>Ga0222657_1000152_pt1 | contig 48375 bp, 33 predicted proteins | sample AntAcemetagen474_FD_179858 | JGI IMG/M metagenome (GOLD analysis project Ga0222657, IMG submission 179858) | Saline water microbial communities from Ace Lake, Antarctica - #474 | ecosystem: Environmental > Aquatic > Non-marine Saline and Alkaline > Saline | place: Antarctica: Ace Lake... | reverse complement strand
ATATATCAGCCTGGAAATTCTGTAAATATTTGAGATTTGACTAAAAAATATTTTGAGGATACGATTTTTTGAAAATAATTTCGTAAATTTGACTAAATTTTAAGTTTGTGAATTAATCAGGTTAGATCTGTCAGGCCGGAATTTGTATATATATAGAAATAACCTCCTATAGAAACGAGATTATCGAGTCCGTTCAAGCTTGTAAGTGCAGGATTATCCCTGATCTCAAGGTAATCAGAAATAGTTATTACATTATTAAGTCCAGTAAGGTTGGTCAATAATGGGTTATTATGAATCCAAATTCCATCTCCAATAGATGTTAATGTACCTAATCCATTTAAATTAGCTATATCAACTCCAGAAATCTCTACTTCGCCTTCTATCTCAGTACAATTAGGAAAATTGATTTGAAAGCTATCGATCGCAGACTGCGTTGTGAAATCAATTCCCTGAGGCAGGCAGAATTTGGTTGTTGCACATGCAGTATCTACCTCTGCCTGGGTGTTACAGCCTGTTGAATTATTATTAATATCAATCACTCCACTTGGACTGGCCAAATAATCACAAACACTCTGAACATCACATATAGTTAATAAATTGTTTTGCCTAATTCTTAAATTATCGATAGAATTAGCCACTATATTATCCAGGCCTGATAAACTTGTAAGAGTATCATTGTTTTCAATTTCGAGTGCTCCTCCTAAAGAAGTCACATTATCAAGTCCTGTTAAACTTGTCAATACTGAGTTCAATACTATCTCAAGATTTCCATCGATGGATGTCAGATTAGCAAGACTCGTTATATTTGTTAGAGAAGTGTTGTTATAGATCTGAAGAGTTCCATCTATTGTGATTAATTTGTCAAATCCTGATAGACTTGTAAGGGATGAATTGCCATTAATCCTTACCTCATGGCCAATAGTAGTCACATTGTTAAGACCAGTTAAACTCGTTAGGGCAGGGTTGACATAGATATAAATGGTCTGTCCAATTGAAGCTAATTTATCAAGGCCAGATAAATTTATCAGGGAAGCGTTTTCCCGAATCCAAAGTTCACCCCCAATGTGAGATACTTTGTCAATGCCTGTTAAATTTGTCAGAGCATTGTTGTTTTCGATTTCCAGATCCTGATTTATGGAAGCTACCTTATTAAGCCCTGTTAAGCTAGTAAGAGCAGGATTGTTATGAATCCTTATTTCATGAATGGACGTCAATTTGTCAAGCCCTGTTAAATTTGGGAGGGAGGCGTTGTCGTAAATCCAAAGGTTACTGATAGATGTCACCTGGTCAAAGCCTGTTAAACTTGTGAGTGAAGCGTTACCATCAATCCTTAGGGAATTCTGGATTGATGTTATTTGGTCAAGGGCCGTTAGATCTGTCAAAGCAGAGTTATTAGTAATCAGAATATCATTTATAGGGGAAGTCAAGCTGTTTAGGCCTGATAAACTTACAAGGGATAAGTGGTCTTGAATCTTTAGGTCACTACAGGAAGTAACATTGTTTAATCCTGTCAGATTTATTAAGGCATCATTGTTATATATAAAAAGGCCTGTGCCCAAGGAACTTAAATTTCCTAAACCAGCTATACTTGTTAATGCAGGGTTATCTTCAATTTTCAGAACAAGCCCGATTGAAGAAACACTGCCAAGTCCTGAAATGTTTAAGAGCATAGGGTTGTCAATTATGTAAAGCCAATGCTGAATAGAACTAACATTGTCAATCCCCGACAGGCTTGTCAGTGCAGTGTTACTTTCAATCTCAAGGTGCCCGCTGATAGCAGTTAAACCATTCAGTCCAGATAAACTTGTCATGGAAGAATTATTTTCAATTTCAATACCATTAACAGTAGAGAGGTTGTTAAGGCCATTCAAATCCGGCAGGACATCATTATCCTTAATTAAAAGATTATACCCAATTGTATTTAGATTTCCGAGGCCTGTAAAAGTTGTAAGGCTAACATTGCCTACAATCTTTAAGCTTCCTCCAACTGAAGTCAAATTATTAAAACCAGTTAAACTTGTCAGGCTGGCATTCCCTTCAATCATCAGGTAGCCTCCGATATTTGTTAAATTGTTAAGTCCTGTAAAATTTGTTAGTAAAGTATTGTAAAATTCAAGATAACCACCAAAGGAAGTCAATACATTCAATCCGTTTAGATTAGTGATGCCATTCCCAACTATATATACATCCCCACCTATCTCAGTGCAATTAGGGTAATTGCTTTGAAAGTTATCAATTTCTGTTTGAGATGAAAATGTAATTCCGCTTGAGAGGCATGGTTGAGATGATACATTAGCATGGATGAATAATGCAAAAGCGATGAACAATGTAAATTTCTTCATAACAGTTAATTTTAGTTTATAATAAGTAATTACTTTGTTTATATATCTTTATATATTAAAGTTAACATAATATAGACAAAAGTTTTATATATAAAGTTGTCTGATTGTTATAAATATTTAGGTAAATGCAATATATTTGATTAATCCAAATGTTAACTATTAGGGATATAATATTCTATTTTCCATTAAGACTTGTTACCTATTTGTAGCTTATTCAAGGCACAACTTATTTCAAAGTCTTATAATCAATGCTTTACAAATCTACCTTACTTTTTGTGTAGGGAAATAGAACCAAACATTCTTACTGAACCACAATTTTACTATCATAAACTTTACTCCCCTCATAGATCTTTACAAAGTAAATCCCTTTCGGAGCATAAGAAAGATCAATTTCGTTTGAGGATGATTGGCTCAAATTTGTTGTTGTATAAATTCTTTCTCCCAAGACATTGTATATTTCGATTTCGTAAATGCCTATAGCACTTTGTAAAGTAAATTTTCCAGAAGAAGGATTTGGATATACACTAATATCTGATATTGAGATGGGTTCATCTATTCCAATTGCGCTCCCATTTTCATATGCTCCAATATCAATGATATTTACAACACGTGGATTACCTGCAATGTCTGTTGGTGGGTAAGTTCCTCCGGGATCACCAGCATCAATACAAGGTGAGCTGTTTTGTAATGACCAGTCAGCAGTTGCTCCATTGAAGCTCGTACCGCTGCCGCCAGAAGGAGCAACAAACATAGGGTCTATATCAATATTGTTTGAATATACGCCTTGGAAAATAAATATATTGAATTTTTATTAATATTAATAAAATGTTTATCTTAGCATGGACTAATAAGTGAAAGTTACATTTATGGTTAGTTTACATTCTAAATCGAAATATTACCTAAAATAAAAAAAGAGGTTTAGTAATCAATAAAAACTCTGCCCCATGAAAAAGCAAATTATCTCTCTCAGCATTTTAATTGCCTCAATACTAATACTTTTAGCAGTAAGTTGTAAAAAAGATGAAACTAATGATACAGTTAGTAATAATCCACCAACATGTATTATTAAATCACCCACCAATGGTCAGGAAATCGGAAAAGGAGCAATAATTACTATCTCAGCTGAAGCAGAAGATAGCGATGGCATTATTACAGAAGTGAGATTTTATATTGATGGTGTTGGAAAGGGTAGTGCAAATAGCTTTCCATATAATTATGAGTGGAGTACAGGTAATGAAAGTATTGGTAATCACACAATAAAGGCTGCAAGTTATGATAACGATGGTGCTAATAAATCGGATGAGATAAGTGTTAATATTATACAAGCTACCTGCCCAACAAGTTTCACTGATAGCAGGGATGGCAATGTATATTCTGCAGTACAGATAGGCTCCCAATGCTGGATGGCTGAAAATCTTGCTTATTTACCCACTGTTAGTCCTTCCAGCCAGGGACTATATACATCACCATATTATTATGTTTATGGTTATCAGGGCAGCAGTGTATCTGCAGCAAAGGCAACAAGCAATTACCAGACTTACGGTGTTTTATATAACTGGACGGCAGCTATGGCGGGTGAGGCAAGCAGTAACAGCATGCCAAGCGGAGTGCAGGGAATATGCCCTACAGGTTGGCATTTACCAAGCGATGAGGAGTGGAAGATATTAGAAGGAGAGGTTGACAGTCAGTATGGATACCCTGATCCTGAATGGGATGACCATGGATGGCGAGGTACAGATGCAGGTGGCAACCTAAAGGAAACCGACACAACACACTGGAGTTCTCCAAATACAGGTGCTACAAATAGCAGTGGGTTCAATGCTTTGCCTGCTGGCGGCCGCTACGACGGCAATGGCTCGTTCGTCGATATGGGCAGCTACGCGATCTATTGGTCTTCGACGGAGAACAGTAGTAGTTACGCATGGTACCGGAACCTGGGCTACGATGGCGCTGGTGTGGGCCGGTACGGCAGCTACAAGAGTAACGGCTTTTCTTGTAGGTGCATAAAGGACTAGTTGGCTATTTGATTTATTTGGCTAATACGATTGATCTTTTGTGACTTATTTGTAACTCTACTATAATAGAGCCAAGCCTTTAGTTTGATTATCTGATTCTTATAGAATATATCATACTTTCTGTGTTGGCAAATAAATATATCAAAAATCAAGAATCTTCACTCTTTTTTCAAGCAACGATATATATTTTTCTTTTAATTCAGTAGAAAGAAAACAATTAGCAAGCAAATTCAGCCATGTTTCTTTTACTTGGGCCAATACCTGTAAATTAGTTTCCACCACTTTATCAGTAAGACCGCATTGTTCTTTGCCGAAATAGTCAACCAATACCTTGCGGGTAAGTTTTCTTTTTTTCCCGGCAAGCGACAATGCAATTTCTTCCGTCCTACCCTTCAGAATAATAGTAGAATTTAATAAATCGTATGCCGGAGAGAATTCAATCTTATCACCGTTTCGGATTACAGAATAATTTTTCAGGTGCATATCCTCATTCCCGACAAGAAAATTAAAGAGCACCAACCGGAACAATTTTGCTTTTTCAATCACAGGAAAAGTGCAGAACTCATCCAGGAGCAATACCAACTTTTCCATTGAGTAATTGTATTTGGTATCCCTAGTAAATCCAGCAAGCTGCGCAAAATCTTCAACAGGCACTTTATCCTTATGCCCTTCCCTGTCGAAACGTTTAATAAAATAAGTGAGTGATTTATCTTTCGACCAGATCATGCCATGCAAAGGGACGTTTATTCCGGCAGCCTTTGCCATCCGCATGGTTACATCTTCGTTTTCCGGCAACTGCGAATAAATATGATGTTGCGGTTTCAGGATGTACTTTCCGCCGGTATCAACCAGTTCAAACCTGGATTCTTTAATGTTTAGAATTGCACTGAGTTTAGGCTGCACGCCCGGTATTGATAGTTTAGTAGCCCTGGCCATCGCTTCTGCCCTCTGCTCTTCTGCCGTATATGACAACAATTCCAGGCTACTCAGTTTCTGTGATAAAAGTTTCAACCCCTTTTCGCTGTATAACGATTTAACGCAAGGTTCATATGTAATCGGACAATGTTTCATTATACAACCTCCATCAAACTAACCGCACCCACAGTATCATTTCCCACAAGCATTAATTGCGAAAAGAGATCATTTCTGTCCACTTTACCCTGTTTTAATAAGCCTTCGAGCTGATGTCCTTCGGGTAAAAGGCCATCAAAAAAGGGCGGGAAATGATCAAATGAATAAGTTTTCTTACTTATCGGCATAGTCAGTGATACAGGCAAGCCGGAGTATCCATCATTATATACAAAGAGGTATTCCCTTCCGAAAACATTTTCAGAAATAAGCCCTGCTTCTTTTCCACAAACATAAACTTTAGCTGTTCTCATCTGTATTCATTATTTGGTTCATAAGATGACTTTGTAACTCAACTTTAATATTCAATACCTTTAGTACCTTTCTCAGCGTATCAAGCTGAATTGTCTCTTTACCTTTTTCAATATCAAAGACAACAGTTTTTCCAATGCCGGCCATCTCTGCCAGTTGAAGTTGGGTAAGGCCGGCAGCCTTTCTGTGTTTCTTTATAACTTTAGATAAAACTTCCGGATTGAGCATAATTACCGTTTTAGCGGCAAAGATACTACAATTTATTACATATGTCAAGTAATTTAAATAATATTACCGTCTAAACAGTAATATTTCAAATATTTCTATATCTTCAAGTACTTTTAGATTACATTTACTGCCTTAACAGTAATTCCTGAATTATGATTATACTATTGCAATTTACGCAATTTAGCATTAAGGTTGCGGGTTACACGTTAGCGGGTTAGCACGTTTGAACGTTAACACGTTTACATTCGTTCGTTCGAATTCGATTAATTCATTTCTTTTTACCATCTCCATTCGCATCTCCAAAATCTAAATGATAGGGATTTTGAAACGAATATTTTTTCATATTATTTTTTCTGTTTTTTCAAATGACCGCTAGATAGTTAATAAAGATATTATATGGTTTGAAATTAGCAATTTACAAAGAATACTTACTGTAGTGTATCTGACCGCAACAGTTTTTGAATTTCTTTTTGCTACCGCATGGACAAGGACTATTTCTACCAACGCTTAGTTTCTTTTTATTCAGATTTCTCGAAATCATGGACTGATTAAAGATTTGCTCCAGTAGCTTATAAAGCTCAGGGTGATTTTTGGCAAGTAATTTTGGTTTTTCAAAAAAATATTCGCTGACAACTGCAAAGAATTCAACCCGGTTAGTCCCTCCATATGGATTTATATCTGACTTCTTAGTATAAATATCTTCAATTTTCGTATTTATAAGTTCTAACCAGGGAATAGTATACTGTCTTTCCATTAATAATGATGGTATTCCATCAATTGATCCATCTAACTTATCGATCAGATGAACAAATTCATGAATAGCTGTATTTTTCTTATCAGATTCGTTTGCAAAGCCATGATGTAAGGCTGGTTTTGAAAGAATCATTTTGCCTTCCATGTATCCGGTCCCAACTATGCCAAGAATGCTCCTACCCGACCCTTCAGTTTCGAATTTTTCATTGAACATGTCAGGATAAAGCAAAACTTCATGAAGGTTGGTATATTTCCATTCAGGAAATTCGAAGATAGGAATTACAGCACTTGATGCTATCAGTAGTTTGTCGGTTATATTCACGCTTACACTTATTCCTGTTATTCGATGATTCAACAAAAATTCTTGAATTTTAAATTCAAATCGCAGTTTTTCTTCATCGGATAAGGTATTGTAGAAGGCTACTTTCTCGACAAGTATTATCCTCCATTCCTGTAAAAAGGGAGAATCCGGTATAATCCAACTATTTTTGGTCCACAGTTTTCTTATGATCAAAAAGACAGCAACCACAAAAAAAAGTATAATAGTGATAATCATAAGTCTACAATTATTCCTCGAATATAGTTAATATGTGCGATATAAGACTGTTTAAAAATATGCTAATGTGATAATGATAATTAGAAGAACCAAGCGACAAATGCACAAAAATGTTAACGAATATTTGCTGCTTGAATCTGTGTAGTCTGTGGCAAAAGAAATGCTTAAATGAAGTAACAAAACAATTTAGCAATATAACAATTACCCCTTTACACCTTTGTATCTTTACACCTTTGTATCTTTATCTAAAACAACCAGTTTGTACTAATATAAAGCCCATCTCTTCCATCCTGGGCATCAACAGCTCTTCCATAATTACACGAGACAACAAAATTCTCATTTAAGGCTATATGAAGGCCTAATCCATAAGAAAAATGCATTCTGTCGTTCTGAGCTGGGAAAGGGGCTTTTGAATAATCGATCTTATGCTTTTTTGTGACCTGACCTGCATCAAGAAAAGTATTGAGAGCCAGGTAAACATTTTGTTTTTTTATCACTGTCTGCAAAAACTTCCATCTAAAACCAATATTAGCATATGCAATTGCATCTCCAACTATGCGGTTTCGTAATATCCCTCTCAGAGACTTAGACCCACCAAGTCCTTCGGTCATGGTACTTGGCGACCATGACACAAACATATATGGCTGCACATAAAAAGGAGGAGTTCCTGATATTGTTCCCTGGTATCCAAGCCGGTACACAAATGATAATTTATTCTTAACCAGTGTGAAATACTGGCGATGAATAATGACCAATTTTGTAAAAGGTTTTTCTTTATTTGCTAAAAAGCGTGGTCCTGTCACTATCAGGAATTCTGTCCACATACCCTTCATCGGATTTGCTTCGATGTCGCGGGTATCATAGATAAGTCCAAGCCTGATAAGATTCATACTTCCACCATCTTTGTCTTCTTGATCGATAAGTCCCCAGTCAACATACTGATCATACAATCCTGTTGTATCGGGCAACTTATCTGCATCATCTTTTCCTTTATTGAGTCTATCAATATCTACAGAACCTATCTTGTATGTGTAATGAGCAAATCCTGCAAGCCATCGAAATTTATTACCTATTATTTCTCCCTGAAAGTCATTGGTAAACCGGATCATTTCACGACGATGCCGATAATACATTCGAGAGATATACTCCTCACTATCACTATCTTCGTAGCCAGCGTTATATAAAGCCTCCCTCCCATTAAAGCCATAAAAATGGAGTGCCTGTTCAGTAAGATAACTCAGGTCGGCTGTATATCTGATAGGTTTTGAGAAAGTCCGTCTTGAATCAAAAAACAGCTGATTGGCTCCACCTCCCTTAGTAGTTCGTGATACTTCTACGCGTATCATTTGAAGATACTTGGGGTATGTGTTCCCATCTCCATAATAATAAAGATTGACTAGCCCTCCGTATTTAAACCCAAGATCAGAGTTATAAGCAACAACTGGCACAGCACCTAAAGTCCATCCTTTTTTTACAACAGGATCCAGGGTATCTTTCTCTTTTTGCGAATAGGAAATGCTAAAGCAAAACAAAAAAAACAGAGCTACTATAATGTACTTTTTCATATCAGGTTTCATCCTTATCAAAATTAAAAAAACTTAGCTTATTAAATAAAACCTGGCTAATAATTAAAACCAGGGCAGCTACTACAATTGAAAATATTGCATATTCAGGGATCAGCTTGCCCATAATTATGATGACAATAATATATACCAATCCCCCCACAAAACTAGCAATCACTGATTCATTCTTTAGCTTAAAGTGAAAAGAGGCTATTACTGCAGGAATTATAGTAAATCCTATTCCGGTGATAAATACTATCACTGTAACGAGGTCACGGAACATATAAGCCAAAACATAAGCTAGTAATGAGAAAAGAACAATAAATAACCTGGTTGCCTTTTTAAGCTGATTTTGAGTAAGATCCTTTTTTAAAATATTGGAGATAAAGTCCTTTGATGCACTCGATGCCAGGACAAATATCTGTGTATCAGCTGAGCTCATGATAGCAGCAAAAATTAATACCAGTCCTGCACCAAGATATTCAGGCGGCAATAATATTTTTAATCCCTCCGAGAAAGCATTTTTAGCCTCCAGGCCCGGAACCTTATGATAGGCAGCCAGGCCTATCAAAGTAATTGCTACTCCTGTTATAACAACCAATATAGCAGATCCAATAAATCCTCTTTTTACTACCTTGTTGTTTTTTGCACCATAAACCCTTTGCCAGTATTCTGCTGATTGAAAAACGATGAAAATTCCAAAAGCAATAAATACTATAGCCATGGGAATATTCATTTGATCCATGTCAAAAAATTCTATTGCCTGGCCTCGCCTGTCTTCACCTGTAAGTAAAACTGCAAGGAAGATAAATAGAACAAATAATACTATATACTGGAAGATATCTGTTTTTATCACACTTTTAAAACCTCCCACAAACAGATATACAGAAATTATCAAACTTGCAAAAAGCAATGACATTTCATATGACCAGCCACTGATGTATGCTAAAATTGTGCTACCAGCAATAAACTGGTTCAGAAGCATACCCAGATAAGCGACAAAAAGGATGGAGGCAGAAAGAAAACCGGCTCTCTTACCAAACTTAAAATAGAACCAATCGGCCAGTGTGTGAAACTCCTGTTTACTACTATATCTTCGAAGCTTTAATGCATATGGTATAAATACTATAAATCCGGCAGATGTTCCAAGAAAAACTGCAATTGCCGAGATCCCAAACTGGTAGACATAAGCAGTATACGCAACTATTGCAGCTCCTCCAATATAACTTGCTACAACCGACGACATAAATCCAAACAATGTCATCTTACGGCCAGCAATCATGTAATCATCATCCTTTTGCTTACGTGAACTCCAGAAGCCAATCCCAATACATACGACAGCATAGCCAATTAAGAGGGCAATATCACGAGTTGAAATAGTCATGATCAGTGGTTTTATTTATATGCTTACCGGCTAATAAAATTAATAAATTATTGCTTTCAATATTTATGTTTTTATTTTAAATAAATATGCAAGGGAAAGTGAAATCACACCATGTCTCACGTTTAAATCACAATGCATGTATGGATTTTCATGTGCCAAAGTTAGTATCACCTGGAGGCCAAATGAAATTGATTTCTCAAAACAGAGTGGCCAGATAAGTAATAAATAATTATTAGAAGTAAAACCAGTAATTGGGTGGTGAAATTTGCAAAACGCAAGTTATTCGAGGAGGAAATTAGTAATTTTTGCAGAAATAAGTTTAGGGATTATGAAATTTAAATAAAAATATTTAGCCACGAATGCGCGAATCAAATACGAATATCAGCTTTTTATGATAGCTTTCAATCAAATCGTCAATCGAGTATTCCATCAGTCTTTCAGGCATCGAACAGAAAAACCACCTTGCTTGCTGAAGCTGTCTCTGAATACATGACTGCTATCGTAGTCCATGCGCCGGCCCCAGGCTTCGGCAGCATTGCTTTCGGTGGAGCTCCACCAGTAACCATAATCTCCTACAAAATTGAATTGTCCAAAGCTGTAACGTGTTCCTCCAGGAAGGGCAGTAAAGCCGGCTTCGTTAGTTGCGCCTATATTAGGGGTTGCCCAATGACTTGTGCCGGTTTCTTTTAATTTGCCACCTGCCAGGCTTTCACCTTCAAGATAATCGGTAAGGATTATCCATTCAAGATTAGTAGGAACATGCCAGCCTGTGGGGCACAGATTAGCTGTATTCACTGTATACCAGTTATACAATGCACCGTACGGGTTTTTGTGTGTAGCTTCATCATTTTCATACCAGCAATAAGCTGAAGTTGTCAGGTTTTCCCAAGCCGTACTACCTGTAACCAAAGGTATGTCTGTTGTATCGTTGTATTTAGTTACTTTCAGGTTTTCTACCAGCCATGTTTGAGTGCCGATGGATACTATATTGTAAACATTACCATCTATGTCGGTTACAGTTGGAGGAGGGGGGTCAACATTATTGTCTTCATCTTTATTACAACTATAGTTAAGCATTATCAATAATCCCATTGTGAGTAACATGCAGATAAAAAATCTGATTTTATTTTTCATGCTTGCTGTTATTTTAATTCCAATCGTCAATCGAATGTTCGATTAATCTCTTTAATCTTTCACACATCGAATAGAAAAACCCCTTTGTTTCATATAGCTGAGCCTGCTGACATCGGCAATACTGTTTTGTATTTTACGATACCATGCCCCACCCATACCATCTTCGGTAGAGCTCCACCAGTTGCCATTCTCACCAATATTGTAGAATACACCATCGAAGTTACGATAGCCACCCGGAAGGGCTGTAAAGCCAATTTCATTAGTTGCCCCGTTATTGGGACTGACCCAATGGTCTGTGCCGATCTCTTTTAATTTACCACCTGCAACATTTTCGCCTCCAAGAAAATTTATCAATTCTGTCCATTCGACATCAGTGGGTACATGCCAGCCAGTGGGGCATAACATGCCTGTATTCACGGTAAACCAGTTATACAATGCACCGTAAGTATCTTTGTATGTTTCTTCATCGTTATCGTACCAGCAATAAGCGGGTGTTGTAAGATTTTCCCATGTACTACCTGTAACCAAAGGTATAACTGTGTCATTGTTGTATTTAGTTACCTTCAGGTTTTCTGCCATCCACGTTTGGGTGCCTATGGTTACAATATTATAAACATTACCCTCTATGTCTGTCATAGTTGGTGGCGGATCCGGAACATTATCTTCATCTTTATTACAACTGTAGCTAAGCATTATCAATAATCCCATAGTGAAGAGTAAGGAGATAAAAATTCTGTTTTTCTTTTTCATAGTTTCTATGTTTTTTTAATTAGTAAAACGACAAATATCATGTGCTTTTTTTTGATTATAATAAAGTCATAAAATATCCACTAAAGTTAATATTTTTTCCTGGTCAATACAGATTTTTAACAGAAAATAATAATATTAAGTGTTTTATACGTAGAAAGTAAAGTTAGCGTTTCAAACAATCTCAAGTCCGGGCAAATTGACAAGAATGACATATCACAACATCTCATTTTACAACGAATTTTCAGTGATAAAATAGATTAATCTCCTGTATTTCAACTTTGAAAATTTATTATATCTTTGCTAACAGATTATCATATGCATTTAGATTATTTGTAATAAGTTTAATCAATTGAATAAAAGAACTATAATATTTACCCAGCTCTTTTCCTTAATAGTAGTTTTATTATTTGCTAATATAGGTAATGCTCAGAACAGAGTAATCGACAGTCTTAAAGGCGTGCTTTCATATACAAAAGACCTTGATTCGGAGATCAGATTATTAGTAGGAATTGGGACTAATTATTCTGAAATTAATCTGGATTCAGCACACCTTTATCTAATGAAAGCTGAAAATAAATTGGGGGAAAGCTCCAATTCTTTTCTTAGCGGCGAATATCACCAGGCATACGGTATATATTTAAGGCAAGCTGGAAAATTGAATGAGGCGATCATCCAATTTAAATACAGTATTAACTTGTATAAAGAAGTTGATAGTTTATCAGGAATTCAACTTGCATATAACTTCATCGGAACTTGTTTTTATGAATTGAACTTGTATGATTCAGCCATATATTATCATCAGTTAGTTACACAAATGATTGATATTAGCAGTAGCAGTAAGGACAAGTTATCGATGCTAGGCGCAAATTTCAATAATTTAGCAAATGTTTATTCTGAGCTTAACGAGAACAAGAAAGCCCTAAATTACTATTTAAGAGCATTAACTATATTCGAGAAGATAAAGCAGTATCAGAATGCCGCAATTGCTCTGGATAATATTGGTCAAATTAATCTCGATATTAAGAACTTTGAAAAAGCTATAACGTTTTTTAATAAGGCCATCAATATTAATCAAAAAAACGGCAATGTCCTTAATCTTTGCAGCAATTACAACAATCTTGGTTTGGCTTACAAAAGACTTGATGATTATGATAGCTCCATTTATTACTATACAAAAGCAGTAAACTTATCTGAAGAATCTGGTTTTACGGTTAAGATTGCACAATCAAACCATAACCTGGGATCATTTTACATTGTAATTAATAAGTATGACCTGGCATTAAAACATCTGGAAAAGTCACTTATTATATGCAAAGAATTAGAGCATGTTCCTGGTGAAATACTCAACCTTTTGAGTATTGGCAGAGCTTATGCGAAATTAAGACAATTTAAATCTGCTGAAACATACCTACTTGAAGCTTTAAAGCTGGAGCAAAGTTATAATCGGATTGACGTTATTGCAAATATATATGAGGAACTTTCTCTAATATATGAAGAGTCTGGCAAGTTTAAAAAAGCTGTTGAATATTATAAATTAACTGAAGCTGTAAAAGATAGCTTGTACGATATTGAAAATTTTCAGCTGCTAAATGAACTCCAGGCAAAATATGATTTAGAACAGAAAGATCTTGAGAATTTGCAATTAAAGAAGCAAAACGAAATAAATGAATTAATTATAACACGTCAGAAGTTGGTGATGATTGCATCATCATTTATCGTAGTATTATTATTAGTGATATTTATTATATTCATTGTTAACAGAGTTAATAGAAAAAAACAACTAATTCTGCTTCAGAAAAAAAACAAAACGATTGAGGAAAAATCACTTGAGCTAAAGAAATCTAACTATACGAAAGACAAGCTCTTTACTATTATTGCTCATGATTTGAGGAGCCCGTTCAATTCCTTGCTTGGTTTTTCTTCCCTATTAGATCAAGAAGTTGAATCAGGTAACTATGAGGATCTCCCAAACTACACAAAACAATTATTAAACAGCTCGGAAAAGGCTTATGATTTGGTTGACAATCTGCTTAATTGGGCTAAATCGCAACAAGATAATATTGAAATAAAACTTATTTCAGTTTCGCTAACAGATATGATTAATGAGGCTACAGATGTGTTGATATCTATGGCTAAAGCAAAACAAATTAAAATCGTAAAAACTATTGTTCCTGACACTATGGTTTATACTGACTCAAACATGATGTTGGTTATTTTGCGTAATTTAATAAACAACGCTATAAAATATAGTTTTAAAGGAGGTAAAATAGAGATTGGATGTATTGACAAAACTAATCACTTTGTTATTTCTGTTAAAGATAATGGCATAGGAATTGACTCTGACTTAAAAGATAATCTGATTAAAAATAATATCGGTCATACTACTTTAGGCACTGAAAATGAAAGTGGATCTGGCTTAGGTTTATTACTTATTAAAGATTTTGTTAAAAGACTCGGAGGAGAAGTTTGGATTGAGAGCATCCCTGAAAAGGGATCCACATTCAGCTTTACTATCCAAAAATCAAATACCAGCCACATATCGTAACTCCTCTGCTGATCGGAGTTTAGAGTTTGAAAATATATTAATGTTATATCTTTAAATCTTTATATCTTTATATCTTTAAATCTTTATATCTTTAATCCCTGCCACCTTTTCAACCGACAAAAGGCAATGTAAAATAGAAGCACGAACCTTTTCCTATTTCTGATTCCAACCACATTTTTCCACCTAAGATTTCAGTTAGTCTTTTTGATACAGATAATCCAATTCCTATTCCTTCATATCTTCTTGTATAAGTATCATCACCCTGGCGGAAAATATCAAAGATATACTTCTGCTTATCCTTCGAAATACCGATACCAGTGTCTTTTACGTAAAATTTTAAACACGATTGATCATCCCTGATTTCCGGAGCATATCCATACTCTATATATCCTTTGTTTGTAAATTTTAATGCATTTTTTAACAGGTTAATAAGTATTTGATTCAGCCTTCGACCATCGGTAAAGACCATAATATTCTTATCATTTTTAGGAGCTTTATAACTAATTTTAATATTTTTTTTACCCGCCTGATCCTGCTCTGATTTTAGGAAATTTTGGAGATTACGCATAAAAGTACCAATCAAAAAATCTTCTTTTAGAATCTTTATTTCACCTGTTTCTATAAGTGAAATATCAAAAATATCCTCAACTAGTCCCAATAAATGTTTGCCACTATTATTTATAGTTTCAACAAAATCCAAAACCTCCTCTTTAGGTGTATCTTTATCAATTATTTCAGAAAAACCAATAACGGTATTCAGAGGCGTGCGGAATTCATGCGACATAGTACCTAAAAATACAGACTTTAATCTGTCAGACTCCTTAGCTTTTTCCAAAGCAGATTTTATATCCTCCTCGGCTTTTTTCCTACCTATCGAAACACTTATCTGGTCAGACACAAATTCCAGCAATTCCAGATCGGATTGCTTATAGGCATCTTCATCATCATAACTCTGAACAACCAAAACACCAATAACCTTTCCTTCAACTTTAAGTGGAACACCAAGCCAAATTCTTGACAATTTGCCAATTAGTTCAATTTCTCCTGATTCCTCCAGATTATTTATCACATGAGTTGTGCCCAATAATGGTTTTTTTGTTTTGATAACATAGGCAGTAAGTGTTTTTCCTGCGGGAAAAGAAGTTAGTTCTTCTCCTTGATCGGCAATATACGGCAGATTGATCGAATCTGATTTTTTATCATATAATGCTATGTAGAAGTTGGTTGTGTCAATGAGATATCCTAATTGTTTGCGAATTAATTTAATTAATTCATTAAGATTACTACTCGTCGTTGCAGCATTTGAAATATTATACAAGACTTGCCTGATATGTTCTGCCCTCTTACGTTTAGTAATATCAGTTAAAGCACCTATTATTACCGTTGTTTTACCTTTCTCAACTACAGGTGCTTCACGAACTTCAACCCACATTTTTCTACCGGTTTTATGTACTAATTCGAGTTCATAAGTTGGCTGTGGCTTGCCTGTCCTGATTGCCTTTTCTGTTAGTTCAAAACCAATTTTATTAACGGGATTGTCTGAGACCAGCTCTCTCCATTTTACCATTACTTCACCGGGTTCATATCCAAGAATTTTTTTTACCTGTGGACTTTGATATATGTGTATATTTTCCGACGTATGAGAATAAAATAAATTTGTACTGTTATCTAAAATATTCCTGAGTTTTTCTTCGCTTTCCTTTAATTTTGTTTCAGCTTTTTTATGCTCAGTGATATCAATTGCCACTTTAACATAATTAGTTTTTTTACCTTGTTTATCAAATATTGGGGAAATAGATGCAGATTCCCAAAAGAATTCACCATTTTTCTTTTTATTATAAAACTCTCCCTTCCAGATTTTTCCGGAAGATATAGTTTCCCACAACATTTTATAAACCTCATCAGATTGTATTCCGGATTTCAGTATGCGTGGATTTTGTCCGATTACATCTTTACTAGTGTACCCTGCTAATTTAGTAAAATTCGGATTAGCATATTCAATATTACCATCCAGGTCAGTGATGACGATTGTTGTAGGACTTTGTTCAACAGCCCTCGAAAGTTTTCTTATATCTTCTTCGGCTTCAATTCTGTTAGTAATGTCATGCAGAAAGCCTTCAAGATATTGCAATTCATTACCTTGATACAATCCTGTTCCAAATTCCTCAATATAACACCATTGTCCATTTTTATGTCGAATTCGATAATTCAAATGAAACGGCTCATTTTTTTCAAGAGCTTCATTAACTTCTTTAAAAATCCTTTTTGAATCATCTGGATGGAAGAGTTCTGCGAAATTAATTTTGTTTTCCAGAAAATCTTCCTTCTTATATCCGGTAACTTTTTCAACTTCATTGTTGATATATATCATAGTATACTTTTCATCATTCTTACATAAATAAACAACGCCCGGAATATTATCTGATAATGTCCTGAACTGAAGCTCACTTTTCTGCAGTTCGTAAGTTTGTTCTTTTACCAGCTCCTGAAGATGATTGCGATGTTTTGTCAGTTCCTCTTCTGCCCGTTTTCGATCAGTAATGTCTCTTACTGTTGCCTCCAGAAATCTTCTGTTTTTCAGTTCAACCCTTGTTAACATAACAGTTGTAGGAAACTCTTCGTCATTAAATCTTTTATGTGTCCATTCAAAGAAATTAGTGCCTGTCTTCATAGCTTGATCAATCATCTTTTTTGCTTTGACAGCAGAAAGTTGCCCGTCTGATTGATATTCAGGGGATAATTCCCCCGGTTTTTTAGAAGTAAATTCTTTTTCATCCTTCGCCCTGAACATTTTAATAGTTGCAGTATTTCCCGCAGCAAAATCCCAGTTTGGAGGTTCAAGTATCATAATCGCATCTCTTGAAGATTCATACAATATTCGGTATTTCTCCTCGCTTTCCATCAAAGCGTTCCTTACTTGTTTGAGATTTTCTTCTGATTTTTCCAATTCAGAAATTCGATATTTCAGTTCTCTAAGTTCAGATAATAATTGTTCTTTTGACTTTCTATTGTCATTCATATCAGGATTGATATTTCTATAAGCTTAATTTTTTATTATCTACACTGTCCACTTGTGCTTCGCACGTCATTTGCTTCGTGCCATTCACCCTGGGGATGTCATAAAGTAAATTACTCTAATGAAATAATTCCTTTTTTTAGTGCATACTTTACCAAATCTGTTGTGGTTTTTAGTTCAAGTTTATTAAGAAGGTTCTGTTTATGAGTTCCAACAGTTTTTACACTTACAAATAGCAATTCCCCGATTTCACTGCTTGATTTGCCTTCAGCTAATAATTTAAGCACTTCAGATTCTCTGGCAGTTAATACAACTTTGCCTTCAGATGTATCTTCCTCTTTTCCGAGATAATCCTCTATTAAGACTTCGGTAATTGTATCACTTAAATATTTTTTTCCAGTATGAACAGTTTTAATTGCTTCAATTAATTGATCATAAGTACAATTTTTAAATAAATACCCATATGCTCCGGCTTCCAGCATTTCTTTGATATATTGTTTATCTGAATGCATTGAAAGTGCTATGACATAAATATTAGGAAGTTCATTGTGTAAAACTTCCGTGGCTCGTACCCCACTCATTACGGGCATCCCAATATCCATTAATATAATATCGGGATTTAATTTTCTCGCTTTTGTTATAGCATCTTTACCATCTTCAGCCTGGGCAATAATTTCAACTTCCGAAGTTTGTGATAATAAGTTGACTAATCCTTCACGAAATAGTTGATGGTCGTCGGCAATAATAATTTTTATTGACATATCTTAAATTTTTAAAGGAATACTAACAGTGGCTTTTGTCCCTTTTCCAGACTCAGATTCAATAATAAGTTTCCCTTTAAAAGTATCGAGTCTTTCATTAACACTAAATAAACCAAAGCCACCAGTACTGGTTAATTTTGTTTCATAACTATATTCAAAACCATTTCCATTATCAGTCACCGAAATATAGTATTTTTTTAAGCCTTTTGTAACTTCAATTTTTATTGTATCAGAATCAGCATGCTTGATTACATTGGACAGCAATTCATTAACTATTCGAAACAATAAGATCCTGATGTCAGCAGTAATATCTAACAATTTTTCTTCACCACTAAATTCCGTTTTAATATCATACTGATTTTCAATTTGATCCAATTTCCATTTAATTGCAGGGATCAACCCAAGTTCATATAAGATTGGTGGGCTAAGATCATATATGAGAGTCCTTGATTTGATAATGGAGTCATTTAAAAATTCTGATGATTTCCGGATTATCTTCTGCACATCAGGTGAGATGTTTTTATTTACAAGTGATGACAGATTGAGGTAAGCAATAGAGAGTGTTTGCCCTATACCGTCATGCAGATATTCGGCAATTCTTCTACGCTCTTTTTCTTCTGCAAGAATTAATTCAGAGTTTAGTTTTTTTAATTTCACCTGATACTCCTGCAACTTTCTTTCATTGATCTTTCTCTTCGTAATATCATTAATTATTAGAATAAAACCTTCAGCTTCATCTTTAATAGATTTCAGCAAAGATGCAGAAATCTGACCAAAAAACTCTTCCCCATCAAATCTAATAAACCTAAATTCATAATCCTTTATGATACTTTGTTTCAAAACTATAGCCATGACTTTCTTAATAGAGACATGATGCTCCGGCACTACAAATTCGTATGCACTTCTCCCAATCATTTTCGAATAATCACTAAACCCAAAAATTTCTTTGGCTTTATTCGAAACATATGTAATCTCTCCCTTTAAATTTATTGTGGTTATTGCGCCGGGCGAAGTTTCTGTAATTATCCTATACTTTTCACTTTCCTTTATAAGATCATCCTCTGCTTGTTTAATTCGCAACATAACCTTAACTTGTGCAGATAATTCAGCAGGATTTATTGGTTTGGTAAGAAAGGCATCAGCACCAATATCTAAACCTTTAATTATACTTTCAGAGTCATTAATGATAGCGGAAATAAAAATTACAGGAATGTGAAGAGTAGCTTTGTTTTTCTTAAGTGTTTTACAAACCTGAAATCCATCTATTCCAGGCATAACTATGTCAAGTAAAATGGTATCAGGTAGCTCTTCCTCAGCAATTTTAATACCTTCTTCTCCTGACAAAGCAGTTAAAACCTGACAATCCGGTATATATTTATACAAAACCGTTTCTATCAGTTTTAAATTATTTAACTGATCATCTATAGCCAAAATTTTTCTCATTGTCAATCTACAATTATTAATACCGAAATATTGACCAACCCATTCTTAAGAAGATGCTAATTTAATCATTTTTATAATATATTACTGTTTTTTTCTTTGATCTGGCAGGCATGTGGAAGAAGTCGGTAGTCGGGAGACCGAAGTCGGAAGTCTTGCCCTTCGGGCGTTATTTGCGTTGTGTCATTCACCCTGCAGATGTCATTTATGCTTCGTATGTCATTTGGTTGTCATTAGTTGTTTCAACAACTGAATATCTATCGAATAGCCATCGAATAATTGAATAACTTCTATCGAATGACGATTAGTTTATGGCTGTAATAATTACCTTGAGAAGAAATAAGCAGTTTATAGAATCCATTTCGGAGAGAATTAAGATCTATTTTACTGGTATTATGGCTGTTTTCAAGCAGTTCCCCTCGCCTCATAAATTTCCCTTGAAGATTAAAAATCTCATAAATTGCATTTTCACAATCCTGACATTGAATATAAAGAATATCCCTGCAAGGATTCGGAAAAATATGAGCCGGATTAAATTGAATTAGTTTTTCAGCTTGGCTTGTAATAACAGCTTGTATATTAAAATTCTGATCAATTTGCCATTGCCCGTCACTTACCCGGATTGAAACTGGATATATTCCCGTTTGTACAGGTGTACCTTGTAGTTCAGCATTTCCGTTTCCAAGATCAGTAAAAGTTAGCCACGAGGGTAAGCTGCCATTAATTGAGAGCTGTAAATTGAAGTCGTCAGGATCGCGAGCTATGATATTGTATTCATACTTTGTTCCTGTATTTGCAACAGTATCAGGAAATGATATAAACTGTGGAACAGCATTGCTGTTACCCGGAAGGTATAGACTTCTACCGGCATTTATTATTTCATTGGCAGTGCTGTCAACAAGCCATCCAATAACATAAATGTATTTAGGATCATATCCAGCAGGCATCTTCCATGTAAAATTACAGCTTACAGAATCTCCTGCACTAACTGATGAAGGTACAGAGGATGATAGTCCCCAATATCCACCAAGTAACTCTCTGGGAACATTATTATAAACCATTATGGAAGCAGGGACAGGATTTGGGAGATTCTCAAATCCACCCATAGTAATTCCTGAATTAGAATAATAGTTTGTTTGGTTATAGCCTGTTCCAATACCTGTAATTCCATCTTCGATTATTACTCCACCCAGGCGCAGATCACCTGACAAAGAAGAATTAAAATATGCTGTGATCTTTACATCAAGTCTGTGAATAGTATCGTTAAAGTCTGTTTCAACTTTAAGTGATACAGGAGATGTAATACCAAGTTGAGTAACAACATATGCCTCCCACTCAGTGGGATATTTTTTTTCTATTACACGGTTAATGTTTGCGGAAGGCGAAATATTGAGGCCACTGGCTAAAACATAATCAGGAAATTCCATAGGATCGCCTGAATGTATTGCTATAAAAAATACACTATCATATTTATGAACAAGAGAATCTCCATAAACAATTCCCTCAGGACAATAATGACACCATGTCCCAGTGCGTTCTTCCACTACAACAAATTTTCCATTTTGTGCACTTGAAGTAATACAGTTCATCATTAACGCTAAAACAAAAAATAAATATATTCTCAATGTTATCATTTTCATAATGCCCTTAAAAATACTAAAATTGGCGTAATATGACTCTACTTTTAAAACAATAAACCTGCAAATTGCTCAATCTTAAATCTTATACTTTTTGCAAACTAACTTTCGATTAATAATGTCAATCAAGAGTTTAAAATGTACATAAAAATTTGTTTTTATATTTAACCCTTGATTCGCATTAGACATTAAGTATCAATTCATTCAGTGATCTCTTGGGAACATGATGTATCCCATTTTCATCACGCCAGTATTTTATGCTTCCATCAACTTCACATTTCTCAATAACAACATCCTCTTTAGGTTTACCAAGTGCAACAACATATAAAATTTCAAATTGTGATGGTATTTGTAAATCGCTTCTAAGCAGGTCTTTTTTTATTGAACCAATCATACATCCACCTAAGTCTATTTCGGTAGCACCAAGCAATATGCTTTGAGCTGCAATACCGGCATCAATACCAAATGACGGACATATTTCTGTATCTCCTAAAATAGTTATATATGCTGAAGGTTTCTCTCCATCTCCAGGGCCTGACCAGTCAGGTATATAACCTGCCCACGACAGATGTTGAAATATAGTAGCATTTTTAAAAACATCACAGGAAATAATAAATTTCAAAGGTTGTAAGTTGGCTGATGAAGGAGAAATGCGTGCCAGATCAACCAGGTTTCTTAAAACAGTAGCATCTATCTTATAATCCTGGTAAAACCTTCTGTAGCTTCGGTTCTTTAATATCAGTTCCTTTATCATATTTTTGTATTTAATTAATTTATCTCATTATAAGCATTAACGATACTAACAACAAATATATTCATCTTTCCTCTAATTCAAAACAAAATAATATAATTTATTCTGATAATTATCTCTTGATTAATCCTACAATTAATAACTTTGTATGGATTATTATCAAAGGAATGATATTCATAAATAAACCTTATGGAGAAATATTACAACTACATTAATGCTGAGTGGAAGGAAGCTGTTTCAGGTAAATACTTTAAAAATTTCAACCCTTCAAATGGAGTAATCTTAGGAGAATTCCCTGATTCTGGAAAGGAAGATATTGCCATGGCCCAGGAGTCGGCAGATGAAGCATTTAAGGGATGGAGGAGTCTGACAGGCCCGGCACGAAGTGATTACTTATTAAAAATTGCAGAATTTCTTCATACAAATAAAAAAGAATTTGCTATTGAGCTCTGTAACGAAATGGGCAAAGTATTTGATGAATGTCTTGGAGATGTTCAGGAAGCAATTGATATGGCAGTATTCTGTGCAGGTGAAGGAAGAAGAAACCTCGGGATGGTAAGTTCTTCTGAGCACCCGCATCGTTTCGTTTCGGCCTTCCGTCAACCTATGGGTGTTGTTGGAGCAATAACACCATGGAATTATCCAATGGCAATGCCGGCCTGGAAAATATTTCCTGCATTGATCACAGGTAATACTGTTATATTAAAACCTGCGGAAGACACTCCACTCTCGGCTATAAACCTTGCAAAGGCTGCTGAGTATGCTGGACTGCCAAAAGGTGTTTTAAATATTGTCCATGGATATGGTGAAAATGCCGGTGATGCCTTAGTAAATCAACGTGGTGTGAAGTTGATCTCCTTCACCGGATCGACTGAAGTTGGGATGAGTATTGCAGAAAAATGTGCTCATCAGAATAAACGAGTTGCACTTGAAATGGGAGGCAAAAATGCTGTTATAGTTCTTTCTGATGCTGATATTGATCTAGCAGTAAAAGGTATATTAAAATCAGTTTTTGCAACATCAGGACAAAGATGCACGTCTGCTGGACGGATAATAGTTGCAAACAGGATTAAAAGAACACTGATAAAAAAATTACTGCAGGAGGCATTGAAATTGAAAGTTGGTAATGGTTATGACTTGGATACGGACATGGGTCCGATTATTAACAAAGAGCGTTTGAACAAAATAAATAAAGATGTTATTACAGCAATTAAAAATGGAGCTGAATTGATCTGTGGAGGCAAAATAGCAACAGAAGATGAATTACACAAAGGTAACTTCTTTGAACCAACATTATTATCAAATGTAAGCCCTGAGATGGAAATCGCACAAAAGGAAACATTTGGACCTGTTGCGGTAATTTTACCTTTTAAAAATGAAAAAGAAGCCCTTGAGATTGCCAATAATATCCCATATGGGCTAACTGCTGCAATATTCACAAAAAACATAAATAAAGCAATGCATTTTTCTCATAATGTTGAAGTAGGATCATTGTTTGTTAATACTGCCTGCGTTGGTGCTGAAATAAATATCCCATTTGGAGGCCTCAAAGCAAGTGGAAATGGTTTCCGTGAGGGTGCCCATCATATGCTTGACATATACACTGAATGGAAATCTTTATCAATACAATACTAAGTTATGAGTTTGGAGTTAATATTTAAAATTTACAATTTAACAATTTTAGTATAATAATTTAATACCATGAACGCTTACAATATTTTCAAATATGAACATAGATAAACAGATTTTTAAGGAATTTGATCTAGTTGGTAAAGACCTGAGTAACAGAGGTCTGATTTCCAGTCATGCAGGAAATATTTCTATCCGTAGTGATGAAAACATTGTAATAACAAGAAGCGGAAGCATGCTTGGTTGGTTGAGCCCTGATGATCTTGTGATGTTCAATATTGAAAATTCGGATCCTGAAAATGAGAAGTATGCTAGTACAGAATCTATTGTACATAAGGAAATATATAAAAATACTGATGCAAAGGCAATTATCCATTCACATAATCCATTCTGTACAATTCTTTCGTTTATCCTGAATAAAATTAAGTGTATTGACCTGGAAGGGAAGCTAATTTTAAAAAACATCCCGATAATTGAATGTGAAAATCCTACTGCATCACCTGAGCTGGCAGCAAAAGTATCACAAAACTTAATCAATAATCAGGTTGTTGTTGTAAAAAGTCATGGTGTTTTTGCAAAAGCTAATACATTGTCAGATACCTTGAAGTATATTACAGCTGCGGAACAATCTGCCGATATAATTTTCAAACTCAAATTAATTGGAAAGCATTGATTGTATGGCAGGAATTAAGAAGTTTCAAACCGGTAATGTATTGTTAATATCAATATCACACTTATTGCATGATATTTATTCCTCCTTCCTTGCTCCTATCTTACCACTTCTGATTGAAAAGCTGAGCCTCTCCTATTCACTGGTTGGCTTACTAACCATAATACAGCGTCTTCCCTCCTTACTTAATCCTTTTGTAGGACTTTTAGCTGACAAGATGCAAGTCAGGTATTTAATTATTATCACACCGGCTGTAACAGCTGTAGTAATGAGCTTGCTTGGTTCAGCACCTACTTTCACTGTTCTTGCAATATTACTTTTCGTCATGGGGTTAAGTGCTGCTCTTTTTCATGTTCCGGCACCTGTAATGATAAGGAAAATATCAGGGGCCAAAACAGGAAAAGGGATGAGTTTCTATATGCTTGGTGGAGAAATTGCCCGTACTCTCGGTCCATTAATAATACTGGGGGCTGTATCTATCTGGGGGCTGGAGGGTACGTATAAACTAATTCCATTCGGCCTACTTGCTTCTGTGATCCTGTATTTCAGACTCAGGAAAATTAAGATATCAGAGGATATGAGAAGCAATAAAATGGGCGTAGGGATACGGAAAACCATAAGCAACTTAATTCCGTTTTTTGTAGTTCTAAGCGGTATAGTATTTTTTAGAGCATTTATGAAGTCTGCCCTTTCAACTTTTCTACCAACTTATTTCACTGTGCAAGGTGAATCATTATGGGCAGGAGGTATAGCTCTGGCGGTTCTACAATTTGCCGGTGCGATTGGCACTCTTTTTTCAGGTAGTATTTCTGATAGAATTGGAAGAAAATCCACATTGATTATTATTTCTATAGCATCACCTGTCTTGATGTGGCTTTTCACATTTTCTAACGATTTATTTACAATACCTCTGCTTGTAATAATGGGATTTTTTCTTTTTGCCTCCGGTCCGGTACTATTGGCTCTTGTTCAAGACAGAAGTAATGAAAGACCTTCTTTAATTAATGGTATATTTCTTACAATTAGTTTTTCTGCAAGCTCAATAACAATTATGCTTGTTGGCCTTCTTGGTGATAAATTTGGTTTGGAACTTACATTTAGGATTGCTGCACTCATAGCCCTCATGGCAATTCCTTTTACTTTGATGCTTAAAGAATAGTATTGAGTTTGAATCTTTGTATCTTTGTACCTTTATATCTTTGTACCTTTGTACCTTTGTACCTTTATATCTTTGTACCTTTGTACCTTTGTACCTTTGTACCTTTGTACCTTTATATCTTTATATCTTTATATCTTTGTACCTTTGTACCTTTATATCTTTATATCTTTGTACCTTTGTACCTTTGTACCTTTGTATCTTTGTATCTTTGTACCTTTGTATCTTTGAATCTTGATTTCTTTAGAAACAATGATCAACCTCCCACCTCTTGCTGAACAAATGAGGCCTTCAAGCCTGAAAGACTATATTGGACAAGAACATCTTGTTGGGGAAGGTGCTATACTGCGAAAAGCAATTGAATCGGGTAATATTCCATCTATGATTCTATGGGGTCCGCCGGGTGTTGGCAAGACTGCTCTGGCATACATCATATCAAGACAACTTCAGCGCCCTTTTTATTCTTTAAGTGCTGTTACATCTGGCGTGAAGGATGTAAGAGAAGTAATTACCAAAGCTAATGAAGTTGCAAATAATGCAATACTCTTTATTGATGAGATACACCGTTTCAGCAAAAGTCAGCAGGATTCACTGCTTGGAGCTGTGGAGAGGGGAATCGTTACTCTTATTGGAGCAACTACAGAAAACCCTTCATTTGAAGTTATATCTCCTCTCCTTTCAAGATGCCAGGTATACATTTTAAAAGACCTTGAAAAAAAAGATCTGCTGACAATTTTATTAAAAGCAAAAAAAATACTTGAAGAACAGAAAAAGATTAAGATCAAGATCGAAGAAGATGAAGCCTTATTAAGGATCTCAGGAGGCGATGCAAGGAAATTACTTAATGCAATTGAGCTCGTTGTTACCACAGAACCTATAAAGAATAATAAGATCATAATCAACAATGCTAATGTACTGAAGGTTATTCAGCAAAACCTGGCTATTTATGATAAGTCCGGGGAGATGCATTATGATGTTATATCAGCCTTTATAAAATCGTTGCGCGGTAGTGACCCTAATGCCTCAGTTTACTGGCTGGCACGCATGATAGAAGCAGGTGAAGATCCGAAATTTATCGCTAGGCGAATGCTGATACTTGCATCGGAAGATATTGGGAATGCTAATCCAAATGCCTTATTGCTTGCGAACAGTTGTTTTGAAGCTGTGAATGTTATAGGTTATCCTGAATGCAGGATCATATTATCACAAACGGCAATCTACCTTGCCTCTTCACCTAAGAGTAATGCATCCTACCAGGCTATAAGTGATGCCCAGGAATTAGTGAGAAAAACAGGTGACCTCCCTGTCCCGCTTCATATCCGTAACGCTCCTACGAAATTGATGAAAGATATCGGCTATGGTAAGAACTATAAATATGCCCATAGTTATGATAATAATTTTGCAGAGCAGGAATTCCTACCGGAGAAGATAAAAGGAAAAAAACTCTACGATCCACAGAAGAATAAGCGCGAGGAAGATATCAGGACCAGGATGAAGTTTTTGTGGAAGGAAAAGTATAATTATTAGGTTGTTAGTTGCAGGTTTCAGTTAATGGTAATCCGGTAGTCATTCAGTAGTAATTCAGTGGTCATTCGATAGTCATTCAATGGACATACAGTTGTCATGAGGGTGTTCCCACTGTTGCCTATTCCTTCTGATAGGTAAAAATAGTCCCACCACCTTGATGACAGGTTTTTATATAACATTTTCTTCCTGATTTTTATGTTTTATTTTGAGGCACTTCTATATCTTGGATTTCCTCCGGATTTTGAATTACCTCCAGATTTTGAATTACCTCCAGATTTTGAATTGCCTCTAGATTTTGAATCGCCTCTAGATTTTGAATTGCCTCCAGATTTTGAATTGCCTCCAGATTTTGAATTGCCTCCAGATTTTGAATTGCCTCCAGATTTTGAATTGCCTCCAGATTTTGAATTGCCTCCAGATTTTGAATTGCCTCCAGATTTTGAATTGCCTCCAGATTCATCTGGAGGATATGAAGTTACAAGAAACAATATGGCTTTAGCCAAAATCTTTTCTTTTTCCAATACTTTAAGGTTACCAATCACATGAAATATATACTAATCATAGTGAAAGATATTTTATTAATAATCTTAATCTTTAATTTATATGCCATTCATAAAAATATATGTACATTTCGTTTGGAGTACAAAAAATCATAAACCCTTGCTTAATTCATATAATTTGAGAAATCAGGTTTGGACTCACATTCGGGAAAATACCATGAACAAAAGTATATTCATTGATTTCATTAATGGATATCACAATCACTGTCATTGCTTGGTTTCTTTGGGAGCTGAACAAACAATCAGCAATATTATGAAACTACTAAAGGGGGAATCTTCTTTCTGGATAAATAAAAACAAACTATGCAAAGATAAGTTTGAATGGCAAAATGAATATTTTGCTGTTTCAGTATCTGACACATTAATTGCCAGGGCAAGAAACTATATTAAGAAACAGGAAGAACATCACAAAGTAAGAACATTTCAGGAGGAATATGATGAGTTAATGAGAATATATGGATTTGGTTAAAACCATGTTTTTTTGATGTTTTCTATTAATCTCCAGATAAATCTGGAGGCAATTTAAAATATGGAATTAGATATCTCTTTACATAGACAAGGCTTTTAGAGCACACTGATTTTGACCTATAAATTCTCATATTTGTATTACAATCTTTTTACAAATGTAAATATAAATGTTTTGAAAATTCACCCTGTTAAATATTTAACAGGGTAAATAGTCAAATAGACAAATGCCGAAAAACAAGTTTTCGGCATCCTCGAATGCTAGCACTCGAGGATAGTCAATCAGTCCTTACAACACCTAACAGAAAAGCCGCGCGACTTGCTGTTGAAGTACCGGTAGACATCAGCGTAACTGCAGTGCAGGCTCCGGAGCCAGGCGTCTGAGCTATAGTTCTCTGTAGAAGACCAAAAGGCCGTGCTGTTGCCCAAATAGTAGAACGAGCCACTGAAGCTCCGGCGGCCAGCAGGCAAAGCAGTAAAACCACTATTGTTTGTAGCTCCCGTATTAGGAGAATACCAGTGTGTGGTACCGGTTTCTTTTAAATTGCCACCTACATCTGCACCACGCCATCCTGTTCCGTTCCATTCCTGGTCAGGGTATCCGTATTGGCTATCAACTTCACCTTCCAGTATTTTCCACTCTTCATCGCTTGGCAAATGCCAGCCACTTGGGCAAATTCCCTGCACACCACTGGGAACACTATTACTGCTTGCTTCGCCGGCCATTACTGCATACCAAGTATATAATCTACCATAAATATCACAATTAACAGAGTTATTACTATAACACCATGAATTTGAAGTTGTGTAGTTCAAATTCTCTGCCATCCAGCATTGATTGCCGATTTGGATTGCTGAGTAGGGGTTATTATCTCTACAGTCAACAAATGTTGATGGACATGAGGAGGTACCTGTTGCTGTGGCATCAAATTGTAATGGAGAACCATCAATATCTGTTCCATCTGCCTTTACAACATTAGCTGTTAAAGTATTTTGTCCCGGATTTGGCCCTAAAGTCCAGGTTGTCTGTGCATAACCGTTAACATCTGTCATAACACTGGCGTCACTTAATGCTCCACCACCATTAGTTATATTAAAATGCACAGGAATAAAAGGCCAGGGATTTCCCAAATTATCAACCACTTTTACTTTTACAGGATTTGATAATTGTTGGTTAGAATTTCCTGACTGATTGTTACCAGATACCATGATCAATTGATCAGGTAAATTCCATAATTCCTTATTAAAACCAAACAATTGCTTATTGTACTTTGCCAAAGTATATCCAAAAATACCTATTTCAGCTCCAATATTTGCGTTTAGCCCCACTTTTAGATTTGCATCAAAGTCAACAGATGGAATTGCTAGATTGGCTAATAATTCTTCATATCCTTCAATATTAAAATATGGACCTGCTACTCCATAAAATTTTACACTTACTTCAGGTACCAATTTTACTTCTTGTATGAGATTAACATTGCCATTTATTATTAGTGGATGTAAATTTGTAGCTTTATTTAAATTAAAAAGTTTTCTCCAACCTCCATTATTATATTCATAGATTAAACCAACCGTCAATGTATTATTATTTGTATATCCGGTAGTTGCAGAAAATGCTGCATCTACATCAATTGTACTGTATGCTTTTAAGTCTGTTTTAATAACCACTATTACAGGAACTACACCAACCACAATACCAAAAATATAAATATGTGAGGCAAGAGTAAATTCTTCATCTAAAATTTGTGATGCTTGCGTTACATTCAGATCAAGGTCAACACTGGTCGCAAGTAAAGCATCATTAGTATAAAAAGCCAGTTTCAGAACTCTTCTCTTTTTGAATTTAAACTCAAACTTAAAATTCGGATCAAATTCAACATAACCACTTGGTATTGATAAATTAATAGGCCCATTCTGATACAATGTTACATTATTGAAATTCCACAAAAACCCACCACTTCTTGTTTGATCAACAGTTACTCCTTTAGCTAGATGCATTATCCTTAAACCCCTATTAAGTAACCTGTTTTGGGTACTATCATAAAGTCCTGTTTCGATATAAAATTCTCCTGAAACAAACACATCCTCCAAAGTAGCTGAATCAGTCTGTAATATCAAAGAATCCGGTGTAGATTGCAATACATTTATCACTTTTCTTAAATATCCTTCGTCTGTTGTTCCTATAATTATATTCGATGTGTCGATAATCAATGTATCTCTGGTTATTTGATGAAAAACATATATTCCCTGAGCAAGCTGAGCACTGTCACTCAACAAAGCAGTTGTATTAGTGTCGATAATAATTATATTACCATTTATTATATTGGGATATCCTTTAACACACCTTACTGAGAATCCACCTGTAGGGCTATAATTATTTCGCTCAACACCACTTGAATCCTGAGAAAATACTCTATATATTGAATTTGTTCCATTACTAGTTGAACTCCAGAAATATCCCAAATTATTCATTCCAAACATTGATCCTGTATCAGCAATAGCACCGCCAAGCAAAGCATCAAAACCAATTAATCCACCAGTTTTAAGTTTTGTTCCAGCATCTATCCCTCGCCATCCTATTGCAACAGGATCATTAATACTTGTATCAACAAAATTTTCCAGTATAAACCACTCATCATCTGTTGGCAAATGCCAACCTTCCGGGCAAATGCCATCATTAAATTGCAGGGTTTTATATTGCATCATTTCATCCCACTGGTATAATCCGCCATAAGTTTCACAATTTGTAGGGTTATTGTCATAACAATATTTCTCTAATGTATCATTATCAATTTGGAAGTTTTGACTATTTAATACTACACCGACATTCAGATTTTCAGCCATCCAACACTGTTCTCCGATCTGAACAGTATTATATTTTTTATTATTTCTTGCGTCATGCAGAAGATCGCCACATACGAATTCTTTTGGTACAGGAGAGCTAAATACACTTGTAATGGCAGTGGAACCTGTTAATCCAACAAGGTTCTGTATTATAAGGGAAGGGTCATTACCAGGGCCACTATATTTGACAATACTATCCATATTTATATCCTCATCATGGTATCCTGTATCTATTGTTGTTATGTTCGTAGATCCACTTTCGTTAACTATGTGTTGTAAAACCAATCCACGGTCATTATTTGGCCCACTATATTTAATAGTCCTGTCTTTATTTACATCGCCTGCAATCATTCCAAATATTCCGGGTTCAAGTTCTATTAATGCATCTACACCACCACCATAAGGAGGGAAATTCAGGGTGTCGCTAAAGTCATAGGCTATTGTATTTGGAAATGGGATAGGATTTGCCGTCATTACGGGTAAGTGATTACGGTGATGGATGCATAAGAAGTAATCACCAACAGGTACTTCACTAAAAGCAACCGATGTAATGAGATTTGTATCGGTAATATCACCATTACTGAGAAGAACCCCTGCTCTTCTGGACACTAATATTGCAGGATTTGCAGGATCTCGAAGCTCAACTAACACCCAATCAACCATATTGAGTGGAATAGAATTAAGGCTTTCAATTCCGGGATAATTCCAGGGATCGACATTATAAGGCTGTGCTCCGGGAATCAGGCTATTTATTGCCGTATTCATTGCAGAACCGGATTGGTAAGCACCCTGCAGAAAGGTTTTACAGCTTACACTTTGTCCTAAAGTGAAGAATGTAGAAAAAGCTAGAAATACAACTGTTAATAAGATTTTTCTCATGGCATAGGATGTTTAGGATAGGATTATTTGATTAATGTGATTGCAAGATATATAAAATATCTCAATTGTTCGATTGTTTTGTAAATGGTTGGCAGGTTTGTTTCGTTTCGACAGGCTCAACGATCGGTTCTGGTCACTGAGCTTGCCGAAGGGGCAGGTCATTTAAGCATTTTAACAATTTAACACTGACTATCTTATCAGCATCAGATATCCGATACGAGTGATGCCCTCATCAATAAATTTGATCCCATAACCCTTATATTTGATTTTGTATGTATATACACCACACTGACATATTTTGCCTTTAAAGGTACCATCCCAACCATCATTAATATCAAATGATTCATACATCAATGCTCCCCAACGATTGTATATCTGCATTTGATAGTCGATCAGATTTGTTGAGCTTTTTGGTTTGAACACATCATTCAGACCGTCATTATCAGGTGAAAATGCATTTGGTATCCAAATATCAGTGCATGCTAATGCATTAACAGTATCTATTGATTTGCATCCATCATTACTTACAATAACCCAGTATATTCCGGGTTCTGCAATTATGTAAAATTCGGCATCACTTCCATCCTGCCAGGAATAAATATTTGATTTAGGATCAGGTGAAACTCGTAATGCTCTTGTCACACCATCGCATAAATAAAAATCTTCACCCAGATTTACATATGGAACAGGATTTACCACCAAAAATATAGAAGCTGTATCTACACAGCTATGTATATCTGTTCCTGTAACCAAATACCTTATGGAATAAGGAGGATTTGCTTCAACTTGTTCACCGGTTATCCCTGACAAACCTATTAGCGGTGACCATGTATAAATTATGGCACCACTGGCAGTAAGTGTTATAGAATCTCCCTCACACACTACTGTGTCTCCCGGGATGATTAAAATATTTGGATTATTAAATATTTCAACAAACACCTGAAGCTGCGCTGTACATCCGATATGATCTGTTCCCAAAACAACATAAGTTGTGCTGACTAAAGGAAAAGCTTCAACAACAGATCCAGTATCTGATGATAATGTACTTGACGGTGTCCAGGAATATTCAAGTGCTCCTGAGACACTAAGGATTACAGAATTGCCTTCACAGATTGCCGGATCATCAGGTATAACAGACAGTACAGGCACCGGATATGTATACAGAACTGCAGTATCAGTATCTGTACAGCCAAAAACATTAGTAACCCTGACCCAATACACGCCAGAATTGGATGCGATCATTTGCTGAGCGCTACTTCCATCCATCCAAAAATACTCACTATAACCCGAACCGGGATCAAAAATTACTGAATTGCCTTCACATATTGTAGTATCATTTCCAATAAATATATTTGGAACAGGATTAACTGTTACTTCGATACTGTCAGTTGCCGTACAGGTATTTTCACTTACAGTTAGATAATAAGATGTTGCTGAAGTTGGCTGAACAATTATTGAAGGTGTAAGTTGACCTGTACTCCACAAAAAACTGTATCCGGGAAGATCAAAAGCAGTCAACTGAAGGCTATCCCCAAAACATATTGATGTATCATTGCCGGCATTTGCCTGTGGTAAAGGATACAAAGCTAAGTTAACAGTATCATACCCAAAACAGGAATTATTATCAGATACCATAACCCAATAAGTGCCTGCTGTGTTACATAGAATTGACTGGTTAGTGCTGCCATCATTCCAGAGATATGAGATGAATCCAGATCCGACATCAAAAGTTGCTTTGTCGCCACTGCATATTGAAGTATCACTACCTACATAAACATTTGGTAATGGAAATAATGATAATTGTAAAGAATCTCTGTTCCTGCAGCCATTAATATTTTCAACTTCAAGCGTGTATAAACCTGACTGATATGCACTAACAGATTGTCCTGTGCTACCATCCTGCCACAAATAAGAAACAAAGCCGGTAACAGCATCTATAATTATGGTATCACCAATGCAAATTGATGTATCATTACCAATACTGATTACAGGTAATGGTTTTATTGAAACAATAACATCATCTGAAGCAGTGCAAGAATTTATATCTGAAACTGTTACAGTATAAGTTGTTGTTACTGCCGGACCAACGGTTATACTGTTGGACAATGACCCTGTATTCCATAAATATGTGATACCCCCGATTGCAGTTAGGCTGATACTATCTCCATAACACATGCTTGTATCAGCCCCTGTACTTGCTTGTGGTACCGGATACAAAGCTAAGTTAACAGTATCATACCCAAAACAGGAATTATTATCAGTTACAATTACCCAATAAGTACCTGCTGTGCTAGTTACAATTGACTGATTTGTACTGCCATCATTCCAGAGATATGAAATAAAGCCGGGGCCGGCATAAAAAATTGTTGTATCACCATGGCATATTAAAGTATCATTTCCAACATCAATAAGTGGTATTGGATTTACAGTGAGAATTACAGAATCTGATATCACTTTTGGATCACAAATTCCAGAAACAACACAACGGTAAGCATTATTATCCATCATTAATGTTACATCAGAAATAATTAAGGTATCTGAACGTGAACCAAAATAAGCAGCAGTATCCATAATATTCACCCAATCAATCCCGGAGTAGATTTGCCATTGAAAGGATGTATCACCTGTTGGACTAATAATAAATGTTGCATCATTGAGTTCACATACCGATACATCATATGGCTGATTAATTATTAAGGGATTTGGACCAGTTTGTTCTACAAATCCGCCAATAAATATTGCGGGTATTATATCTCCACCAATATCACCAAACTCGCAGTTCCCGGTTGTCAGGGTGTCCCAACTAAGATCACTGATACCCCCATTGAAATAAAAAACAAGCTCAAATAAAGTATCATCATAAATATCTACAGGCATCATTGAATACCACGACATACCAAAGATACCACCACCTCCATTTAGGGCATAGGAACCACTAATTAAAGTTGGATGTAAGTTTTGGTAACCGATATAGTTTAATATGGAATTATCATAGAACATAATCAATGAAATGGCTCCTGTATTGGTCATATTCCTGATTTTTACATTTATTATGAGAGTATCAGGACAAACTCTAAAAGAGTCTAGTAAAACTGTAACTACAGAGCAGTACTCAGTTGTGATGGTAATAGAATCAATTGCGGAACAAAGATTTGAATCTATTACCTGAACCCAGTATATGTCCGAATTGGAAGCCGGGAATATCTGGGCAGTGCTACCATCCTGCCATAAATAGCTTAAGTACCCCATACCCGGATCTAGTAGAATAGTATCTCCATAGCAAATCAATGTATCATTTCCAAGGTCAGGCTCAGGCAAAGGAACAAGATTAACAACCATTGTATCAGATCCTAAACAATTATTAATATCAATAACATCTAAAAAGAAGACTCCGGCTGTATCGGTAATAAAAGTTTGATTGGTACTCCCATCCTGCCATAAATAAGAAATGTATCCGGATCCAGGATCTAACAAAATACTACTCCCTGTACACAGATTAGTATCATTTGCAAGCTGTGTATCTGGTAAGGGAAAAACATTTATTTCTTTTGTGACACTATCGGTACATCCCAAATGATCAGTAATTTTTAAAGTAACAGGAAATATTCCATGATTCTGATAAGTATGTGATGGATTTACTTTATCACTAGATGATCCGTCACCAAAATCCCAATCCCAGAAAATCAGCTGTCCGGTTATTGGCAAGCAGTTTGAGTCCAAAGAGCTAAAGTGACTTTCCTCTCCAAAGCAAACATCGGTGAATTCAAAATCAGTGTACAGCTGATAACTAAAATCCGAAAATTCAACATATGCCTGTGAATAATTATACAATCCGAAACGTCCGGGTTGAAAACAGCCATTAACATTAAAAATAGTATCATTATCAATTACTATCACAACATATGTTGCCGTATATGACAGGTCAAAATGATATGTCTGATAATCATTCCATCCATACGGTGATCCATATAAAGTATCAATAAGTTGAAATCTTGGATCATCTGAGTGAGACCAGAAGAAATCCGATATTTCATAATTACTTATTAAGCCATTCACCTCGACAAGTGAAAATCCTTCATAAGCAGTAATAGGCGGAGTTGATGCAATAACCTGAGTACTTTGTTTCCAGTCGAACAAAAGAAACTCGTAATCCTGATTTACAGTAGAATCATTAGGACTTTTATATCCAAAAACAAAACCGACATAATCATCGTCCCAATTACTATAAACCCTCATATTACCGGAAATTTTCACATTTATAAAATCATCAGGACTTACAAAAAATGTGAGATCACTATTTACAGTCTGATAAACGAAGTCACCTAAAGGAGAAACATACCATTTTCCGTTAGCTGTATCACCTTGTTGCAGCCATGTATTAAAATCAACATCAAATAAGCAGTTGTCATTTTGCACATAAACTTTAATCGTATCACTGCTACTGCATCCGGATATAGTATCAGTAACAACTAAAATGTAGTGAGCAGGCGAAATGGCAGTAATACTTTGTGTTGTTTCACCATTTGGAAGCCAGTAATAACTTGCATTCTGAAAACCTCCTGCATACAGGACAACAGAATCTCCAACATGGATTAAAGTATCGTTTCCAAGATAAACCTGTGGTACAGCATATATGATAATAGGCTTGTTGATACTGTCAACTTTACATTTACTATATATTTTCAGCTTAACATCATAAACACCTACCGTATCATAATAATGGACAGGATTAAATAAGTTTGAATAATTTAATATTCCGGCAATTGGATCACCAAAATTCCACAAAACACTATCTATGTCAACAGAGTCCTGTATACTGAAATAAGTATAATCGCCCAGACAAAAATTTGAATGGGTAAAATTCGGCAGGTTGTAATAACTTTGTACAAATGACGGTAAGCCAAGTTTACTGATACTTCCACCCAAAAAGACTCCATCATCCAGGTAATTACAAGACATTCCTATATTATCAGGCGAATTAATTACTCCAAGATAAGGAGAAGTCATTTTTGCAACATATATCTTACCGTCAATACCAATTTGTAATGCGAATGGAGGAGAGCTAATGGTTTTTGATATTACAACAGCTGAGTTTACTATATCATTTGGAGACCCTGCCAAAAGATCAATTTGCCGGATACGACTGAGCATCCTTTCTGAGACATATAATTTTGTGTTATCAGGTGAAAACTCAACACCATAAGGCCATTTGTAATCATCCAACACAAGAGTATTTGATACTATTCCGGTGAAATTGTCAAAATCAAACAATTCGCAAAATCCTGCAGTTTGAAGATGATATGCTGCTGCAAGCTTATGACCATCAGGTGAAGCTTTCATACAGCCGACACCATATTGCCAATTATTATAAATTGACCCTGAATTACTCATAACTGCATTGTTATTAACTCCTGAGGAAGTTACCAGATATGAATAAAAGGTGTTTGTATTCATGGCATGGGTGATCAGCCAAACATCCTGATTATTATAATGTTTCACAGCTGTCATCTTTTCTGAAGCTATTGTGAGAAGAGAAATATTCTTCTGAACTACATCTCCATAGCTTATATCCTCATCCATATCAACAACTGAATAGCTTAAACCAATGCTGCCAAAAACATTATCAAGGGTAAATATATAATAGATGTTGATGCTTCCCGGCTTTTTTACAATCAAGGCTGAATTCGTTGCATCTGAACTACCGTTCAAGCCTGTACCATTTAGCATTGGGATGTGCAAACGATTCCATACGCTTATTCCATCAGTATAGAATAGCAAATTTCCATTTGCATCAGAGATAGAGGCACATCCTTCGGTTTGATTCATAACTCCATCATTCAATGCAGAAACTGATCCTCCTGAAAAATATATTCCTGAATTGCCTCCAAAATACCAATAATCAGTTTCATTACCCAATGAATGATAATCCAGCACTATGGAATCTTTGGATATACAAGAAACATTTGCGACCGTCACGTGATAATAATATTGTTTTTCAGCGATGATGCTAGAGTTAGTTTGCCCGTTTGACCATAAATAATTATATGAGCTATCTCCCGCTGTCAAAAAAAGAGATTCTCCGGGACACAAAATAGTATCGTCCGGCAAACTGATCAGTGGATAATATTCATCATCAAAATAAATACTATCATATAATATACATCCTGATGTATCTGAAACTTCAACCCAATATGTTGCTGAATCGGCCGCATAAAAATACTGTCCTGTACTTCCATCCTGCCAGAGATATGAGCTATAACCGGAACCTGCATCAAGCAATAATGTATCTCCTTTACATAAGACAGAATCATTCCCCAGTTGAACCGGAGGAGAGGAAAAAGAAATATTTATCTGATCAATCGCTTTGCACGGATAGCAATTCGAGGTATATTTATGAACCTGCACTGAGTAATTTCCAGCTTGAGTAACAACGATCGACTGATTAGTGCTACCTGTACTCCATTCATAATAAAAATACCCTGGCCCGGCATCAAGAAAAAAATTATCGCCGGGACAAATAACAGTATCATTACCAATAAAAACATTCATATCATTTACCAACACATAAGTTGAATCAGTAAAGCTTCCACCAGACGTATCGACAATAACATAATACATCCCACTTATTGATGGTGTTGCATTATACAAAACAGGAGATTGTATGCTTGAAGAAAACCCATTAGGGCCTGACCATGAAAAAGTCGCACCTGAAATTGAATCAGCTAATAGTAGTAATGGGTTTCCCTGACAAATGGGGCTGTTACTACGAACATAAGTACAGGATCGATCAGAATATATCCATGAGGCATCAAGAATATCCCCATCAAATCCATTAGCGGTTTTATCAATTAAAATATTCCCAAAGCCTGAATCCATTGAATACAAGGCAATCAAACCGGATTCAGATCCGGATAAACATGTGTAAATATTTTGTTTGATATCACTCTTAGAAAATTCAGAGTTCCATATTCTTAATTCATCTAATTTCCCGTGGTAATGATTATTGTTGCTGATATTTGAAAAATTCATGTTTCCTAAACGTAATGGAACTTGTGATAATGTCATGGAAGATGACGCCTGCGCACTATCAACAATCTCTCCGTTAATGTAGAGCTTAAGCATATTTGTTAATGAAAAACAAAGGGCAAAATGCTTCCATGCAAGAGTGTCAAGATTATCGCAGCTAACTACCACTGAATCATTCACATCACAATAAAGAATACATTCAATAAAACTAGCTGATGAAGATATAACAATACAACGCTTATTCCAACTCGAATCATACTTACTAAAGATGACTCCTCTGTTTTGCCCTGCTATCAAGTCCAGAGGGTTAAACCAGGCTTCAATAGTAAAATCATTAAGAGGTATTATGGAAGTGCTATCATATATGATGGCCATATCATCAACACCATCAAACTCTAAGGCACTTTGGGCGGAAACTTTTTGTGATGGGGAAAGAATAATGAAAGTAAACAGAACTATTTGGAATAGTGGAATAATGGAATATTGCAATGTTGGAAAAACATAATAGCTCCATATTCGAGCCTTTAAACAAACACTTATTCCAGAACCCTTGTTTATAATCATCCCTTATACTTATTATTCAATCCGACAATATAATAAAATGCCTAATAATAAGACACATGTTTGAAAAATAAAGTTTTATTATTAGATCATTTTAATCAGAAAATTTTTTTTAATTTTATCAAAAATTCCAAACAAATGTTAAACGCAATTCCAAACATTAAGTTTTTAGATAGTGGCAGTTTTTTTCTGATAGCCGGCCCCTGTGTTATCGAAGATAATGTAAATCCAATTGCTATCGCTAAAAAGATCAAAGATATAACTGATAAGTATGAAATACCATACATCTTCAAGGCTTCTTACCGAAAAGCTAACAGATCGCGTCTTGATTCATTCAGTGGCATTGGTGATATAAAGGCACTTGAAATTATCAGGGATATTGGCAGTATAAATAATATACCTACTCTAACTGATATACACTCTGTTGATGAAGCAAAGCTTGCTGCTAAATATGTTGATATCTTACAAATACCTGCCTTTCTATGCCGGCAAACCGAATTATTAGTCGCTGCGGCAAAAACAAATAAACTAATCAATATTAAGAAAGGACAGTTTGTTTCTGCAGAAGCCATGCAATTTGCAACTGATAAAGTAGTAAAATCAGGCAACACAAAAATATTCCTTACTGAGCGGGGAAATATGTTTGGCTACAAAGATCTGGTAGTGGATTTCAGAAACATTCAAATAATGAAGAAATTTGGCTTCCCTGTTGTACTCGACATAACTCATTCCATGCAGCAACCAAATCAGCCGGATGGCATTTCCGGAGGATCACCGGAGATGATCGAAACTATTGCTAAAGCAGGAATTGCTGCCGGCGTGGATGGAATATTCATCGAAACTCATCCCAATCCGGGGATAGCAAAATCAGATGGTGCAAATATGCTTAAACTTGATTACCTGGAAGATCTTTTGGTAAAACTGCTGAGAATAAGAAAGGCTTTGTGATGTACTTTGTATTACTTCGTTGTATAAAAAATGATTGTATGATGAGCAATCAAGTGGCAGTGGGCAGATAATAAAGCTTATTACTCAACTTCAAAACGCTTAATATTCCCTGAATTTCTATGGTACAGAATCTTCGATTTATTAGGAGGTAACTTGATTAAACTTCCATATTGCTCAATTAATAATCGAATTTCAGAAAGTTTTGTATCCTTATATTCTACTTTAACATCTGAATATTCCGGAAAGCGATAAAAAAAGCCTTCATCATTAACAATAGCGCTTTGCCCTAATGTTTCATTAATTCTCGCAGCAACTCCTGAATGACTGAAAATCAGTTTTACTGCATCTCCCTCAACAGCAGATTTATCAAGAACACCTGATGAAGGAGAGAATTTAAAGATCACATCAGTTTCAGAAGGTTTTTTTGATATTGGAATATACTTATACGAATAATAGAGATCACTTTGTATGCTCACTCCTTTGAAAAGATCAACCATATCATCCTCCATATTCTTAAGTTGATCATTCATATATTCCAGGCTTTCTTTGGAGTATGCAACTTCCTGATAACCATTAAGAAGGTTCTTTCTGTCAGATTGAATCTCTAAAATTTTCTTAGTAAGCTCTGCAGCTTTCTGTTCGATAGTCTTCTCCACTAATTTTGACTGGAATACCTTCTCTTCAATTGTTGTTGTATCATCAATTATTACTGCCCTGATGATGGTATCAAATACCTCAATATAGTTAGATGTAATAAATTGTTTGAATACATCCTTATTCCTGATTTTTTTATCAAAATCCGAAGTATCAACAAAAACTTTCTTACAACTAATACTCGAGATGGAAGCATTAATAAATTCATCATTCACCGCCTGAATCATCCCGCTTTTACTCAGAGTAACAGAAATTTCTTTGTCTTTTTTGGAATCCTCATCCGGTATCTGAATAAAATAAATTTGATTGGGATCAGATTCTGTAAAAGCACATATTTCTATATTATTGATTTCAAATATTTTGCTATTATATTGGATCACATCCTCAATACCAAGATATTCTTTAGCAAATGCTGAATAGGATCCTTTAAAATTTTCAGTTTGAATAACATGAACTTTCACACGAATTACAGTACGTGGTAATGAATAATAAAGTCCGTCATTTCCAGAATGATTTTTTAATTTGTCTGCCGGCAATACTTTATGCTGAGAATAAACACTAGTGAAATTAACACTCAGAAAATGCAAAAGAATAATACTAATGACACACAACAAATATTTAAAATTCTTCATCTGTTCCTCCTATTTACGCCCCAAATTTATAACTTTTTTACGGGTTTTTATGCCAGATGTTCTAATAAACAATATAATCCATGAATATTTTTAATTTAAGATCAACTCAAACCCTTTTAATCTGTGTATTGAACGCAGTGAAATAATGAACACAACTAAAATAAATAATATTGTGAGTAATCTGTGGCTAATAATATCTCAACTTGAAAAGTATCGAAAATCACTAAATAAATGTATTCTTTTATTTAATCATTTTTTATATTTGTCATTCATTTTCTAAAACAAAGGAATTCTTTTACGTAATAAATTAATGTGGTAAATATGAACATACATAACAATATTAAATCAGTTTTTTTTGCATTTATTTTTTTTACAATTACCCTAAATATTCATTCGCAGGTTACAATAAGCGTGGAACTCCGTCCAAGAGCTGAAATTTGGGACGGGTATAGGCTACTTAATGATGGTTCAAGAGATCCGGAGTTTTTTATTAGTCAACGCAGCAGGCTTAATTTTAACTATACGAATAATCTTTATTCCATTGGGTTTTCAATACAGGATGTGAGAATATGGGGGGATGAAAATATTTATTCATCCACAGGAGTATATGGGAATTCCGCAAGCGTTGATCTACATGAGGCATGGATTGAGTTAAATCTATGTAAGCATTCTAAACTTAAAGTTGGAAGGCAGTCTCTTGCGTATGATAACCAAAGAATGATTGCATACAGGAACTGGAGTCAACACGGAATGGCATATAATGCAATAATCTATAAATACAAACAAAATGATTTAATACTTGACCTCGGTTTATCCTTTAACAACCAAAGCAGTAATGTCCTTTTCAATGAATACCCTTCCGTAAAACAAAAAACAATGAATTACTTATATTTTAAAAAGCAATTCAATAGTAAGTTTAATGCATCATTGCTTGCAATGGGAAGCGGTTATGTAAAAAATGACAGCAGTAATATAATCTATATGAGAGGAACCTATGGAGCTAACCTTGGATATAAAACAAAAAATATAGAACTTAAGGGTAGTGGATATTACCAGAATGGTAAAAACAGTAAAGGCCTTGATGTCAGTGCATATCTATTCTCTTTCTATGGACAATATAAATTAAGGAAATTTCTGCTTGGTGCAGGAATCGATTATCTATCAGGTCAGGATGCAACTAAAACTGATGAGGATTATCAAAAGAAAGATCATCTTTTTGATATTTTATATGGCAAGCGGCATATTGTAAACGGAGAGATGGATATGTTTTTTAATATACCAATGGGAACTGCCGGTGGCGGCCTGGTTGATGTTTTTGCAACAATCGCTTACTACCCGGTCAAAGCACTAAAACTAAATATAGATTATCATTTTTTCTCACTACAGAATAACGTATTGGAATATGCTGGACCTTTCCCAACTTATTTAGAAAAAGCCTTAGGAGACGAAATAGATTTTGATTTTAAATGGACGATACGACCGGATATTTCGTTAGCCGGAGGATACTCTTTTATAATACCAACAACTTCACTAGAGATCATACAAGGAATCAATCTTGGGCAAAACAAGTTCTCTTCCTTCGGATGGATGATGCTGACTGTAAAGCCAACGATATTTACTTCCAAGAAATAAGTATTTAGAGTTTTTAGAGTACTTGGTTACTTGTATTACCTTGTCCAAAATTTTAAACGTTAGTTAAGCTATTTTGGTTTATCAACTTTGGACAAGTTCAGGGCACTCTAAGTACTTCTCTTATGTATGAGCAATAATCCAAGAAAGGTAAGAATCCCATTCAAGATCAGCAACTCAAAACCGAACTCATATGAATTAAGCCATTCTTTTGAATTCAGGCTTAATATATAACAAAGCAGTGGGGATAAGACTGCAACCAAAGGAACCCATTTATCATGAATCCTCAATCTGGTAAATAATCCAAATGCGAACAGTCCGAGCAAGGGCCCGTATGTATAGCCTGCAATGGTGAACAACTGAGATATTACGGATTTGTCATTTATTTCACGAAAGAAAATAATTACTCCCAGCAAAAGAACCGAAAAACCAATATGGACAAAATACCTTAGTTGAATTTTCTTTCTTTTTGATAAGTCAGTGTTTTTCTCAAGCCCAAGAAAGTCAACGCTAAAAGAAGTTGTAAGTGATGTAAGAGCACTATCAGCACTTGAGTATGCTGCAGCAATCAGGCCAATAATAAATACAATACCGGCAACAGGAGCTAAATTTCTTAAAGCAATTGAAGGAAACAGATCATCAGTAGTTTCTGGAACAGAAATTCCCTTTTGAGCAGCAAAAATATACAAAATAGCACCCAGCATCAGGAACAGAAAATTCACAACTACCAGTGATGAAGCCATCCAGTACATATTTTTCTGTGCATCTTTAATATTTCTGCAACTCAAATTCTTTTGCATCATATCTTGATCCAATCCGGTCATTACAATTGCTATAAATATCCCACTAAAAAAAGATTTTAAAAAGAACTTTTTACCTGCCCACTCAGTAAAGATCATTTTGGAATATTCGCTTTCAAATACCGAGCTAACTAATCCTCTGATACTGATATCTAAATCCTTTGAGATCAGGAAAATTGAAATTATAACAGCAAGGAGCATAAATGTAGTTTGAATAGTATCAGTCCAGACTATTGTCTTTATGCCCCCCTTAAATGTATATAATAAGATAAGTCCTAAAAAGATAATTACCGTGATCCCAAAAGGAACATTCCATGCATCAAAAACAAATAATTGCAACACATTTACAACAAGATACATCCTAAATGATGCACCTATCACTCTTGAAACAAGGAAAAAGAAGGCTCCTGTTTTATATGACCAGAATCCAAAACGCTGATCCAGATAGGAATATATTGATGTGAGCTTTAAACTGTAATATAAAGGAAGCAATATTCTGGCAATAATAATATACCCAAAGAGATAGCCTAACACAATAAGCATATAAGAGAACTGTGTTGATCTTACATCGCCGGGAATAGAAATAAAAGTGACTCCTGAAAGGGATGCGCCTATCATTCCATATGCAACTACATACCAGGGGGATACTCTGTTCCCTACAAAGAATGATTCATTGTCTGATTTCCTTGAAGTGATCCACGAAACCACAAACAACAAAAGGGTATATGCCAGGAAACTTATTAATATCGCATTGGGTGACACCTTAGCTGTGTATTTGGTTTAGCGGCAAAGATATTGTGAAAATTCGAACAAACTTTCAAACCGGAGGTCAAACATATTATTTTTAAATGAAATAGTTTGTTTTTCGTTGGAGATAAAGACATTAGTCATATTTAGTTTTCTGCCAAATTCCATATCACTTTTAGAATCACCAAGCATAACTGATCTCTCAAAACAAATATCAGGGTATTCAGTTTTAGCTTTAAGCGCCATTCCTGTATCCGGTTTTCGAAAAGGGCTCATATCTTCGTCCCTGCTAGGGCAGTGAAAGATCTTTTCAATTTTTCCGCCCGACATTTCAATTTCTTTAAGCATTTTATGATGAATACGCTTAAGATCCTCTTCCGTCATAAATTTTTTACCAATACCCTGCTGATTAGTAACGATAAATATCTTACCAAAGATATCGCTAAGGAGTTTTATTGCTTCCGGAGCTTTATAGGTAAACTCAAAGGCATCCCAGCTTTTAACATAATCGTCCTCGATTTTTTTATTGATCACACCATCCCTGTCGAGGAATAATGTCCATGATTTATCTATTCCTATCTTATTCAAAATCATCGGGGAAACATTTCAGATTCAATTATCTCGCAAATAATATGTCCTATCATTATGTGTGCTTCCTGAATTCGTGGAGTATCAGCAGATGGAACATTAATTAGGAAATCGCAAAAATCTTTCATCTTACCTCCTGACTCACCAGTTAAACCAACCGTTAACAGTCCAATTTCTTTAGCTGTTTTAAATGCATTCACAACATTGGCAGAATTTCCTGAAGTTGAAAGCCCAATAAGCACATCTCCCTCTTTTCCTATCCCTTTAATAAGACGTGAATATATAATGTCGTAGGAATAATCATTGGCAACAGCAGTAATATAGGATGTATTTACATGAAGAGCTTCAGAATTTAACGGTTCCCTGTCAAAATAAAAGCGCCCGGATAGTTCTGCTGCAAGGTGTTGAGCATCTGCAGCACTTCCACCATTACCACAGAACAGCACTTTTCCATTTTGCCCATATGCATTTATACAAGCATTAACAACGTTTTCAATAGTGTTCAGGATAGTTTCACTAGCAAGGACTTGCTGCTTCAGTTGAATTGATTGTTCTATTGCTTGCTTAATTCTCATTTGTTATTTTTTTTGGAATTTATTTCACAAATTGTGATAACAATTTGGTTTTCTTTGTGTTACTTCGTGATGTACTTTGAGTTACTTCGTGGTAAAAAAAATAACCACAAAGTTTATGAATTAATCATGAAAAAACATCATAACGCACAATCTCAGATAGTGGTTTTCTTTGTTTGTTATGTCTATCAACAACCACCTCATCCTCTGGATAAGCTAAAGGAAGAATTGCTATAGGCTCGATGTTTGAAGGTAAGTTTAACAGTTCAGAACACTTTGTTATATCAAAATTACATATCCAGCATGTAGCTAATCCAATATCTGCAGCAGCAAGTGTCATATGGTCAACAGCTATTGCAACATCTATATCGCAATGATCTTTCCCATCATATCTTTTCCATGAAACATCATGATCACCACAAATAATTATAAATACCGGAGCTTCCTTAAACCACTCCTTATTATAAATGCTTTCAAATTCTCTCTTAGCATCCTCACCTTTTACAACAACAAATATCCATGGCTGAAAGTTTGCAGCAGAAGGTGCAATTCTTCCGGCTTCAAGGACTTGCATCAGCTTTTCTTCCTCTATCAGACGTGTAGAATATTTCCTTGAAGAGAATCTTTTTTTCGCTAACTCAATAAATGATGTCATATTTTGTTTGGTTTCGGGTTTCGGGTTTCAAGCTGGGGTTTTATCATTAGTTCCGTTTACTAAATCATATCCAGTACTTCGCCCTCCTCCTGGAAGTTTATATAAAATTCTTTTTTCTATTAAGTCTTGAATATCCCTTGCCGCAGTATCCTGTGAACACTTACCAATCTTCGCCCATTTTGAGGTTGTTAGTTTTCCGTCAAATCCATCTAGTAGTCGGTTTAGTAATTTTTTTTGCCTTTCATTTTTGATGACCGAAGAGTTGCTAATCCAAAAATTGTGCTTGAAAATCACTCTTTCTAAAATTGTTTCAGAAAACTTTAAGGCATTTAATAAACAATTTAAGAACCATTCCAGCCAATCTGTGATGTCGAGATTTCCTTTTTGTGTTTTTTCCAATACATCATAATATTGCTTCCTCTCATTCCTTATCTGAGAAGACATGCTATAAAAACGATAAGATTGATTATCAGATTGAGCTAATTTCATATCAGTTATTGCACGAGCTATTCTACCATTACCATCTTCAAAAGGATGAAGTATAACAAACCATAAATGAGCTAAAGCAGCTTTAATAACTAAATCTATATCTTGCCTATCATTTATCCATTCAATGAAACTTTCCATTTCTGTTTCCATAGAGCTTGCTGGAGGTGCTTGATAATGAATTGTTTCTTTTCCCATTGGTCCCGAAACAATTTGCATTGGTCCTGTTGAATCATCTCTCCATTGACCAACAAGTACTTTATACATTCCACTATACCCCGTTGGAAATAATGCATTATGCCAAGCAAAAAGCCGGTCTTTATTCAATGGTTTTTCGAAATTTTCTGTTGCGTCAATCAACATTTCAACAACACCATCTACATTTCTGTCAGAATGAACCAGTCCTGAAACATCTAAGCCTAATCGACGAGCCACTGATGAACGTACTTGGTCAGGATTTAATAATTCACCTTCTATTTCTGTTGATTTCAAAACATCCTGAGTAAGAATCTCAAGATTTGCTTGATTCTTCAGTTCAAAACCTAATGCTCCCATTTTTCCAACTACTTGACCTTGCAAATTCCGTACTTTAGTCAGCAAAGTCAGCAATTTTTCAGCATCCCATTTGAATTTTGGCCAATCAGGTTGTTTGTATATACACATTCTTATTCTCCGCATAGTTCGCGGCAAATATATGACTTATTCTCCGCAATAACAATTATTCTCCGCATAATACGCATACAATATCTCGATTAATCTCCGCACAATGCTCCGTCACCGTTACCTGCTGGGCGTTTTCTTCATTTCATTCGAACTACTTCATTTTCAATTTAGCACTGTCCTAATTTTGTTTTTTCGGGTCGGCAAAAAAGCGGTGGCAGACAGACAAGCTCTTTTGCAATTTTTGGCTTTAGTATTGGCTGGTGCGAATTGCAAATGTGCTTGGCTGTGTGGGCTGAATTAAACTGACTCGTCCTGAATTTAGTTTACACTTTTCACTTCTTAATCCTGTCTCAAATTTACACTTTATTTTTAATCCTAAATACAGTTTACTGTTTTTAAATCTCTCTTTGTGTAGTGGAGCGTAGCGGAA
>Ga0222657_1000145_pt1 | contig 49347 bp, 44 predicted proteins | sample AntAcemetagen474_FD_179858 | JGI IMG/M metagenome (GOLD analysis project Ga0222657, IMG submission 179858) | Saline water microbial communities from Ace Lake, Antarctica - #474 | ecosystem: Environmental > Aquatic > Non-marine Saline and Alkaline > Saline | place: Antarctica: Ace Lake... | reverse complement strand
TTGTTATAATTGTTTTTTCCCCATTTTTTTGAGTTAACATGAGTAAATACATTTTCATACTTTTGGATCCGCTCTTTAGAGCTTAGTTTAGGCAAAACATAAAATACAGTGGAAATATTAACGAAAATTACAAAACATAACTTCTGGTAAGTTTATTATATTCGTACATTCAAAAGTCAACATAAGCGATAAGACCTTCAAATATTTTAGTACTTAAACTGTTATCATAATCATAAGTGATTTTTAATTTATTTATTCAGAGGGACTTTTCTCAATAATATTTCAGTTAATCAGAAGTATCTTTAAATCATCTTCAGAGAATTCCAAGTCAAGGCAATGGCACGAACCTTTGACTTTAGGTTTTGTTAAGGTTACTTATGGTTTATGTAACTCTTCATATTCTTCCGGATAATACTTTTTCAAACATTCATCACAAATCCCGTAGCTGAACTCGGTTTCAGAATGTTCTGAAATAAATTTTTCAAGTTGAGTCCAAGCCCCCTTGTCATCTCTTAACTCTTCATATTCTTCATTATAAAAGTTCTTCCGGTTCAGTATGAGGGTTTATTACACCGATAACTCCTTGGAACAGATTAGGATATTTTTTAAGTTTCTGTATCCAACGCAAAATGATGCTGTTTGCATTTTCAGCGAGTTCTCTGTAATTTTTTTCGCTTTCCCGCAGATTTCTTTCCGCCTGCTTGTGGTCGGTGATATCTCGATCTACTCCCTGATAACCACGGAACGTCCCGTCATCATCAAATAATGGGACCCCACTTGTTTCGGTAACAAGAAAGTGGCCGTCTTTATGAATTGTGATATTCTCAAAAAACGAAAATTTCTTTCTATTCGCACTGATATCATGAAACAATTCACGAACACGGAGGCTCTCATCAAGCAGCCTTATGTCAAAAATGTTTTTCCCCAGAATTTCTCTCGATTCATATCCCAATATATTTTTAACCTTAGGACTTACATATGTATAGATGTTATTTTCATCAATTTCCCAGGCCCAGTCGCCGATAGCTTCAACAAGATTACAAAACCGGGTTTCGCTCTGTCTCAGCTCTTTCACTGCCTTTTTTATTTCGGTGATGTCCTTGGCGATACCTAATATAGCGATCGGTTTTTCGTTATCATCTTTAAGGAGTGTGGTTGTCATCAAGGTGGGGAATGGTGGACCGTCTTTCCGTATATGGCCCACTTCGCCGGTATTTGTCCCTTTCTCAAAAACGATCCGGTTGAAGGGAGTTACGCACTTCTCTATCTGTTCCTGATTGTGAGAAATACTTAATGGACTGCCAATTAAATTTTCTGCGGCGTCATAACCATGCATTTTTGACCATGCTGGATTAACATACATTAAAATACCTTCCAGACCAGCAATTGCCATACCCTCAGAAGATTGTTCTATCACCGCCGACAAGAATTTATCATAAATGCTTTTTTTTTCCATTTGACATATTCTTTATTAGAAAGCCCATTCAGGCTAGGAGGCTGTCCGAGAATGCAAAATAATATTTTTTGTATACAGCATGTAGTGTTTTTACTTTAAATCAAACACAATATAATGCGGTTAAAATTTTAAAATCTCTATTCTCGGACAGGCTCCTAGTCATCAGATCACATTATTCGCTTTTAATTAATATGAAATGCTATTTTGTAATATTATCCAAAAATAGAATATTCAGCAAGGGAGATCATAGGTTATAAACAGGTCACAAAAAATGACCTGTTTATCCGATGGATTTAAGATGTGAGGATAGATTTGTTTTTTTATTAGTTAGACCAAGCTTTTTTCGGATGTGTTTTCTGTGAGAGGAAACTGTTTCTAAAGCCATATTTAACTGTTCAGCTATTTCTTTGTTGGCAAAGTCTTTTCTAATAAGGTCTGCTACCTGAATTTCATATGCAGTCAAATTTATATATTCGGAAGACAATTTAAGAGAAAAAGTTGAGACTATTTCCTTTAGGTTTGATTCGATTATTTCAATAAAAATCTTCTGACTGTTATTCTGTGAGGAGTCTTTCAGTTTGTTCACATATGGTTCAACCAAATTTTTAATTGAACTTAGTACTTTTTTTTCAAGTTCTTCTTTATCCTTTTCTCTTTGTTTAAGAAGTATTTTCAAAGCAGTATTTAACTCCTCAAGGTTCTCGTTTTTGACTTCTAATTCGCTCTCTTTTTCTTTAAGCAAATCAATGGCTTGTTTTCGAAGAGTAATATCAACTACTACACCCAGCACATAATCTTCATTATTATTCAGAATAAGCGGAACTTTTGTGGTTTGATACCATTTTGTTGTTCCGTTATTTTGCGTTATAGATTCCTCTTCAATAAACTTTTTCTTACCGGTATCCAAAACTTCCATGTCATCTGCCCTGATCTTTTCTGCTTCACAAGTTGACAATATTCTTGTTTCAGCAAGCTCCAAATCAGTTTTTCCAACCAAATAATCAGAGCTTGTCCCGAAGAGTTCAGCCAGACCGTCACTAACTTCAACATATTTTCCGTTTCGATGTTTTACAAACATAAGATTTAGATCAGAATGAATAATCTTGCGTAAAAATTCATCTTTCTCTGTTATCTTCTGTTTCCATACCTTTTGATCGGAGATGTCACGAATGATACCCAAGGCCCCGACAACTTTACCAGACTCGTTTCGTAGTGCAGAATAGTGACCTGTAAAAAACCCCTCCTGTCCTGTTTCTGGTATGACATATGGCTTGTCCTGAGTAATAATTGTCTTACCTTCAAGAGTATCAAAAAAAAATTTATCCACCCCTGTTTCTTTCAAGAACGGAAATACATCAAAGGCCAACTTACCGATAACATCTGTCTTGTTAACACCGGAGATTCGTTCCATTCCAGGATTCCACAAAGTATAATGATAGTTTTTATTAAAAGCCAAAATACCATCAACACTACTATTGATAATTATTTCAGAAAATTCTTTTTCAATCAGTAACGTTTTCTCTACTTGCTTACGCTCGAATATTTCAATTTCTAGTTTTTTATTGACATTGAAGAGATCAGCAGTTCGCTCCAAAGCTCGACGTTCCGATTCATCATGAGCTTTTTTTAAAGCCCTTTTTTCAAGCGTTGTTATCTCATGGCGTAACTTTTTTAATTCATCAGAAAGTTCTTGTTTTGTTTTGTATTCATCTTTCATTCTGGATATCTCCAGAAAGCATAACTTTTATTAAATATATAAGCATGCAATTATTCCTTACTTATCATGTGGCTAAGAACTGACCTTAAATCCCAGAGTCAACATAACAGATAACCTTATTATTTCAACACTGCCACCAAAGTCCATATTAGCGATAAGATCTTCAAATATTTTACTTCTTAAACTGTTACCATAATCATAAGTAATTTTGAATTTATTTATTCAGAGGGACTTTTTCCAATAATAGTTCAGTTTATCAGAAGTATATTTGAATCATTTTGAGAGAGTTCCGAGTCAAGGCAATGGCACATACTGTTGACTTTGGGTTTTGTTAAAGGTACTTGTGGTTATATGAAAAATATAGGGCTTTACATCTAGATATAATTTAAGTTTCAATATCTTTCAAAATTTCATAGACACTCGAGAGGAGATCATCCTGTTCAAAAGGTTTTTTAAAGGTATAGTTTGCCCCCAGCTGTTCGGCTGTTTTCAGATAACCGTCAGGGGCAAGACGTCCCCCTCCGGAAATGGCAATAATGGGTATATCCGGTAAAAGTTTTTTCAGCTCTAAAATGGTTTCAATTCCTTCTTTTTCCGGCATCACGATATCTGTAATAACAAGATCAACCTGATTTTTATTAAAAAGCGCCATTCCTTTTTTACCGTCATCAGCAGTCAATACATTAAAACCTTCACGCTTAAACATTAGTCCAAGTGAAGTTCTAATGGATTCTTCATCATCAATAATAAGGATCGTTTTCATAGGTTAATTCCCTTTTAAGTTTAAAACATCAAAGACTACTTTTGAAAGACCTGCTTTTGTAACCGGTTTCATAACAACTGCACGGATACCTGCATCTTTAATGTTTTGATCAGTGATATTCCCTTTATGCCCGCTGCATAATATAACAGGTATTTCAGGACGAATTTCCAACAGTCTTTTTGAAAGATCAACCCCGTTCATTTTGGGCATGGACAGGTCGGTAATAACCAGATCAAATTGTTCAGGATCTTTCTCAAAGATCTTAATTACTTCAGAAGCAGAGCTGGCAACCATAACCGTATATCCGAGCGATGAAAGAGTTCTTTGTCCTATATTCCTGAGAACCTCTTCATCATCAACAAACAGTATGTTTCCGTTTCCGGGTATGGCCTGTGTTAAACTAGCCTCTAAATTCGAAGCCTTCATTTCTGATTGTGGCAGGAAAATATCAAAGGTGGTCCCTTCGTTAGGCATACTATTGACTTTGATCAGTCCGCAATGGCTGGAAACAATTCCATGCACCACGGAAAGACCCAGGCCGGTTCCTTTCCCAACATCTTTAGTCGTATAAAAAGGATCAAAAATATGGGAAATGACTGAAGGATCGATGCCGCTGCCGTTATCCTGAACAGAAAGTTTTACAAATATTCCGGGACTTGCGTTCCTGTTTTCAGACAGATCGTTTTCAGCCAGACTTTCTGTTGTAAGTGATATCTTGATTATTCCGTTATCTTCCTTCATTGATTGTGCAGCATTTGTAACCATGTTCATGATTATCTGGTGAATGCTGGACTGTTCTATCCGTTAACAGAGTTTTGCCAACGCCTCTCTCATTTTATCTTTAGAAGAAGGCTTGGGCAGTGAGGCACAGAAACCATATTTTTTGTAATTTGATATTACCGGATCATCTGAATAACCGCTTGCAACAATGGCTTTAACATTCGGGTTTATTTTTAATAGCTCCTCAATGGTTTGTTTACCGCCCATCCCGCCTTTTATGGTTAAATCAAGAATCACTACATCAAAGGGGTGTCCGGAATCCCGAGCATGGGCATACTTTTGTATCGCTTCCACCCCATGACATGCCAGTTCAACCTCATGTCCCATTCGCTCCAAAATCTTTTTAGTCGGCAATCGAATAAATTCTTCATCGTCCATGAAAAGGATTCTTTTAGGTCCAACTGCTGCCCTGTCTTCCCTGGTTTTTGGTTCTTCTTTCACTTCCTGGGAAACGAGTGGTTTTTGGGATACAGGAAGGTAAATACTCACATCAGTTCCAACTCCCTCCTTTGATTCTACACTAATATGTCCTTCATGATATTTGATGATGGAATATACCGTGGATAGACCAAGACCCATTCCTTTCTGAGTGCCTTTCGTTTTAGTAGAGAAATATAGATCGAAGATTACAGGAAGATTCACCTTGGTGATGCCGCAACCATTGTCACTTATAATTATTTTGACATAATTCCCTGCTTTGATCGGAAGGCCGGCCTCTTTATTTATCGAAACATTTTTTGAGGTTATCTTTAAAGACCCACCATCCGGCATTGCTTCTTTTGAATTTATAATGATATTCAGGATAGCCTGCCTTATCTGACTCTTGTCAATTTCAACCGGACGCAGATCCTCTAAGAATGAATATTCACACTCCATATTAGATCCACTCACAATCAGATCAACTGTGTCGCTTAGATATTCATTTATGTTCATTACTGTTTCTGCACTGCCAGGTATTCCGCCCTTAGAAAATGTTATGAATTTCTGTGTTAAATTCCCGGCTTCAATAGATATTTTTTCAACTTCAGACAGACAGGTAAAGGCTTCATCTTTAGGATTTATGTCCTCTTTTGCCAGAGAAATATAGTTTAAAATACCCCCGAGCAGGTTGTTGAAATCATGGGCAAGCCCGCCGGCAAGCGTAGCTGTTGCTTCAAGTTTCTTTATATTTAAAAGTGATTCTTCCATATGTTTGCGATCAGTAATATCCCGGTTGCTTATACGCCTGCCAATAAATTTTCCATCACTGCCATATGCTGATTGGCATGTATGGCTGATCCATCGCTCCTCGCCATTTTTGGTGATGATCCTGAAATCTATATGGGCGGTGTCACAATCCCCTAAACACTTCCTTGTGTGGTCTATTACCAGTTTGTGGTCTTTCGGATGTATTATTCTTCCAAGAAGTTGCTGGTCTTTAAAAAAATCTTTAGGCGAATATCCGGTGATACGTTCGCATGAAGGGGAGATATATATTAATGTGTCGTCAGGGGCTTTCCAAATCTCCCAATCATATGTAAAATTGGCTACCGTCTTGTAACGTTCTTCGCTTTCCCGCAGATTCCTTTCTGCCTGCTTGCGCTCGGTGATATCAAGAATGATTGCAACGAAGATAGGTTCTGTATCCTTTTCCATTAGTTGCAGGTGAACTTCCACGGGGTACAAACTTCCATTCTTTCTTTTGTGAACCGTGTCAAAAACGACATTGTCAGTTTTTCCTCTCTGGAGCGGTTCAACCAACTCAATAAAATGTTGCATTGTAAACTCGGGCTTCAGATCAACCGGTGTAAAATGACTCATTTCTTCTCGGGAATATCCCAAATTCTTGTAAGCACCTCGATTTACATGAATAAACCTATAATCACTGGCCTTGAAGATATAAATTTCATTTAATGACTCTTCAACGATACGGGATAGGCGTTTTGATTTTGCCTCAGCCTGATTGCGCTTGGTGATGTCTGTTCCAACAGATAAAATCTCAATGACATTCCCATTCTGGTCCTGAATTGCTCTATTTGTCCAGTTGACCCAAACCCTTTTCCCATCCTTGCAGATGTTCTCATTTTCATTTTGTTCGTAGTTGGCAGGATTTTTTATAATATCAGAAATCATTTGCTTTAAATCACGCCCGGTACTTTCAGCCCCGGATATCATGGTGCCAAACACATTTTTCCCTATAATTTCTGACGCATCAAATCCGAAAAACTTTTGGGCAAATTCATTAAAAAAGGTTATGGTGCCATCGGGTATCCAACGCAAAATGATGCTGTTTGCATTTTCAACGAGTTCTCTGTAATTTTTTTCGCTTTCTTGTAGATTCCTTTCTGCCTGCTTGCGCTCGATTATACGCTTAATGCTGAGGTATGATATGAAACCAATAGCAAACAGTCCTATTACTAAAATAGCACTATTTATCAAGAGATAATCGGTTAATTTTTTACGTTGTTTTTCAAGATATGTTTTCATCGGTATTGTAATACTGACGCCCCCTCTTATATCACCTATCTTATAGCCCTGATGAGCATGGCATTTCAGGCAACCAACTTTGGTTATCATTGGACGAATTAAATTAAAATATTTTTCACCATCAATTTCAACTATTTCTGTAACTTCTTTTGCACCACGATCCAACTCAATAAGCGCTTTGTGCTCCCAATCGTTAGGAGCATTGTTCGGGTTCAGTACTTTTAGGCTTGTAATATGCCCTTTAATACCATAGAGTTTTTCATAATTTTCCATTGTCTGACGCAGTATATATGCAGGATTCATAAGGGTAAGATTTTTACCCGATGTTGTTTGAACATCACGGTCAGGGATGTGACTGAGATAGGGACTTGGAGGTGTTATTTCGTTAGGAGAAACATATACGCCACCATGAGAAGTTGCCCATAAACGTATAGCTAGATCTTTCTTATATATTGATAGTGCTTCATTTTCTACTAATTTCATTGTATAAGTGCGTTCATTATAAATGACCCATAAAACCGTACCTGTAATTAACAGTACCCATATCAAGGAAACAGCAGCCGTATATTTATACAAAGTAGAAAAGTTGATTTTATTAGAATAGTTATCAGAATTTTCTTTGTTCATAATTCTACCATTGAAACCCGGACGAATTTTTTATTATATTTTATATTTATCATTAATAAAAATTGACGCATATGGGTATATCTTCTTCTATATTTTCGCACCCTCATTTATAACTTTAAGATGAAATATTATTTTGTCAAGCGCTAATTGCTTAGATTGGTATAATTACGTAAAATAGCATATAAAATCGATGGTGAATTGTTGGGGCAAAATGAGGGCAAGAACCTACTATCTTTGAAGGTATGAAACGTAGTATATATTTACAATCTTGTTAAACTTTGCCAATCAGTTCAAGGTCAACTAACTTTAGATATCTTAGCCATTTCAGAGGTAGACGAAAGTCAACAGTAGCGATCTTTAACTCCCCAAAGCCCCTTATTTTTAACTATATCAAAAGTAATATATAAAAACAGGGGAAAATACAACATTTAAATTTCCCCCTGTTTTTTAGAATCATTTATCCATAAAGATTCTCAATCCAGCGGATTGCTTCTGTATCGCTGATTTTGCCAAGATATCTTTGAGTGGTTGATAGCTTTGCATGACGTAAAATTACTTTGCTTACAATCTCTATTGGAGTACCTGCTCGTGAGGCATATGTTGCAGCATGGCGTCTCAAATCATGAGGACTCAGGGTTACACCAATTAATTTACCTGCTTTCTTTACAACCCTTCTTGCACCAGCATACTTTATTTTGAATAGTGCCGTCGGCTTCGGCAGTATTTCGTTATTTGGCGGCATTTCATGAAAAAGAGCAGGAAAAGCAAAGGCAGACGGGAAAATCTTTTATGCCAAAACCCAATGATCATTTAAGTGGATTTGCGTTAAAAAACAGTGAATTGGCAGCCTTGTCGCAGCACCAAACAGAAGAAAATATCGCTACAATAGCTATGGATGCAACACTTGTAGAGACAAACAAGGCCGAAGCCTTATACTGTTATAAGGGCTTTCCGTCATATCAGCCGATAAACACATGGTGGGCAGAACAGGGAATAATCCTGCACACGGAATTCAGGGACGGTAATGTACCTGCAGGCTATGAGCAGTTAAAAGTTTTTATCGAAGCTTTGGAATGTTTGCCTGCATGGGTGAAGCAAGTTCGATTAGACTCGGATACGGCAGGCAATGACAGAACAGTTAAAGTTACCTGGAATGGAATTACAGCCTGCACTTTCGTTTCAAACCATGGCGATGCAGGGGAAAAAGTACAAGCTGTTTGGGATTGTTACGAATATGGACTGGGCTGGAGAGGGGTTGATTCACTGGCATCACGAGCGCTGTGGTAAAAGTGAGGAGGCCCATTCGGTAATGAAGGCAGATTTAGCTGGTGGCAAGTTTCCCTCAGGAGACTTTGGCGAGAATGCAGCATGCTGGTGGATCATGGTAATTGCTCATAACTTAAATGCGATTATGAAGAAACAGGTGCTGGACAAAACCTGGGGCAGTAAACGCATGAAGGCTATCCGATTTTCTATTATTAACCTGCCTGACCGGGTAGTGGAGCGATCACGTGGTCTGATACTGCGTTTAACAAAGAACCACCCTTCTCTTAATCTTTTGATAGAAGCACGCAGAAGGATAGCAATGCTGGCGCCGATACCGGCAGGATAATATTCACAATCAGCGCCTCATAAATTGGCCCATATTGAATTGTTTTTGATTTTTAGGGAAAAAACCCCTCCGGAAAACGGCTCCACACGGCCTGAAGGTGAAAAACTGCGCTTTGTTTCCTTGCCGGTAGAAAGGTTTCGGAAAAAACATAAAAAACACTTTCATCTGGTATTTGTTTTAAGAAAATAGCCCTGATGACTTGATAATGGTACATCTTTAAAATTAGGTGGTGGATCCTGGTCGCGGCCATCAATTGACACACCTTCCCCAATCCGTTATACTTTGTAACCCATGAATAACCAATTTAGATTTTCGCTTGAACACTTGCCCCCTGCCACGACGCAGCCTTGAGCGCAGGCGTGGTTGAACCCTTTTAAAAAACATTCACACGGCTAAAAGCCGTGGTTTAATAATAGAATTAATTATGATCAGCACAGATACCCTTAGTAAAAGTTTTGCCGGCCAGAGCCTGTTTGAAGAAGCAAGCTTTAAGATTAACGCAAAAGAGCGTGTGGGGTTGGTGGGCCGAAACGGTCACGGCAAAACCACCCTTTTTCGTCTCATCACCGGCGAAGAGCGCCCTGACTCCGGAAGCATCATCATTCCAAAGCATTACCGCATCGGCTATGTCAAGCAGCATCTGGGCTTTACCGAAGATACCGTCTTAAAAGAAGGCATAAAAGGACTGCCTTCAAATGAAGAACATCTTTACTGGAAAGTCGAAAAGATCCTTTCAGGGCTGGGCTTCAGTTCGTCCGACCTGCAGAGACATCCTGCTGAATTTTCCGGAGGTTATCAGGTCCGCCTGAATCTCGCCAAAGTACTGGTTTCCGAACCCGACATGCTGCTCCTGGATGAGCCCACAAACTACCTCGACATAACATCTATCCGCTGGATCGAGCAGTTCCTGCTGTCCTGGCAGCACGAACTTATGCTGATTACTCATGACCGATCCTTTATGGACAGGATCGTTACCCACACCCTGGGTATCCATCGAAAAAAAATGAGAAAGATCCCGGGAAACACAGAAAAATATTACGCGCAGATCGCTCAAGACGAAGAGATCCACGAAAAAACCAGAGTAAATGATGAACGAAAACAAAAAGATATTGAACTTTTCATCAGCAGGTTCAGAGCAAAGGCAAGACTTGCAAATATGGTTCAGTCCCGGGTTAAGACCCTGGAGAAAATGGATAAAAATTCAAAACTTGAAAAAATAAAAGCGCTTGAATTTTCCTTTCAGGAAAAACCGTTTAATTCAAAATATCTCCTGAATGCGGGCGGTCTCTCTTTTTCCTACACCCCCGAAAATATGCTTATTAAAGATCTTGACATCAGCATTGCAAAAGGCGACCGGGTGTGTGTCATCGGAAAAAACGGTAAAGGAAAAACAACGCTTCTTAAACTTCTGGGAGGGGACCTTATCCCTGCAGCGGGAACCATCACCTACAACCCCAATACGGAAAAGTGTTTTTTTGAACAGACGAATATAAAAAACCTGGTGGACAGCCGGACCGTTGAAGAAGAGATCCTCTATTCCTACGAGCACGTTGACAGCCAGCTGGCCAGAAACATCTGCGGCGCCATGATGTTTCAGGGAGACAATGCCTTAAAAAAGATCTCTGTTCTTTCAGGTGGAGAAAAAAGCCGGGTCATGCTGGGTAAAATTCTGGTTACGCCGGTTAACCTGCTGCTCCTTGACGAACCCACCAACCATCTGGACATGGAATCCTGTGATGCCCTGCTTGCCGCAATCGACAACTTTGACGGAGCCGTGGTGATGGTCACCCATAACGAGATGTTTCTCCATGCTCTGGCTGAAAGACTGATCATATTTCAAAAAAACGGCATCATGGTTTTTGAAGATACCTATCAAAACTTTCTGGAAAAGGTCGGATGGGAAGATGAGGACTCCGGCATAAGATCCGAACAAAAGAACATCGCCGGCACCGCTGAAAAACTCTCAAAAAAAGAGATGCGCAAAAAACGCTCTGAAATCATAACCCGGCGCAGCACCGAATTAAAGCCCCTTGAAAAGCGCATTAAAAAAATTGAGGATAATATCGAGAAAAATGAAAAATCCCTGAATCAGGCCTTCGCAGAGATGCAGGAAGCCACCCAGGCAGGAGAGGGAGAAAGAATAGGAACACTTTCAAACATTATCCACACGGCCCAGTCCACCATCGACACCCTTTTTGAAGAACTCGAAGACCTGACCAAAAAGTTTGAGAGTAAAAAACAGGACCTCGATCAAAAACTTGTCGAACTTGAGGACTAACTTCCCCTCCTATCAATGACCCGAACCCGATCAGAGGCAAGAAGCCCCATGTTCTAACAAAAACCCCATTAATTTGTTTATATTGACAGTATTTTTTACCTGTAATATTATATAGGATTGCTAAAATGAATGGCCTAAAGCAGGCAAAATCAGAAAAAAAACCCAATGAACAGCACGAAAAAGACAACCACCTGGTTTATTATAATTACAGCACCGATCGCCTGTATTATGATATCTTTATGCCTGGGCCGCTATCCGATTCCTTTTTCAGAAGTTGTCGAGATTTTCTGGTGCAAACTGACCTTAAGCACCTGCACACTTCCTGACGTTCAGCAAAGTGTTGTCTGGGACATCCGTTTTCCCCGTGCAGTACTCGGGGCTATGGTGGGCGGCAGTCTGGCAATAAGCGGAGCTGCGTTTCAGGGCCTGTTTAAAAATCCGCTGGTAAGTTCCGGCATACTCGGCGTCAGTTCCGGTGCAGGATTCGGCGCAGCACTTGCGATCCTGCTATTTAATACCGCTCTTGTGATTTATCCCATGGCGCTTTTTTTTGGAATACTTGCCGTCTGTCTCAGCTACATGATCGGACGGATATATAAAACCTCGCCGGTCATTATGCTGGTACTGGGCGGTGTTATTGTCTCTTCTGTTTTTTCCGCACTCATCTCTTTTGCCAAATATGTGGCAGATCCCTATGAACAGCTCCCCACCATTGTTTTCTGGCTCATGGGAAGTCTGGCTTCTGCCCGCGTTGAAGACATTGCCATTGCCGGCATCCCCATGGTCCTGGGTGTCCTGGGACTTCTGGCCGTACGCTGGCAGATCAATGTGCTTTCCATGGGAGACAAGGAGGCCCGAACACTTGGGGTAAATACCCGGCGGATACGCGGTATTATCATCGTCTCTGCAACTCTGGCCACAGCCGGGGCTGTCTGCATCAGCGGTGTGATCGGCTGGATCGGGCTAGTCATCCCCCATATCAGCCGCATGCTGGCCGGAAATGATAATAAGATCCTGATGCCCTTAAGTGTTTCCCTGGGCGCATGTTTCCTGATCCTGGTGGACAACCTGGGAAGGATCATCACCGGATCTGAAATCCCCCTGGGTATCTTAACCGCACTGGTGGGCGGCCCCTTCTTTGTGTATTTACTTAAAAAAACAAAAGGGGGCGGCTGGTAAGATGACACTTGTCAATATTGAAAAAGCATCGTTTAGTTACGGCACTGGACATATATTTAAGGACCTCAGCCTTAAGGTAGACAGGGGCGAGATCTGCTGCCTGCTGGGCCCCAACGGCTGCGGCAAGACCACGCTTCTGGATTGCATTCTCGGCACGCTCCAGCTAAAAACAGGCCGCATCCTGATAAACAACAAAGAAACCAAAGGCATGAAACCGGGTCAGCGGGCCAGGCAGATCGCTTATGTCCCGCAGCGCCACGAACACACCTTTCCCTATACCGTACTGGAAATTGCCATGATGGGCCGTGCCGCTTATATCAGCATGTTCTCCTCTCCCTCTGAGGTGGACAAAAAAATTGCCGAAGAAGCCCTTGAGATGGTGGGCATGACCGGCTTCCGGAACAGGCCCTATACCCAGCTCAGCGGCGGAGAAGGTCAGATGGTCATGATCGCCCGCGCCCTGGCACAGAAAACCCCGCTGATCATCATGGACGAGCCCACCGCCCATCTCGATTTTCACAATGAACTATTGATCCTTGAAACCATGTCCGACCTGGTCAAAGATTTCGGACTGTCGATCATTATGGCCACCCATGCCCCGAACCATGCCTTATATTTTGAAAATAAGGGCATTAGCGCTTCTGCGGCACTGATGCACCAGGGCTGTTTTCTGGCCCATGGATCCCCCCGGGACGTTCTGTATGAACAAAGCATCAAAACACTTTACAATATTAATACAAAGGTCGTCTCCTTTGATATCGACAAAGATGAGACACGGACCCAGATCATTCCCATAGGAACGGACCGGCTTCAGCCATGAAAACAATACGCTTGACCCCTTTCTTTATTCTATTCTTTTTTGTAATATCAGCTTTGAGCTGTCCCGTTTATGCTGCCGGAAAAAACACCCGTATGGTAGAGGACTGTTTCGGCCGTAACGTTGAGATCCCGGCTGAGGTTAAAAATATTGTCTGCCTCTTCTCTTTTTCCGGTCATGCGGCCGTCATGCTGGGCAAGGGAAAAAATATTGTTTCGATTTCCAACGGACTCAAAAGAGACACCCTGCTGCACCGGATCTGCCCCTCGATCCTGGACGCCACGGTCCCAAAATACAAGGGCGCCATCAACATTGAAGAGCTGGTAAAATCAAATCCTGATATTGCCTTTATTTCCGGAGACATCGGACGCAGCACAGGGGAGGCTGAAAAGCTTGACCGGTTTAAGATCCCCTATCTGATCGTGGATTACAGCACCATTGAAAAACAGCAGTTTGCCATTGCCATGATCGCGAAAACACTCGGGGTTCCGGAAAGAGGCGCTTTGTACCTGGATTATTATAACCGGTGCATAGACCTTGTCCAGAAGCGCACCCGGGATATTCCTGCTAATCAAAAATCCCGGATCTTTCATTCTGTTCTTGAGCCCACCCGAACAGATCCAAAAGAAAGCCTGACCACAGACTGGATCAGAAAAGCAAACGCGGTAAGCGTATCAGCAGAAAGAGATTTACAGCTCATTGACGGAAAAGGCTATGCCGGGATGGAACAGATCCTGTTATGGAACCCGGATATAATCCTGGTCAATGAACCGTCTTCGCATAAGTTCATCTTAAATGATATCCGATGGTCTACCCTGACCGCAGTTAAGAATAAAAAAGTTTTCCAGATGCCCATCGGCATTTCCCGCTGGGGTCATCCCGGATCCATTGAAACGCCCCTGGCAATTTTATGGGCGGCCAAAACAGTTTATCCGGATCTTTTTACAGATATAGACATGAAAACTGAAACCAGACAATACTATAAACGTTTTTTCAATTTTGAGTTAACAGACAAACTTCTTGAGCAGATCCTCAGCGGATCAAAAATGCGCAAAACAAAACATAAAAATAAGAGAAAGTGATGCTTTCTGCCTGCAAGGCAGGGCATCCCGGTATTTATTATTAATTTTAGGATAGTAGCTGATTCATCTCCGCTTACAAAGCGGGACTTTCTCAGCACCTTCCGGTAAAAAGGATCTATCATGGAAAATATTCTACTCTGTATTGACGATACGGACAATATTGATAGCAGAGGAACAGGCGAACTGGCAACCCTGCTGGCGGGTATTATCGAAGAAAAAAAATGGGGAACGTCCACGCCGGTAACAAGGCATCAGCTCCTGATCCATCCGGACATTGCATATACCTCACACAACAGCAGCATGTGTTTTACAGCTAAGATCAACCCTGAGAACCTTGCGGACCTCACCCGTTTTTCAATGGACTTTCTGACGGAGGAATCCGCAGAAGGATCTGACCCCGGTCTCTGCATTGTCCCTCTGGATAAATTTAAAGCTGAAGACAAACAGGAATTGATCCGTTTTGGACACAGTGCCAAACAGGATGTCCTTCAAAAGGACACGGCCTACAGTCTTTCAAAGAAGCTTGATATACATCTGTCCGAACACGGTGGAACAGGAATCGGCGTCATCGGCGCTCTTGCCGGCACCGGTCTTCGCCTGTCAGGCAATGACGGACGTTTTCGAGGACATTTTAAAATTGACCGTCAGAGCGATATTGTAAGTGTCGAACAGATTAGACAACAGACCCATGTCGAATGCGCCAGATCTCTTGACGGAGAAATGCTTTCTGACAGAGAGCAGATAAGACTGGGAGAAAAGGTAAAATCCGTTCTGATGGAAAACCGGTCAACCCTGCTTGTATTTAAAGACACAAAAGAACCCGGTGTCTGGCAGACCTGCACCAAACAGCAGCTTAAAAATTATTAAAGATCATTATGATGAGTTTCTGGAAAGCAAACGACAAAAAACAAAAAGAATTCAGACTCGGACATGAGGATTTTGATGTTGCCGCAGAAGCCGCACAAAACTGTCAGAACTTCAGGATTGACGATGAGGATGAGCTTGTAACGGATCAGGACCGTTCCTGCTACAACTGCCGTTACCGACGCTGGACAATAAATAGTTTTGTCTGCCTGAAAAACTGAAACCGGTTTTTAGCGCTCTTAAGCCCGGCCACCATTTTTCTTCTCCAATTCTTCAGCAATATCAGGGTAAAGTTTTTTGACACAGTCCGGACAAAGGCTGTGGCTGAACTCTGCTTCGGAATGGTCCCGAACATAGGACTCGATCTGGTTCCAGTATCCCTTATCGTCTCTGATCTTTTTACACGAAGAACAGATGGGAAACATACCGCTTAATGTTTTAACTTTTTTAAGCGCTTCTTTTAGTTCAAAAATAAGGTTTTCTCTTTCTCTTTCTTTCTGTTTATTTTCTGTTATATCCTGCAGTATCGATGCGGAAGCGACGGCCTCCTTCTGGTCATTGTATATAAGAACATTATTTTCCAGAGTCAGGACTATTTTTCCGTCCTTTCGCAGGGTATATCCTTCGAACTCCGGCACCGCACCTTTCTCAAATAAAACACCGATCATCTCTGCTGCATTATCTATATAATCCTGGGTAAACTCAATTTTTTCACCAAGGACCGTCTCGTACAAACCGGGTTCCCGGGGCGCCATCTCAACCATATACTTTCCAATAACTTCATCACGATCATAATCTATAATTTTTAAATAGGCATCATTCACCCGGTTAATACAGCCGCTTGAGTCAGTAATCACAATGGCACACAAGGAAGTTTCTATGATACTGTCTATAAAACCCAGAGCGGTCTGAAGCCTTTCGGTAAGCAAATTCTGTTTAGCCAGTTCCTGTCTGACGCTGTCATTGGCCCACTTTAGACTGAGAACAGATTTTACCCGGGCAAGAATTTCCGGACGCCTGACCGGTTTTGGAATAAAGTCAACCGCTCCGGCATGAAACGCTTTTTCCAAAGCTTCATCCGAATCCTTAAAAGATCCGGACAGCATTATGATCGGAATATTTCCTGTTACAGCCTGCGCTTTAAAAATTTTACAAAATTCAAAGCCGTCCATCTCCGGCATAATAATATCAAGAAGCACCAGGTCCGGTGGAAAATGATTAATGATCTCAAGAGCTTCGCCGGCAGAAATGGTGGCCTGAACATTTTCATAACCGCCTTTTTCCAGTATCTTTTTTATTAATTCAATACTTTCCGGAGAATCATCTATTAAAAGAATTTTCATCTTCTCAATATTTTTCATATTAAATCCGCAATACAGGTTATGATTTCCAGAATACCCGGCTAAACAATTACACAGCAAGAGACAAAACTTACGACACTTTAAACAATAATTGCTCTGATAAAAACAATCATCTATTTCTTTATTTTAACCGTACAGATTTCCCCCGGAATACATTCCAGCTCAAAATCAATCCGTTTTGCAAATGCTTCCCAGAGCGGCTTGCATCCCTTCTCGCACACGTCTTTCCACTCGATACTGAAAGTCCCGAGCACACTCACAATCTCAAGCATCTCTTTGTACGGACAGGGAAATGACCGTTCACAGTCTTTTACAACAATTCTTTCAAACAGCTGATAATTACAGGAGTTTGCCTCAAACATTCCGTACAGTCCCTTATCCGGACCGCCTTCCTCTTTGCGGCCTTTGATCATTTCAAGGATTGGCGCAAGTATTTCAGCTTCATGTTCTGCCCGTTCCTGCCACAGATTGTGCTTGACCGCCAGGTCCAGGCCCACCAGGTTCGCCTTAAGCAAGGCATCATTAAACTTATGGGGGTAGGGCATCACATCCGTGTAGGTCTGATAGATCATTCTCATTGCCGGAGCAATGTCTGCTGATTCTTTTTCAAAATCAAATTCTATTCCAGGCATAATGTTCTCCTTTTATATTTACTGTTATTAATCCAGCTTTTCAAAACACGGGATACAAAACGTCTTTCCGTTTTTTTGTTTCATCTTTGTAGACATGGTCATCTCCCCGCATGCTTCACAGATTTTTGAAGGAGCGATCTCTGCATATTCCGGCATAACAAACGCGATCTCTTTTGTTTCAAAGATATCACTGAAAGGTTTTGACAGCAGGTCCATTGATTTTAAAAACTTCTGACGTTTTTTCTGCTCTTTAGTTGCTGTTCCTGAACCAACCGCTTTTTCAAGGACATCAAATTCTTCTTTTTCTTTTCCCTGATATGAATAAGAATTTTTTCTGGAAAAACGATAGGATCTCTGCTGCTGCCGGCTGATAACGGTAAACGCATTTTTCCCGTAATTTTCAACAATAAGGTTTCCCTTACCCGCTGTTGTTCCAAGAACGATCTGAAAAGCATCAACAGAACAGGAATCGTTTTCACAAACCGCGACGATCTCCTCATCCTGTGACCTTTTAATATCAAGCAGGCCCTTAGCCTCTTTTGCAACCAGATATCCGTAAATAATACCCGGACAAAGATGTCCGTGAAATTTTATGCAGTCTTTAAGCTCTTCAGAAATTTCTGAATTTTTTAAAATATCCATTTAATAACTCCTGTCTCCAAACACCACTCTCCCCAGTCTGATCATATTAGACCCCTCTTCGATTGCCGTCCAGTAAGAATCTGACATGCCCATCGAAAGGGTTCTTAAGCTGATACCGGGAAGATCCAGTTCATTTATTTTATCAAAGATTGCTTTTGCTTTTCTGAAATAGGGCCTGCTGTCTTCCGGATCACCGGTCATGGGACCCATCGTCATCAGACCTTCAACGGAGATATTCTCCAATCCTGCCATTTTAACAACCAGATCTTTCACCTTTTCAAAATCAGGATCTACTCCTTTTTTTGTTTCCTCGCACCCTGTATTTATTTCAACATAAACCGGAATTATCTTTTCCGCCCTCTGATTTAAAGCTTCGGCTCTTTCAAAAGAAGAAAGGGTCTGCACCAGATCAAACACCTTTAATGCACGGTTGATCTTATTCTTCTGAAGATCGCCGATCATGTGCCACCTGACTTTTTCGGCGGTTTTGCCCAGCGCAGGAATCACCTGCTCAGCTTCCTGGAGATAGTTCTCACCAATATCTGTGGCTCCCGCGCAAATAGCCTCTTTTACCTCTTCAGGGGTTCTTGTCTTGGCGGCAAGAACAATGGTCACATGTTCGGGAATCTGATTTCTTATTTTTTGATAGTTTTCAGCAATATTCATAACGGGTTCCTAAAAAAGCAATAAACTTTAGTCCGGATCTTGAGACAGACCCTGGTCTGGACGAATGTCACACTGAAATTTCCTGTTTTTCTACTCCGGCATCCTCAAGACAACTGTTAATGTTTTTTTTAAGCTCTGTAAGATCAATCGGTTTTGGTTGAAAAAGAGAAGCGCCTAAATCGAGAAGATCGGAGATCTGTTTTATCCCCACAACAGCTGACATAATTATAATCGGCAGGTCCTTTAAGCCGGAGTCCCCACGAAGGGTCTGGATAAGCTGTCTTCCATCCATTTCAGGCATCATGATATCTGAGATTAAAAGCCTGATATCTTCATTTGCTTTAAGTGTCTCATAAGCATGTTTCCCGTTTGGACTGATAATGGCAACATACCCCATATTCTCCACAACATTTGTCACCAGCGTCTGACAAATCTTATCATCTTCTGCGATCAGAATCTTTATCATCTTGATCTCCAAAAATATTTTGTATTAAATAAATATAGTCTGTTAAACTTTTAATTGTCAAGAATGAAAAGAAAGGATCAACCCTTTAACAGAAAGTTTTCCTTGAGAATAAGGTCTCTTTTTCCATTTCTCCCGGGAGAAGATCTTTTTTCGTTCTTTAGTATATATCATTATATTTCAGCCATAACAACTCCACCCATAGTCTCCTTCGGAGTTTAGGCGTGATCGTTCATTTATCTACAAAACAATCAATAAAAATGGTATATTAGGAAACAAAAAACAGATCATTTGAGGATGTTACATGACAAAGCCGGGTCCGGTCTTAAAAAGGCTGTTCGCCTTTTTAATCTTTCTTATCTTATTTTCTTCTTCATTAAGAGCAGATGAAGTTCCCCTGTGGGTCGCAAATGAAATCGCCAAAAACTACATCTCTCACTGCATTTTGCTGCGCGGCAGCTGGGCCGGAACAAAAAGTCCGGTGATCACCGGAATTAAACCGGTTATCTATAATAATGAATTTTTGGGCTACAGCTTTAGTGTCTATCCCAAAGGACATTTACTTGTTCCCTTTTATGATGAATTCAGCCCGGTTCTTCTTTATTCGGAAACATCCGGCTTTGACCCTGAAAAAGCATACCGGCTCGGGTCGATCGAATCATGGATCATTCCGGAACTATATCATTCCCTTGATATTGTTGAACAGAAAAAAAACAGCCCTGCCCTGAGATCTGCCTACAGCAGCTCCCGGGTGGCCGCGGCCTGGAACAGCTTCAGGGACAGCAGCAACAGTTATTCCCTGCGATACAGCACACCATCCGGAACTGTCGGCCCATTACTGACCACAACGTGGGACCAGGGCTCGCCGTACAACCTTTACTGTCCTGCGGCAGCATCCTGCACCCAGACCCTGGTGGGCTGTGTCGGTCTGGCCTGGGCACAGGTGATGAATTACTGGGAGTGGCCGGACCGGGGCATCGGCAGCCATTCATATCCCTGGGGAACAGATAACAAGACCCTTTCTTCAGAGTTTAATACTATCTACAGCTGGGCCGACATGCCGAACGAACTATCACCTCCAATCACAAATGAACAAAAAAAAGCAGTTGCCCGGCTCTGCTATGATGCCGCCATTGCCGCAGAAACAGATTTTGGATGCAGCGGGTCTGACAGCGAGCTCTGGGCAGATGATGTTCTTCCCGAATATTTTAAGTATAAAGACTGTGCGCACCAGTTTATCAGAGAGAATGTAATCTCTGATCAGAACTGGTTTGAAATAATCAAGACAGAGCTTGATTCCGAACCGCCAAGACCGGTCATATTTTCAATCTTTGTCCCGAACAATGGCGGCGGCCACGAAACCGTCATCGATGGATATCAGGAGGGCATAACAGACAAGGTCCACATCAACTTCGGCTGGAATGGAAGCCAGGACTACTACTACGACATTACGCACGATTTTACCACAGCATCCTATACCTGGAGCAGCTCCGAACAGGTCATTGCCGTCGGTATTGAACCCGATTTTCATGCTGCTATTGACACGGACAATGACACGGTTTTAGACATCGAGGATAATTGCCCGGACACGGCCAACCCTGATCAGTCAGACAATGATACCGACGGCAGGGGTGATGCCTGTGACAACTGCCCCGGCATCCCGAACGGCCAGGACCGGGGAACCTGCACCTCAGGTAAAATTAACACCTATTGCACCGAAAATAGTGACTGCGGCCTGCTTGGTTTCTGCAGCATGAACCAGGAAGACACTGACGGGGATGATGCGGGTAATGTTTGTGATGCTATGGATCTCTGCCCTGCAGTTACAGTTCTCGGCAAAAGCAACCCTAACCTTGATATTATAAGAACGTTCCGCGACCGGGTTCTGGCAAAAAGCGCAGCCGGCAAAAAGCTGACCGCTGTTTATTACGCAAACTCTAAAGAACTGTCAGAAATAATTGAGCTGAATCCGGAGCTGAAGAAACTTTTAGAAATAATGCTTGATGGGCTGATACCTGTGATGGAAACATACCTGTTTAACAGCAGCGAAAAGTGAGGTGTGAGAAGTGAATCGAAAAAACGTTAAATCATTGAATTGAGGACTCCTCAAAAGAATAAGCAAGGACCTTTTCATCTAGAATCCAGAGACCAGCATCTTAGATACTGAACTTCACAACGTCAATCAATCTTTATTAAAACGTCCGCACTCCGAAGTCCCAATTCCGCATTCGTTTTACCATTCACTCTTGATCCTGCAGGTCTTACCTCTTGACTTTATTGCTTCAATTGCTTTAAGTCCTATAGTCAAATGCCGGTCGGTATATTTTTGAAAAACTTTTTTTGCGCTGTCCTTGCTTTTTATCCCGCCTTTTTTGAGCGGCATATCAGATACCAGCATGATCGCACCAATGGGAAGATTCAGCGCGTAAGCCACTGAAAACAGGGTGGCAATCTCCATGTCAATAGCGATAATCCGGTGCTTTAAAATATAATCAATAAATTCCCGGTCAAACTCCCACATCCGGTAATCCGTGGTCAGCATAATACCGGACCGGGCATCCCTTCCGGTCTCTTTTGCGATGACTTCTTCACTGATCCGGTTTATCCAGAAGCTGGGCTGAGCCGGTACGTTCTGCGGTATATAATGGGGGCTGGTCCCTTCGTCGCGCACACTGGCTGTGGGAATTAAAAGCTCACCGACTTTCAGTTTGCTGTCAATCCCGCCGCACATCCCCAGCATCAGAACACTTTTAACTTTTTTCAAAAAAGAGAGGCAGTGGGCAACAATCCCCGCCGAGGGTGAGCCCACACCAAAATTTATAATTGAAGTACTGCTCTTTTTATCATGGGCAACAGTCCAGTAGCCGGACTTGATCTTAGTTCCGGTGATCTCCGCAAACATCTCAACATACCGGGGGAAATTAACCAGCAGAATATGAGAGCCGAATTCACTGATTCTTGATCCGGTATACCGCTCAAGCGTCTCCCTGGCATATGTTTCCGGTTTTAAATTTTTAGGCATCTGGCTGCTCCTTTTTCAGTCAAATTTTGAGGGCGTTTTATAATAGCCAACTAAAAAAAGTGATGACTTGTATAAAGCCATCACTTTTTACCATTATCCCAAAAAGCATGCAAGAGCAATTCCAGCTCATTTGTTTTTTTTCTGCAACCATTACAGTCAACTGCGACGGGCGATCGCACAGGAAAATTGCCCCGTCACCGGACAAACTTACTCCTGGTTGTACGGCCAAACCGGATAAAAACAGGGATAGCCGTCATTCGTTTCTTTTCCAAAATCGGCCAGAAAGGTCTGGACCTCTTCGGACAAAAGATAGTCTGATAGAAGCCGGGCACCCTTGTGGTTCGCCTGGGGAAAAACCACCGGGTTTGCCTCCATGACCATGTAGGGACGGCGCATTTCCGGATCACCGGTGACCATGATCTCCAGATCCCTAAAAGCGATCTTTTTGGTCATATAGGGCATCCGGCCATAGATGAGGTAAGCTCCTTTTTCTGCAGCATATGCCGGCGCCAGATGACGGGTCGGTGCTTCATCCTTTAACACCCAATCACCCCGGGGCCTGATACCGGCTTTTTTCCACATCTTGTGAGACATCTCTCTTTTCCCCAGACCCATGGTATCAAGGATCTTTGATTTTGTTTCAGCAATCTTTTTTAATGCTGCAGCACCATCTTTCATCCCGCGGATACCGGCCGGATCAGCAGGCGGCCCCAGAATCACCAGGTCATTTCTGGCCCAGGGCCGAATGTTAACACCGTAGCCTTCAACCACCAGGTCCGTGGTACCGTCGCTGGAGTGCATGGTCAGAAGATCTGCCTCACCCCGCATAAAAGGCTTTGAAATAATACCCTTGGGGCCGGTAGAGATCACTTCAACCTTGATACCGGTCTTTTTCTCAAACATTTTTGATACTTCCTGCCACATCTTTGCCCGGATCATACCGTTTATCACACAGCATTTAACTACTTTCAGATCATGTTTTTTGGTTTCTGCACGCACTGCTGCTGCAGTAAAGACAAAACAAAACATTAGAGCTATGACCATTGATGTACTTTTTATCCGGCAGTTCATTTTTTTATCCCTTCAATATATTTTTTAATTAATGTTTTTGTTGTTGGATCAGAACTTAGAATCACACCCCACCAAAAACTGTTCATATTTATTTTATACTTCCCGGACTTTAATCCGAATAAAATCAGAAAAGAGTCAACTCAAAAGCAATAACGATCTTCAGGGGAACATCTCCCTTAAAAAACCGGGGCGGCGGCCGTGGAAACGGAGAGGCATCCCTAATAGCTGTTAACGCCGCTTCATTCAGGATCTCATGAGGACAGGGTCCGATAACCCGCACATCCTTGAGAGATCCATCCTGGCCCACAATAAACTGCAAGCTTACCCTGCCCTCGATCTGACGGGTCCGGGCCGGCTGCGGATAACGCTTTGCCCGCTGGATAGAATTTTTTACCAGCTCAAGATAGTCCCGGGCACTGGTAAACGCCCTGTCCGCAGCATCTGCTCCAATACCCTGCAGCCCCGGGATCTCCGGGCTGCTCAGGGAAGCCCCAATTCCATCGGGCATGTCTTTATCTGCCGGATCAAGAACGAGCGGCTTAAAATGAGGTACCGGTTTAACAGCTTTAAGCTTCCGGGTTTCATGGGGCTTCAGCTTGTCCTTGGGGCGAAGCCGGGGCCGGGGAATGTCCCGGGAAAATGATTTTGAAATATTCCGCAGCGCCAGATCTATAAATACCAGGCTCCGGGCATTATACAGCCCTGCGATTTGTCCCAGCAGGACCAGGTGTACTGCCAGAGATACGCCCAGCAGCCAGCGCAGCAGCCAATTCGGTTTATGTTTTTGTTCCTTTAAGGTCATGGCTGTCCGTCAAAAATCCTTTTCTGTTGCCAGACACAGCTTGCCGGCACCAGCAGCCTTAGCCAGATCCATGACCCTGACCGCCCTGTTCAGCATCACACCTCTGTCCGCACGAATAACCACCAGCCGGTCTTTTTTGGCTCCGATCATTGTTTTCAGCCTTTTAAACAGACTTCCCAGTGGAACCTCTTCCTCACCGATATAGGCCCGTCCCTGTTTGTCCACAAAAACCGTGATTTCCTGTTCGGTCTGCGGTGCCGAAGCATTGGCTTGGGGCAGCTTTATCTGGATGCCCTCCTCCACCAGAAAATTGGTGGTCAGCAAAAAATAGATCAGCAGCAAAAAAACAATATCGATCAGGGGGGTCATGGGTATTTTTATTTCATAGCGTTTTTTTGTTTTTCGTTTTCCAAGCATGAAAAATTCCTTTCAGACATCGCCCTCAGGCGGTCTTACCGCCGTTTGTCTTTTTTTCACTCAAGGCCTTGATCAGCGCAACAGAACCATCCTGAATCTGGGCCTCATACTTGTCTACGCGGGAGCACAGATAGCTGTAGGCAACCATCGTGGGAAGCGCCACCGCCAGTCCAAGGGCCGTGGTGAGCATGGCCTCCCAGATCCCTCCGGCCAGAACCGAAGCGTTAACCTTGCCGCCGGTCTGCTGGATCACCATAAAGGCCTTTATCATTCCGAGGACTGTTCCCAAAAGACCCAGCAGCGGTGTGATATTACCGATGGTGGCCAGGGTCTGGAGATAGCGTGAAAAACCGCGGCTTTCCTCCTCTGCCGCATGCACCAGTACGGTTTCAAGGGTATCCAGGTCAGCTGCCCGCATCTCTATGCCCTGCTGCAGCACCCGGCCCATAGGGGTATCACTAACCTGAGCAAGTTCAATGGCCTGGTCATCCTCTCCCCGCCGAATGTGTCCGCTCAGTTTTTCCACCAGTCCGTCCCCGGCGATCTTAATCTGCGAAAAACGAATAATACGTTCCAGAAAAATCGCCAGAGCGACCATGGAACATAAAAGTATGGGGCCCACCAGGATTCCCCCTTTTGCCAGAAATTCAAACATACCAGTTCTCCTTAATAAGCTTGATGTTAGTACATACCCGATTAATCAGGGTTTTTAACTTTTAGTAATTCAAAATTTTTTCACAAGGGTTCAAGATCATAGAAAACGCATTGCGCGAACTCATTTAATTCCAAAATTTGCATAATATTGTTCTCTATGCTCTATGCTCTTTGCACTTTGCTATTTAACTTGGTCAAGAAATCCTTTTATCAGTGCTCTTCAAAACCAAGCTCTCACTTACTTTTTCTCTTATTCTCCCGCCTCAGGCTCTTCAACGATATCAGGTTTTCCGTCACAGTCCAGGTCCTGTGATCGTTTGGTCAGGGCCTCGCTGGTGTCATATTCTTCCCAGAGATCCGGCCTGCCGTCAGCATTTTTATCCTCTTCCACCCGGCGCACACTGCCCTCCTGATAATAGTACCAGGTATCGATACGGCCGTCTCCCCGGGTATCTTTTTCCGCCCGTACCGCTTCTTCCTTTTTATTATAATACCAGGTAATATTGAGCAGGCCGGTTGCGCCGTGGTCTTCCTGGCTTTTAACCAGACGGCCCTGTTCATCATAATATTCTTTCAGATCAAAAACACCGTCTCCATTTTCGTCTATCTCTTTCTTCATCATCCTGCTGTTTTTATAGGACTGGCGCAGCTCCGGTTTTCCGTCACGATTATCATCCACCTCTATCACCACGGACCAGTTACGTTTGTTAAACCACTGGGTGGTTTCAAAATAACCGTCTTTATTTCTGTCCCGGATCAAACGCTCACGCTCTCCGCCGCGATAAAAAACTTTAACATCCGCCTGTCCGTTCCCGGTCTCGTCCCTTTCCACCCGCTTGAGTCTGCCCTCACGATAGAACTGCCACACATCAAATTGACCATTCAGGTCTGAGTCCTGTTCTACCTTCTTTTTTTCCTCTTTGCGGTTGAAATAAATACGTTCATCCGGATGTTTGTCTTTGTTCCTGTCACGGGTTTGTAACCAGCGAAGGCCCTCTTTATACCGGGTCACAGTCTCCATGAATCCGTCCTGGTCTTCGTCATATTCTTCACGTTCAGGAATTCCAGCAGTAAAAAAACGCTTCAAATCTATTTTCCCGGAATACCGGGTATCCCGCTCAGTCCTTTTCAGTTCTCCCTGATCATCAAACCAGGAAAAAGTATCTTTTTCTTTATCAAAATTACTGTCTTTTTCTTTATAGGAGATAATGCCATTTTCATAGCGGCTCAGAATGTCATAGATCCTGTCATGGTTGGAATCCCTCTTTTGCTCTGCGGGTTTACCCTCTTCAAAGCGGGTCACCCGCTCAAAAAAACTGTCATGATTCATGTCCCGCTGTTGAAGGCTAATAGTCCCTTCAACATAAGTGCGGAACTCATCCATATTTTGATCAAAATCAAGGTCATGACTGCTTTTTAAAGGCAACCCCTCTTTATCAAAAATAACGATTTCATCAATATGCCTGTCATCATTGGTATCTACCCGGCGCTCTACGGGTTTTCCTTCTTTATAGTCCTGCCAGAAATTGATCCGGCCGGCTCCCAGGGTGTCGCGGGTCAGCAGTTTGGGCAAGCCCCTGTCATACTCCCAGAAGGTATCGAATTTGGCATCGCCGTCGCTATCTTTTTCAATTTTTAAGGGATATTCTTTTTTATCGAAATAGATAATGCGCTCAATAACGCCCCCCGGAACCCGGCGTTCATTTCGCACCCGGTTCCCCGAAACAAAAAAATCACGGGTTTCAAGGTAACCGTCATGGTCCGTGTCCTGTTCCACCCGTTCAAGCGCTTCCCGGTCTGTATAGTGCTGGATCCTGTCCATTTGACCATCAAAATTGGTATCCTTCTCCAGACGGATCATGCGGCCTTTTTCATCTACTATCCGAACCTCATCAATTTTACCATCCCGGTTTGTATCCGTTTCCTGACGCGCAGAACGGTCTTTGGCTGGAAGCGAAGGAATTCCGGTCAGAAAAAAAGCCAGCAGGGTGACAATAAAGAAAAAATGATTTGATTTTAGAAACATTTAGATCTGCTTTCCGCCTAAAGTAATTTGCTGACAGACCCTAAATAGGATACCCCGCAGTTTGCTGCGGGGTATTTTGACAACTATAAAATACAGACTTGAATACCTGCCGCTGGTCCCGCATCTTCGATGAGGACGTGTGCAGCAGGTTTTCAATCACTCTACGGAAACATTATAAAGATCCGGCAGCCAACCCAGTTTAATCCCGTATTCCACTGCCGTCAAAACAAATTTCAGCTCAAAACCGGATTTCTTTTGCATCTGGTGTAAGAACATGGAAATTTCCTGTGCCTGGAGAAAGTTGATCGAGGCATTGTCCGTTTCCGTCATATTTTTAAGCACATTTTTGTTTCTGCTGACAAGCTGTTTCAGTCCCTTCTTAAGATCTTCATTTGTTCGGATAACAGCTGCCGCATCCGGTGCAAAAGCGTAGAACAGCTTTTTCAGCAGAACCCCTTTCACCTCTGTTCCCAGAGAATCCCGGTAACTTCGCAGCAGTGCCAAATCTTCCCGGCTGTCCACCGCCTCTTCGAAGGGACAGGAAGGAGAAGGGTCGTTCGGGTTTCCGTCATAATGCAGAATCGCCCCGGCTGCGGTTACGGCATAAACATTGTCCGGACCGGTTCCCCAGACCCCGAAGATATCATCGCCGACACCGCTATTCAGGGTGGTCCACTCTATTCCGTCATAATGCTGGATCACACCGGAGTCCCCCACCGCAAACACATCATTTTTGCTGCTGCCCCAGACACCCCGAAGATCAGAAGACGTATTGCTGTCATGTTCAAACCAGACGGTTTCATTATCGTTCAGAGAAATAATATAGCCCAGATCCCCCACGGCATACATCCGTTCAGCCATTCCCCACACCGCCTTAAACCGGGAAGGCGTACCGCTGAGCTGTGTAGTCCAGTCTGTTCCGTCATAATAAGCAAGCACTCCGCCGCTGTTGCCGTCACCCGTAGGGCCGCCGGCTGCAAAGACATTACCTGGATTCGTTCCCCAGACCCCCTGAAGCGGAACGGTTACCGGGCAGGCCAGCTCCTCCCAGACATCTCCGTCAAAATGGATCAGCACGCCCTCTGGGGGGTCTTGAGTGCCGTCCCCCACCGCATAAATATCATCCGCCGCAGTCCCCCAGATCCCCCTGAGCTTTGATGCTGCAGAAGAATTATTATAGACTTTTGACCAGATATTTCCATCATAGCGGAGAACATTCCCCCACTCTGCCGCTGCAAACACATCATCTTCAGAAGCAAACCACAGACCGAAAATCCTGCTGCTGATCCCCGAGTTCAAAGTCTTCCATGAGGTTCCGTCATACTGGACGATCGCCCCGCCATCACCCGCAGCAAAAATGTTTGAGGCAGAGGTCCCGGATACGGCACGAAGCTTACTATCCGTAGGCGTAGCATCCAGCGTCCATCCGGCCCAGGCCGAAAAACAGAAAACCAGGCTGATCAGCTGAGCCAGCACGGTTAGATATAATATGCGTTTTTTATTCATAACAGCTCCTTTCTCTTAGTTGCTTTCATATATATAGCACTTATTAAAATTAGTTTGCAAATTTCAAGCGATTTAAACCGTCTTTAAGAGGTTTCAAGTAAAGCCCCAAACCATTAATATAAGCTGCAAACTGGATTCCGTGTTAAACACGGAATGACAATTTTATTTTTTTTATGCACCATGCAAACTGCACTTTGCCAGAACAATGGATCCCGCATTGAATGCGGGATGATAAACTCTTTAGTATTTAATTTTTATTCCCCCATACACAAACCGCCCGGGTCTCGGCAAACCATAACTCATCTCATAATCATTATCAAACATATTATCTGCGCCAAAGTACAGGGTAAAATGTTTTTGAAATGTCTGAGACACTTTAAAGTTCACCAGGGTATATTCATTCAGCTGTTTGGTTTCATAGGGCTCGTTTTTAGAAAAAAAGAACTGCCGGTTTACATGCAGCACCGTCACTGTGGCTGTCAGCCCGAAATCAAATTGGTAACTGCCGTTAAAGGTCAGTTTATGCCTCGGCCGGTGCTGCACGATATCAATATCGCTGTCTGAAGAAACATTATCGGCATCCATATAGGTATAACCGCTGCTCAGGAACAATCCCTTAAAGGGCCGGGTATGGATGCTGACCTCAAATCCCCGAAACCGGTATTTATCCTTGTTTTCATTGAGCTCAGTGTAATCATCGACTTCAATAAAATTACTCGCATCTGTTACAAATCCGGTCAACAGAATACTGCTTTTGGCGGGAAGCTTCAACTCAATTCCAGCCTCATAATTATAAGCGCTTTCTGTCTCAAGATCAGGATTCCCCTTGCTGGAATCATAAAGCTGTTTTAAAGAAGGAAAACGGATCTTCCTGGAAACAGAACTGAAAAACCGGACATTTTCAGACAGGTCATAATTAAACCCGGCAAGAAAGCTTGTCTCGCTGTCATCGCTGCCCTGATCTTTCTTTAACCAGTGCTGCGCATATCCGAAAACAAGCTGAAGCCGTTCAAATAAAGACAGTTCATATTCCGCAGCTATGGAATAGAACTTCAGATCATATTCATCATCCAGGTTGCGCATGTAATATATTTTTTCACTGGCCTTTTCTTCATCAAATTCTACCCCGCCAAGGGAAACAAACCGGTCGCGCATCTGACCGTCCGCATCCCACTTATCCTGCTCCCCGGAAAAAGAGAAAGTGAGCAGCCCGAATTTATTCAGGTTGCACCGGGTCTGAAAATTAAGCCCGGTGATCAGGGTCTGGGTCCGCTGGTGGTACAGCCCCTTAATCGCGGTATCTCCGGTTGACACATAGCGGTCATCATCATACCGGCTGGACTCTTCATTCAAACGGTTTAAAAATCCCCAGGCTCTGAATTCAAGGGGCCCGTCCATATCATAGCTGGCAGACAGCTGGAGCATATAGTTATCCTGATTGTTGACCCGCTCATATTTAACCGTCTTGGCAAAGGGATCCTCTTTATTGTTTATGGCATTGGGCGGAACACCGTATTCCCCGTTCGTAAAACTCAAGGTCAGGCCCAGGTACCATTTTTCTGTGGGACTGTACCCGAAACGGGCAAACAGGTTTTTTCTGCGCTTGTCACTGTTCTCCCGAAGGCCGCCGTCTTCCTCCAGTGTTCCGTCAAAATCCTCTGAAACAGCAAAACCATCCGTTTTATAATGATTGGCGCTGATGAAAAAATCCGTTTTTTCCGTTGCCCCGGAAAAGGTATAGCGGCTGTCATAGCTCACATCTTCACCGATCTCCTGGGTCATTCCGGCATGGATTCCGTTTTCACCTTTTTTAGTAATAATATTGATCACCCCGCCAAGTGCCCCCTGCCCATACAGAACAGAACTGCCGCCGTAACTCATTTTTATTTTTTCGATATTTTCAACCGGAATATCAGTCGGGTTAAACTGACCGTCATACGTGGCATTAATAGGAATACCGTCCAGCAGGATCTTTAACTGACGGGTCCGCAATCCCCGCACATCGATCCTGGGAACGCTCTGTCCCCCGGTACGAATATTTAAACCCGGCAAAAGCTCAAGCGCCTGATCAAGCGTGCGCACCCCTCTTCTGTCTATTTCTTCGGCAGTTACTTCCTGAATGGCTGCCACCTTCTCTACCGCGCCGCGGGCCTCTCCTGAGACAACGACCTCTCCCAGATTATAGGCGCCGGAATAGGCCGCTGCAAAAACAGCCTGCGAAAAAAAGATCAACAGCAAAACAGAAATGCCGCTTATAAATAATAAACGCATGATTTATCTTTCAGATTGAGGATTGTCATTTACTGGTAAGAGATCGTCATGCTCATGATCACCGGATACACCGGGCTGTTGGATTCATAAATAATCCCGGTAAAGATCATCCCCAGCCCGAAGGTGGTCACATCAATGCTGGCACTGATACTCTCGGAATTGTATGCCCAATCAATGACCGGGGTAAACCCGGCAAACCCGATTACTCCGTAAATGATCTGGGCATATTCTCCGATCGCGGTTGCCGGATTCACCCGGATAGAGACCCGTCCGTCTCCCAGCATCAGGAAATAGCATTCATGGTGCTTATCCAGGTCTTCCACCACAGTTCCCTTCAGGGGAAAGGTAATGGTCTGGGAATGCCCCGGCATAAGGAACAGGACATTGCTCTCCGTGTTTTTGGCCGAACAGATACTTACAGACAAAAACAGCACGGCAACTACTGTTAAAGAAAGAACATACAGCCTGTTTTTTAGGTTCATTTTCTTTTCCTTTTAAAAATTATTTAATTTATAATGACTATATTTTTAGCCCGGCCGTAACGCTTTTGCGCAGCAGACTTTTTATTAAGACCGGATTTATTTAAAGTTATATTTATAACATAATTAATAGGTTATTTGTAGTCTCTTACTCCGCGCACGTGGTAATCCAGCCGTTTATAGCCGTAATGGTTGGTGCGCAAAAAAGAAGGCCTTCCCATAAAATCTACATGGAATGCCGAATAGTTATACATTTTTTCCACATATGATGTGGAAGACCAGTAGTACCATCGTGATGTCTCCGGAAAATAATCCGTATTGATCGCCGGATTGAATCGTAAAGAATCGCGCAGCGTCAGTAGTTCCTCATAAGCGGGCATCCGCCAGTTCTCACAGGTACCGAACATTTCCGTATTCAGCCCTGCAATAAAATCTTCTGTATCCGTTCCGTCTCCATCTGTCCCTGCGTCACCACCATTGGTGTCCGGATCACTGTCATACCAGGTGTAGGTATTATCTGCATCATGAATATTTGTGTAATCCACGACAGCGTCCCGGTTCTGTTTGACCTCCCAGACCAGATCTGTATTTCTGTCCAGGACCATTTCCCATGAGGAAGCATTATCTGTAAGTTCATTTCCGGAAGTATCCATCTTTACGAACCGGCTAGAAGAGATATGGAGGGTTAAGGTCTCTGTGCAGGTTTCGGTAAATTCATTGGTCAGGGTAAGGATTACCAAATATTCACCCTGCCTGTCATAAGAATGCTTAAGACACTCACCGGAAGCCTTGGTTCCGTCCCCGAAATCCCAGACAAACGCAATCTCTTCTCCTTCAAATCCGCCGGCAACCGCCATAAACATGATCTCAGTCCCGCCTTCAAAGCCGGCTTTGTCTTTTGGGAAAATTATCCCGGCAGGACCGCTACAGGAAGCACAGGTCAGAAAAATAAAAAAAGCAGCCAGCTTCACTTTATCTTTTAATAAAAAATTCAAATCCGTTTTCTCCTAATAAACATAGCCATAAAAAAAGAACGTCTCTGAATATTCCATCTCAATAATGGCTATATTTAACGCACAGATAAAATCACCGATCACCACTCCGGACAGAACAAGAAAAAGGTCACTTGGGTCTTTAGAAGAATAGGGGTCCAGATCATCCGCATCAAAGTCCGGGGCCATAAAAAAACCGGCAAAGAGAGGACCTGCGGACAGGTAGGCACCAAAACCGTCAAAAGCATCTATTAAAAGCGTCCCATTTGTCTCAAATCTTATTTTTGTTGAAGCATCATCTATCAGGCCGGTATCAGAATAAACAAAAATATTAAAATCCCGACCGCTTACACTCTGTGCTGAAGCCTGACCGGGGGTCAAAAACAGGCTTAAAACAACAGCCATAAAAATAGTTTTTGTTGTTCTTTTCATTACTTTCATCTCACACTCCTGCTGTATAAAAACTAAGGGGGGCCAAAAGCCCCCCTGGTCGTTTTTTGTTATTAAAAAATTAAAACAGTGTTTTTTCAAGTGTTCCGCTGGAAAGATCATTTTCAAGCTGACCCAGCGCTTTTTTCAGTCTCAGGCTGGAGCCTTTTTTAAGAGCTGAAGACAGTTCCATGATCTTTGTTTTCTGCTCAGAAGTAAAGGAAGGCGTCTTACCGGATACCGCCTGTTTCACAGAACCCTTAATGCTTGAAAGGGTAGAAACGATCATTTCCTTCAATGACCCTGATTTCATCACCCTGAAAGCAACTTCCGGCGCAAAAGAATAGTATGCTTTGGCATATCTTTTACCGGTATCATTTTTAGCCAGAACATTGTCTCTGAAATCACGTGCCATGGCAATCAAATCAATATCTTCACGGGCCGCGACCTCAATGGGACAGTCTTCCCCCTTAGTCAGGGTAAAATCCTGTTCGATTTCCTCTTTGTTTGCAATGGTGATCTCTTCAGAGGATGACCGGTATCCGCTGGCCGTTACTTTAAGTTTATATTCTGCTCTTTCCGGTTCTTCACTTGGCCCGGCAACCATACCCACCAGGATAAAGGTACCGTTATCATCGGTTAAGGTCTCATATCCACCCCGGTCAGCTGCAACTTTTGCATTTGCAATGGGAAGACCGGTAGCAGAATCCGTTACCACACCGGACACATCACCGCTTCTTAAGTTTCCATAAATAACGATCTTGCCCTCTTTAGGCCAGTCCCAGCCGGAATCATTTGCGCTGGTCTGCCATTCATAATCCGTGGTTCCGTCAGGAAGCGGATCCACCCGAATTGCAGTAGTACCCCGGGCTGAAAAACCTCCGTTATGATCAGTATTTACTTCATCTTCGTCATAAGGATAAGGCTCATCATCCGGGCTATCAGAGGTTGACAGCCTGTCCGGATATCCGGGATTCCACTGGGGCGGAACAACCCTGAAGGGCCCGTCTCCATCAAGCTTACCTTCATCACTTAACTCTGCGGTGACTAAAGCGGCACCGTCCTGTTTGTAAGCCAGAATCAGTTTATTTCCGTCTGCATTGGTAATGGCCTGACCATCGGTACGCCCGGTATTTCCGGTAGCACTGTAATCACACCAGCCGCCGTTTGAAGTGTCTGCTTCTGATTCATAGAAATAGTTTGCTGTGGGATATTCTCCGTTGATAAAATAGTTGTCCCCTTCATCTGTAAATCCAAAAGAAAAATGAAATCCGTCCGGCGCAATCACATCAATACTGGTACTTTTGCTTCGGGCACCTACACCGGCCAGCAGATCTTCCATTGGCACACCGGTATAGGTCGCATAGTAATCACCGCTTCTGCTGGTGTTCATCAGCATAAACTGGGTGTGTGCAGTAAATTCATTTTCAAGGTCGCTCAGTGTCAAAATGATATAAGGCGCACTTTTCTTTGAAGGATCATCGTCTGCGTTTCCCGGGAAACGGGTCGCTGTTATTTCAGCAATATTACTGTAAGTATCATTATCTGAATCAAGGCTTTCAATAGCAGTAAAAGCACTGGTATCCCTTCCGGCATCCAGGTAATCCAGACCATATTGATTCAGAATATCTTCTGCATCAACTTCTACTGTGCCGTATTCAGTCTCTTCATGACAGTTCTGACAGGAGCTGAGTACCATCATCCCGCCTTTTTTAACCGCGCCGCTATGACAAAGGGCACAGTCATCGATCTTGGTACCGACTTTATCGGGATAAGCCGCCTGAAACGCCGGCCCGTCCGGCTCTACCATGTGGTGATAGGCCGCGTTTGCGGACACGCAAAGCATTATAAAACATATTACCCCCATTAATAATACTTTCTTTTTCATCTTTTTTCTCCTTTCCCTTTTGTTAGTTGTTTAGTCTTTCCTTTGTAAAACTTAAAAATTCTTTTGATCTTTTCGCAGTAATTACCCTACAGGGTGCGGTTTTATAAGGGTTCCCAACGGGGACCCTGGAAACTCGGGGCCCCATTTTGACCGAGCTGAAGGAATAGGTTTTTTTGTGGCAAAGGCGACACATGTCTGAGTCCCGACAAAGGATACTTCCCGCAGCAAGCTGCGAGGTATCTCGGTAATTAAACCAATTATTTCAGATACATGCCGCATAACTCCGCACCAAGTTGCGGTCGGCGCGGCACGCTTCCGACCGGGACGAGTTCGTGGCGCCGACCGCAAAAAACCTATTACAAAAGGATCCCGTTTTACGGGACCGGTCAAAAGTTGCCTTTTCTTTGTTAGTTGAGTCACCTAAAAGCTTGGTGACCGCTACAGCTCTTTGGAGCAAGCAAAGAAAGTAAGATAAATAGTTCTTTTTCAATTAACTTTCGCTCCGAAACACTAAAAGGAATTCGGGCCGAAGAACTTAAATCTTTTTTAAACATAGTATTAAAACTCAAACTGCAGCCGTGTCAGCCAGGCATGTTCCACATCCTCATAGTAGGTATACCCCTTCCAGTGGGTCCCCATGAAAAGCGGCGCATCAAGCTTCGTTCGGCTGTAGTTCACCGAAAGCCGGACCATGCGGGTCAGATACCAGTTCAGCCCGAAGGTAAAGGCCTTTGCCTTTCTGATACTGTACCCTTCATATACCAGCGCTCTGTAGACGATCTCATCGGCCTCGAACTCCTGATACCTGAAGACAAGACCCAACGCTCCCCAGCCTCTTTTCCCAGCACTAAAATCATGCCTCGGTTTTATTTTCTGAAACCTTCCGCCCTTTATTTTTGGTCTTTCACCGGTCAGCATAAATAAAACGCCAACGTACCAGCCGTCCAGCTCAAAATCAAAATCATACCCGTCTGCCAGCTTCACCCCGGAATACTCACTGTTGATATATTCACCCATTAAAAGCATCGGCCCGTAAGCATAGACCATTTCAAACCCGGTCCGTTCAAGCTCGTCTACCTCCTGGGTAATATGAAACTTCGCCCGGGCCTGGACCGTAAAAAAGGTGGTTCTTGCCGGGGTCTTGATTTTCAAATTAAAATCAGAGGTATCCAGTCTGGCTCTTGACCAGGAAACCCCAAAATGCAGCCCATCCAGAAACCAGGGGCCCCAGTGTCTGAACGGCCGGACAACCAGCCTTCCGGTAATCTCTTTTTCATCCTTCTGATCTCTTCTCGATGCATCTCTGCCGTCTCCGTTAAAAACCCCGATCCCGTAATTAAAAAAATCTTTCCATACATTTCCATGAATCATTACGCCCACATCCCGGCTGGGAACCAGGCAGGAGATCATGGACAGCTCATTAAAGGGGATATTGCGGTCAGATGAATAAGTTTCAAAACTGAAGGGCTCCTTGAACTGTCCCACACGGATTTTAAAAAAAGAATAGTGATCAAAATCCACATAGGCATCTACCAGCCGGTCATTTCCGCCGCCTTCAAGCTCTGCTTCAAACTTGTAGCTGAACAGCTCATTAAACCGCCCCGTTAGAAAAAAACGGGCCCGGCGGATATCAAAATCATTGTCCACCGGATAGTGATCCGAAAAAACCAGCAGATCCGTTTCAAACCTTCCCCCGATCCGGGTGGTAAAGGTTTTTTTGTCCTTTGAACGGATCCTTAAGCCCTCGTCATAAACGACTTCCACGCCTTTATTCTCCTGGCGCTTCTCATTTTTCTGCTCAGCGTTGAGGATCGTCTTAACTTCACGGACCTCTTTTTCGGTTAAGAACCCCTTGCTTTCCAGGATCTCAAGGAGCGCCTTGTCCGCAAGATCTCCGGAAAAAACAGGTCCGGCCTTAAAAAGAAATAAAAAAATAAAAAGTACGGTTAAAATATTTTTTTTCATCTGTTCTTCTTTCCAAAAAAACATAAAAAAGCCGGTTCCCGTGTAGAAAACGAGAACCGGCTTTTAGGCTGGTTTCCTGTTCTCCTTTTAAAACACGTAAGGCACGGTCCTTTGGGTCCATACCCTTTCGGTCTTTCCCCGTAGGCACCTACCCTTAGGTGAAAAAGACTTGGAGACAATATTTAATTATTTATACAACTGCGCTAAACTCCGCAGTGCTTTTTCAAAAACTGTTTTCTTACTTTAAATATTTCAAGTACTTTAAATACTTAAGGCACTTTCCACTATTTGACCGCCATGGGTACAAATAACGGCTGGTTAAATTTATCTTTACCAAATTCACGGATTATTTTCTGACCTTCAATTGAAGTGATCCATCCGATCAGGGACATGGCCTGAACATATTTAGTATGTGCGTGTTTCACAGGGTTAACCGCAATTATCCCGTAGGGATTGTAAAGAACAGGGTCTCCCTCACATAAAACAGGAAGGCTTATCTTTTCTGAAAATGCCAGAAAAGTTCCGCGGTCTGCAAGGGTATAGGCTTTTTTTTCATCCGCTATTTTTATGACCGCACCCATGCCCTGACCGACTTCCTGGTACCAGGCTTCTTTTGACGTCACGCCCGATTTTTTCCAGAGCTTTTTCTCCTTTTTATGGGTTCCTGAATCATCTCCCCTGGAAATAAAAGGCGCTTTGGCCTTTGCGATCTTTTTTAATGCTGCGGCAGCATCTTTCATCCCTTTTATTCCGGCCGGATCATTTTCAGGGCCGATAATCACAAAATCATTGTACATCACGTCCCGCCGGTTCACTCCGAAACCGTCATTAATAAATTTGTCTTCTGCACCTCTCGCGTGGACAAACACAATATCCACATCACCGTTTTCACCCAGTTTTAATGCTTTCCCTGTACCCACAGCGATCACATCAACCCTGACATCAAACCTCTTTTCAAAGGGCGGCAGTAAAACCTCAAGAAGACCGGAATTGTCTGTGCTGGTTGTGGTTGACATCTTTATTCTTTCTTCAGCAGATACCCCTCCGAAAAAGGCAATGAGGCAAAAAACAGTAAGAATAAAAGCTTTTTTCTTCATGGTTTTTCCTTTCTCTAAAATAAAAAAAGCCGGTATCCAAATAAAAGGATACCGGCTTTATAATCGCCAGTTCTTTTCCCCTTATCCAAATACGGGAGATATGTTCCTTTCGAATCATACCCTGCCGGCCGTTTTTCATAGTCTTAAAAGACCTTAGATACGCGACTTTAGGAAAACATTTTGTATGCTACGTAAAACTATATTACATGCAAGACGATTCTGTCAACTTAAAATTTCACCTGATGGCTGAAAGATTCCTTGAAAATCATGCTTGCAAATATTCATTGATTCAAATAAAATATGTAAGATATAAATAGAATTTAGCAAGTTATGTTCTGGTATAAAACAGAAAAACCTGATATGCCTTTATCAACCGGAAACCACGTAAGACCTTATAAGGATTGGAAATATTATGTCCGATGAAGTCAGAGACAAAGAAAGAGCCCGCGTACATATGGAGGTCTCTTATAAAGAGTCCGGATCTTTTATAAAATCCTATATAATAAACGTAAGCGGCGGCGGAGTGTTTATAAAAACAGCCACATCGCTTCCCCTTGACTCAAAAATCACCCTGAGCCTTACGCTTCCGGATAATCCCGAAATAATGCAACTTGAAGGTGTGGTTGTGTGGACAAATCCGAGGGGCGGCAAAAACTCATTTCCAAGAGGAATGGGAATAAAATTTTTAAACATGAAAAAAGAATACGGCGAAAAAATACAAAACCTGGTTAAAGAACACAAAAAAGAGATAGAAAATTATTCTCTGCTTTAGATCCCTGAAGCAAGCTCATGTCTTCGACAACCTTAAAGGATTTAAACCAAAAAAAGCCCTCACTTTGTTAACCGCACCAAAAAGATCCCTGTCAGCACTAATAACTTTATTCAGTTTTCCGGTTGATAAGTTAAGCATTCCTGAAGCCTCACTCACCTTTCCTTTTGCAGCACATATGGCATCCAGAATGACGGCACACAAGAGAGGATAAAGCCTGTTTTTAAGATTTATTTTTTGAAACCCTTTTTTTAAAAAAAGATCTTCTGCCGTCGGATGTACTTTAAACCCTGAATTAGAAAAATCTTTTCTCAGATGAAGCGCAATTGTCTTTCTTAACCTTTTCAATGCCTTTTCTTTATTTTCAAGCTGTGACCGACTTTCCTCGGCTATGGCTGAAAGGCCTGTCTCTTTGTGAGTTGCCCTTACGGCACTGTATGTCCTGTTTCTTTTCTGCCCTCCCGGACCTGAAGCCATATACGGCTCCAGCCTGCAGGAATTTGCAAAGGCCTTCTCTTCTGCAAGAATAAAAGGATATGCCCCGTTAGTAAAAGCTGAGAATTCCCTCATTATCCTCTTTCCACCGCATAGAAGATCAAAAAATATTGTGTTATTGACCGTTTAGCGGAAATTTTTACCGCTGAAAAAACAATCATTCTATAGAAAAACAATTATCACTCTTGCTAACCGCATACAAGTATATGAAATTCCATGTTTTTAATTTTTCTTAGGAAGCCCGGACCAATTGGTAAAATATTTGTTATATAAATTATAGATTTCATGCCCGAAAAAATTATATTATCACCAGTATATATCATGGATCATTAAAAAACTTTATTAAACTTAAATTAGAATATTTTAGCCATGTATGTAAAATTTTTCGATCTTAAAAAAATGCTGCCATTTCTGGTCTTGTTGCTGTTTTGGACCTTTCCGGCATTTGCAACCATTGGTCTTCCCGAGACCCCGGTAAATACCGGTCTGGGTTCAACTTATGTTTACGACCTGCTTCCTGACAGCAATTCTGCTACGAGAATATATGCGGCCACTGAAGAAGGCGCATACATCACAAACAACCTCAGAACTTCCTGGACAGCAACCGGACTTGAAGACTATAAGTTTTGGAAACGGCATTTCTAACAGTACTAATTTCGGACTGGCAGGGTCAAAAGTCACAAGCAGTCCGCCATTTGTCAAACACCTGGTCATTCATCCGAAAGACACCAGCATCCTTTTTTGAATACTTTATTGCAGAGATCCTGCTTCTTACCAGCAGTGAAGAACTGCCTTTATTGGAATATTTAGATGAAGTTGTTTTTATAATATTTCTAGTATACCTAACCATAACATTTTCCAACTAAAACATATGTTCTGATTTGAGAAAAGCTTTATTATTTCTTAACAAGAAATACAATATTTTGATGCCTGTACAATCTTTTGTCCACCGCATTATGAAAATGATAGATACCGTTGAAAAAGACCCGGAACTTAAAGAAAAACAGGTAAAGCTCTTAAACAGCCTTCTCCCCGTTATTGAAGACTGCCTCAACTCATCCAGCCTCTTGAAAAATTCCGCGGCCGACTAAAATAGGTTTTTTTTTCTGTTGATTTCTGATAATAATATACACTGTTAATATTTTTCCTTCAGAAGACAAAGACATGCAGAAACTCCTTGAAAAGATCAAAACAAAAAAAGCTGTTATCGGGATTATCGGTCTGGGCTATGTCGGTCTTCCCCTTGTGATCCGGTTTGCAGAAGAAGGCTTTAAAGTTTTAGGTTTTGATGTTGACCTTAAAAAAGTAAAAAGTATAGCTGCCGGAAAAAGTTATATAAAGCATATTCCATGTGCCGGCTTCAAAACGCTTGCAAAAACCGGCCGCATCAGCGCAACCACAGAGTTTAAAAAACTCAAAACCGTAGATGCTGTTATCATCTGCGTTCCGACACCCTTAAATGAAATGCGCGAACCCGATCTTCAGTATATTGAAAAAACCGGAGAAACCATAGCCCGGCATCTGCGAAAAGGCCAGATCATCTGCCTTGAAAGCACCACCTATCCCGGCACCACCGATGAAATCCTGCTGCCCCTGTTTGAAAGTAAAAACATGAAGGCCGGAAAAGATTTTTTCCTGGTCTATTCACCGGAAAGAGAAGATCCAGGAAACCCGGACTTTACAACCAAAACCATACCAAAGGTCGTTGGAGGAATAACCCCGTCCTGCCGCAAGGTCGGTAAAACGCTTTATAAACAGGTCATTGAAAAAGTTATAGAGGTATCATCAACCCGAGCGGCGGAACTGACCAAACTTCTCGAAAATATTTACCGCTGCGTCAATATTGCCATGATAAACGAGATGAAGATCCTGGCGGACAAGATGGATATTGACATATGGGAAGTAATAGATGCTTCTGCCACAAAACCCTTCGGCTTCTCCGCTTTCTATCCCGGACCCGGTCTTGGCGGTCACTGCATCCCCATCGATCCTTTTTATCTTTCATGGAAGGCCAGAGAATATGATTTCACCACCAAATTTATTGAGCTTGCCGGAGAGATAAACACGTCCATGCCGACCTACGTGATAAACAAAGTCATGGAGGCTTTAAACACTAAAGAAAAAAGTTTAAAAGGGTCTAAAATACTGGTGCTGGGTATTGCATACAAGAAAGATATTGATGATGACAGGGAATCACCGTCACTAAAACTAATTGACCTGCTAAAGGGTAAGGGAGCATTGGTCAGCTACAATGACCCCTTTATTCCAAAGCTCAAAAAATACAGAAAGTTTAATTTCAGCATGTCTTCTAAAAAGCTTACAAAAGCGCTCCTCAAGAACACAGATTTGGTATTGATCTCAACAAATCACAGTGCCTATGACTATGACTGGCTGGCAGAAAACGCAAATCTTATTGTTGATACAAGAAATGCGATTAAGATAAAAAAGAAATATGCGGGAAAGATTTTTGCCGCATAAGCTCCCATTAATTTTTTCTTTGAACAACAGTCTGGAATTAATCATGAGAATCGTACAAATTGAAAAGCAGCGGGGATGGTCAGGACAGGTCCAACAGGCTTTTTTTACCGCCAAGGGACTGCATCTTCGCGGGCACAAGGTACTGATGGTTTGTCAGCCCAATCGGCAAAAATGCCGCAGAGATAGGCATAGAGGTCATGTATCTGCCCATGATAAAATGGCGGCTTTTCACTTCTGCGCTTAAGCTGGGCCTTTATCTGCGAAAAGAAAAGCATGACATCCTGCACTCACATGGTTCACGTGATCATCTTCTGTCAATCATCGCTCATTTTATCTCCGGCAGCGGAAAGGTCCTTCGCTCAAAACATAACATCAAAAAAGTCAAAAAAGGTCTTTTGCAGTATCACTATTTAACTCACAAATTGAGTGCGGTTTCAAAACCGGCAGTGGCCACGCTGGAAAAGGCCGGCTAAGTCCCAGAAAAAAAATCAGCCTTATTTACAGCTCTTTTGACCTTGCACTGTTTTCTCCGCACAAGCCTTCAGTTGACTCTTTAAATGAGTTGAATGTGAACGATAACGTCTTTGTGATCGGCGCGATGGGACGTTTGGTCTGTCCGTCAAAAGGCATGGAGATTCTCCTTCGGGCAGCCCCTATGATCTTAGAAAAAAAACCAAATGCCCGGTTCCTGATCGCAGGACGGCCCGGCAAAAAACTTCCAAAGCTCGCGGAAGATCTGGGTATATCTGACAAAGTTATTTTCCCCGGTTTTTACGATGATACAAGCGAACTGCTGTCCTGTATGGATCTATTCGTACAGCCCAGCATTACGGAAGCCCTTAGCTCCTCGATCATCCAGGCGATGGCCATGCAAAGGCCGGTTGTGGCATCTAACACCGGCGGCATCCCGGAAGTCGTGAAAAATGGTGAAACAGGAATTCTCTTTGAAACAGGAAATCCTGAAGCTTTGGCTCAAACCGTATTGCATCTGACCGGAAACGAAAAGACACTTATGGAGATGGGAGAAGCCAGCAGAAAAAGAGCTTTGGAAATATTTACCCTGGACAGAATGTTAGATGAAATTGAAGCCTGGTATGCCAGCGCTTTACAGGCATAGTTTTTTAATATATCAAAAACCTTTTTGTCCAAAAAAGTAATTATCCACGGCTAAAAGCCGTGGTTTAATCTTATAATTAAATTCCCAATCGAAAAACAAATAAAACCTTCCTGTCTGGACTGATTAACAGCAACATTACGCACTGCCGTTTCTCCTCTTAATATCCTCAAGGATGGTATAAAAGCAGGGAATGATAAAAAGTGTCAAGACACTTGACAGCGTCAGGCCCCATACAATTGAGATCGCCATGGGGGTCATCATAAACTCTCTTCCAAAAATACCCAGTGCAAGCGGCATCAGACCCAGAATGGTGGTAATAGAGGTCAAAAGAATAGGCCTCAGTCTTGTTTTGCAGGCATCTATGGTCACTTCAAATCTGTCTTCTGATTTATCCGCCTCTGCTTTTCGCCGGTTAATAAAATCAATTAAAACAATTGAATCATTTACCACGATCCCGGAAAGCCCGATAATCCCCAGAAACACCATCATCCCGATCGGGACCTGCATAATAATCACCCCGACGAAAACGCCCATCACCGAAAAAGGGATGGAAAACATCAAAAGAAAAGGCTGAATAAAAGACTTGAACATGGTCGCCAGGATCAGATAAATCAGAAAAATCGCCACACCAAAGGCCTTAAACAGAGAAGTCATTGAATCCTTGGTATCTTCAAACTCACCCCCAAAAGAAAGCACATACCCCGGAAAAAGCTTCATAAAAGGAGCCGTTCTTTTTTCTATTTCATGGATAACGTCCCGGGAATTGTTTTCCGCTTCAATTATATTTGCCGTCACATTAATGATCCTTTTCTGGTCTCTGCGGCGGATCTTGGAATAGCCCTGGGTCTGCTCCAGTGAGGCTACATTTTTCAGGATAATCATACTTCCTTCACTGTTTCTGACCTTTAGATTCAAAATTCCCTGTAAATTATCCCGGGTCTTTTCATCAAACTTAACCACAACATCAATATTCTCGTTTTCCTCTTTAAACTCAGTTGCCACACCGCCAAGATAAGCATACTGCACAGTCCTTGCAACCTGCTCAACAGAAAGCTTATACAGTGCTGCTTTTTCTTCATCAACTTTAATCCGGATCTCCTCTTTGCCCGGCAGAAAATCCTGTTCTATATCCACAACACCTGTCACGGTTTCCAGCTCTTCCATCACTTTTTCAGCAATCAGACTTAGGGTTCTGAAATCATCCCCCTCGACCCGGACGGCCACAGGTTTCCCCACAGGCGGACCCATCCGCATTACAGAAATCTTGTAACAATCCGCGAAATCAAGATGGCTAACCTTTTCCCGTATTTCATCAAGAATCTCAACTCCGCTTCGTTCCCGATCCTGATAATTGGTCAGCCGGACCTCGACCTCTGAAAGATTGCTTCCATACTCCATACCACCATCCCGGGCACCCAGATTTGCGATCTTCTGCCCGATCTGTGTCTTAAGCGATAGGACCTCGGTTTCCGGAAAACTCTGTATAATATCTGTTACCGCTGAAGTCATCCGGTCGGCCTCTTCAATGTTTATACTTGCCGGTGCCTCCAGTTTTACCAAAAAAGTATCAAAATCAGGATTGGGGAAAAGAACAAAATCAACTGTCCCTACTGCTGTTAAAAAAATAGCTGTTGCCGCACAAAAAATCGCGGCAACAGCATAATACCGCTTTCTCAACACCTTACCCAGAAACAGGGTATATTTTTCATGCATCTTTTTAAACCAGGCACTGTCCGCCCCCCTGTATTTATTTGCTTTCGGCGGCCGGGCAAAATCCGCCAGATGAGAAGGCAGAATTAAAAAAGCCTCCCACAGGGAACCGGCCAGGGCAAAGATAACAACCTTGGGTATAACACTCATCACATTTCCAAGAATACCCGTCATCATCAGCATGGGCAAAAAAGCTGCCATAGTGGTGCTGACCGCGGCCAGTATGGGCCAGAAGACTTCTTCTGCACCGATCCGGGCAGCCTCTTTAATGGGCAACCCCTTTTCGATATAACGGTAAACATTTTCCGTAACCACAATCCCATCATCAACCACCATTCCCAGAACAACAATAATAGCAAACAGTGAAAGAGAATTTACGGTTAAGCCCATTATTTCCATCAGCAGAAAACAGCTACTAAAAGCAACCGGTATTCCAATCGCGGTTACTAAAGCCGGCCGCGCACCGATAAAAAGAAATAGGCTTAGGACCACCAGAATAAATCCGGTGACCGCGTTTGAATAAAGGATTCCCAGCCGCGCCTTTAAATACAGAGAATTATCATTAATAAAAATAATTTCCGCCCCCTCGGGCAGTCTCTCTTCATACGTTTTCACAACTGCCCTGATCTCTTCCACGATATCCGCAATATTTCCCTCATCACTCTGAGCAACTGTAATAGCGATTCCTTTTTTACCGTTTATTCTGGAAATTATGCGGGGTTCAGCAAATGTATCCTTAACCGTGGCAATATCCTTCAGAAGCACATGTCCGCCCGTGCTGCTTTCCCGAATAACAACATCTTCGATCTCTTTTAACTGCGTTGCCTCTCCCACCGTTCGCAGGATAAATTCATTTCCGGAAAGCTTGATCGTCCCGCCGGGCAGGTTAAGGTTTTTTCTCCGCAAAGAGGCCATCACCATATCAAGAGAAAGCCCATAACTCTCAAGGCGCGAAGGATCCACTTCCACCCATATTTCCCGATCCCGGTCTCCTGATAGCTCAGCATCCTTTACCCCGTATATTTTCTTGAGTTCAGAAGACATATCTTCGGCTATTTTTTTAATCTCTTTTTCAACTCCGTCCCCCACGATTCCTATGGTGATCAACTGAAAAGGAATGCTGTAATCATCAACCTCCGGATCCTGCGCACCTTCAGGAAGGCCTTTTACTTTGTTCACTTCTGTCTGAACTTCCTGGAGCTTCCGGTAATAGTCTTTTATGTCCGGGTCAAAATAAACATTAACCGTGGAGCGGCCTTCAGAAGTAAAGGACGCGATGTACCAGACATCTTCAACCACAAGGACTTCATCTTCAATCGGTTTGGTGATCAGCTCTTCGATCTCTTCCGGAGCAGCTCCCGGATAAATGGTCTTGATGGTAACCGTATTTACGGATATTTCCGGCCATTCCTCTTTAGGAATTGAAATAAATGAAAACACGCCGATAATCAGCAGGAGGACCATGAACAGATTAACAAAAACCGGCTGTTCTGTTGAAAATTTTGGAATAGACATTTAGCAGACCGTTTCTTTAAGATTCGTTTATTTTAGGCACTTCAAGTACTTTAAATACTTTAGGCACTTTTAACCTTTTATTCTGCTCCAACCACAACCCGGTCACCGGGCTTAAGCCCTGACCGCACAATCACTTTATCTCCAATCAATTTTTCTATTTCTACTGTCTTCTGAACAAGTTTATTTTCTTTTAAAAGCTTAACCGTGCTTTGTGTCCCCACGGTCACAACCACACTGCGGGGAAGCGTGATCACCCGTCTTGGATCCGAGGCCTTAATAACTGCCCTTGCCACCATACCCGGCATAAGATTCTCTTTTTCATTTGAGACAACGATCTCAACAGGATAAGTCCGGGTCGCGTCATCCGCCTTGAGTCCGACGGTATTGACCTTTCCCGTAAAAGTCATTCCCGGCAAACTGTCTATATTGATCATTGCTTCATTTCCCGGAGATATCTTTGCGGCATCAAATTCTGACACATCCACATTTATCTTTACCCGGGTAATATCTACCAGACTTAAAAGCATCTTGCCCATCACCGCAATATCCCCGACTTCAGCCTCCTTTGCCGCTATTTTTCCGTCAAAGACCGCAATCAGTTTTGTATCACGCAGGGCCTTTTCTGTAGACATCACTTCAGCCGCAGCCAGTTCAAGATCCGCCAAAGAGATGGTACTGTTTAAACTGCTGTCATCATATTCAGAATCTGATATCACACCATCCTTAAAAAGGGAGTCCGCCTTTTTTGCGTCGCGGTCAACTTTTTTCGTAGTTGCTTCTGCTTTTTTTAAAAGTGCTTTTTTCTTTTTTAAGCTTATTATTTTTTCTTCATCATCAAGTTCCAGAAGCACGTCCCCTTTAGTGACCTTGTCTCCGGTTTGACAGTTTATTTTTTTTATCTTCCCAGAAACCTCCGGGCTGATCTCCACATCACGGAAAGCCCTGACAATCCCCATAAAACTTACTTCGTCAAGAATTTTTTCCTGTTTTATCTCGATTGTTTTATATGCCGGGGCTTTAACCGTTTCATTATTCTTTTCAGCAGCAGCCTTATCTCCGCCGCAGCCGCTGATAACAAATGTTATTACAAACAACACTGCCAAAACACCTATAAATTTAATTTTCATTATTTTCCCTGTTTATAATTTGATCTTTTTTAATATTGATGCCGCTTTTTGAAGTGACATAAAAAGGTCTTTTCTGTCTTTTTCACTCAATTCACCCAGGATCTTTTCCAGGTCCTGTTCCCTGTTCCTGATAAAGCTAACCATCATCTTCTTTCCTTCTGCCGTAAGCCTGGCCTTCACTTTCCGCCGGTCATTTATGTCCCGTCCGCGGATCACCAGTCCTTTTTTTTCCAGACTTCCAATAATAAGTGAGATATTTGAAAGAGGAAGGTGCGCCTGCCTACTAAGCTCACTCATGGTATATTCTTCGCCTCGATCTATAAAGGCTGACATCCCCTTAAGTTCAAGAAGAGTAAAATCTTTGTTATTCCCCATAGGCTTGGTCAGGGTCTTTCTGAAAAACTCCCCGAAAAACTTTCCGGCCACCCGCATCTGATCTTCAAGGTTCTTATACTTCTCTTGTTTTAACATTTCTTCTCCTGGTTCTCCGTAAATACTTACATACATAATAGTTACATAGGTAACTATTATTTATATAACTAATTCAGAGACTTTTCAAGTCCTTATTATTAACGCATGTCAAAAAAGCAGAAGGGGTTAAGAATATCTTATTGTTTTTTCAGGAAATAAAAGAGAGGGAGCACAAAAGGCAGGGGCTCTTTTTTTAATATCTCAATCCAAACCCAGCTTTTGAAGCGTCTCTTTTTCAGGCAGGCCGGTTAAAACATCCCAGCCGCGAAGGCTGTAATATTTATCCATCATTTTTTCAAACTCGTTCTTATCTAGGGCTTTTCCTTTCCGGGAGATCACTTCATCCCCTTTTGCCGGAAGATAAAGCTCCGGATTGTACATCCCGAAAACATCCGCGATCATCTCTTGCCGCTCAACAAACATGAATTCCGGCAGCACATCCTGTTCACGTCCTTTTCTTCCCTCCCGAATCAGGATCATCCGGTTCAGGGTAAATAAGCGTTCAGCAATAAGATCAAACTCCTCAGCGCTAAACTCTTTTCCAGTTACCGCAGAGAACAAAAATCGCTCTAAGGCCGGATCCCCCACATGGTCAGCACTGTCTTCCGGATCATAAACCGGCCAGGCAAAATCACACAGGTTTAAGGACTCTTTTATATACTGCCGGTTCTGAACCTTAAGCGCAGCAAGCGCCTTGCCTTCATGGGTTGAGAAATCAACAGCAGCTTCACTTCCCCAGAATGCTTTTGAAATATTTCTCAAAACCTCTGGCAGGAAATGGGGTCAAACCTAAATACTAAATATTTGACAAGATAAATAAGTCTTGCTATAGAAGAGCAATGGCGAGACAGATAAGAATAGAATATGAAGAAGCATGGTACCACATAACCTGTCGGGGAAATGAGCGGCGGGAGACATTTGCTGATCGATTTTGACCGGGAGAAGTTTCTGGAAATTCTTGCAGCAAGCATAGAGCAGTATAATGTTGAAGTGCATGCCTATGTTTTAATGAGTAATCATCTCCATATAATCGTAAAAACCCGCGAAGCAAACCTGCAGAAATTTATGCAGCGGTTCAATACATCCTATACCGTATATTACAATAGAAGACACAAAAGAAGCGGTCATTTATATCAGGGGAGATATAAGGCAATTCTGATAGAATCAGACAGCTATCTGCTGGAGCTGAGCAGGTAGGTGCATTTAAATCCTGTGCGAATAAAGAACTATGCAAAGAGAGGTATTGAGGAGAAAATAAAGATAGTAAAAGAGTATGTCTGGAGCAGTTATGCCGGATATTGTAATGTTAAAAAACGGCAAGGGTTTGTTGATTACCGTATGATTGTAGGAATGCTTTCAAAAAAAGATGATAGTAAAGGCCGTAAAGTCTATGAGCAGTTTGTCTATGACGGGATATTAAAGGATATGAATATTACATTTTGGGAGGATGTTAAGGGACAGGCTGTATTAGGAACTGAAAGTTTTGTAGATTTTATATATGAACGATTTCTGGCTGATAGAAATATCGATAAAAAAGAGCAGACAAAAATAAAAGAGTTAACACGTGGGCCGGAAACACCTGAAGAAATTGCAAAAAAAGTCGTGGAAGTTTTTGGCGTTAAGGATGAAAAAGAATTGTTT
>Ga0222657_1000144_pt1 | contig 49745 bp, 32 predicted proteins | sample AntAcemetagen474_FD_179858 | JGI IMG/M metagenome (GOLD analysis project Ga0222657, IMG submission 179858) | Saline water microbial communities from Ace Lake, Antarctica - #474 | ecosystem: Environmental > Aquatic > Non-marine Saline and Alkaline > Saline | place: Antarctica: Ace Lake... | reverse complement strand
AATGACTACTGAATGACTATTGAGTGACCTGTTTTAAAGACACATAGAAGAAAGGAGGCAGCAGCAGCAGCAGTAGCAGGATGGTCGGTAGTCCACAGTCATCAGTCGGCAGTTATGAGACCTGTAGACTTGCAAACCTGCAGACTTGAGAATTAGGGATTGAGAGACGGAGCGAATTTAGCGATTTGGGAGAATTAAGTAATTAGGATGACCAAAACGTTTACTCAAAGAGCTAAGCGGAGTTTGTAACTCCGCGACCTGTAATTTATGATCTCCCTTTAATAAAGGATGATATTCCCGAGTTATTTTTGCCGTGAATTCACGAATTAAATACGAATCATAATAACGTGCTAACGCGTTAACCCGCTAACTTTTAATGACAATAGGCAAATGTCAAATATCCTTCAAAACTTCAACTGAATATCTGTTTGTTTGAGCAATGTAGTATCAAACATACCATCGCAGTTTTAATTTTGAAATATTATTTAGCATAAAACATATTACATAAAACATGTTGCATGAAACATGTAATTGTATTATATTTGCAAAAAGAATGATATGAATCCGTTTACTTTAAATTATCAAACTGACCTGTTTTGTGACAGGGCTAGTGAAACAGAACAATTAAACAGTAATATTGTAAATGGTCTTAATACCTTGTTGCATGGCCCTAGAAGGCTTGGGAAAAGTGCATTATTACATCATTTGTTTAATATTTATGAAAATGGTAATGAATATGAGACCTTGTTTGTAGACCTTTTTGCAACACAAAATATGGAGGATTTCATTCGTTTATTTGCAGAACAGATACTTGAAAAATATCATAAGAAAAACATCTTAACAGGTATTAAAAATTTGTTAAAGGGCCTTAGTCCATCTGTAAGTTTTTCCCCTGACGGTACAACAAAACTCTCTTTAACTTTAAATGAGAATCAGCGCGAAACGACGCTACAACAGCTATTTTCTTATTTTGAAAAACGAAAGAAGAAGGTTGTTATAGCATTTGATGAAATTCAGGAAATAGCTAATTATCCTGAGAAAGCTGAAGCAATTCTCAGAAGTCATGTTCAAGGAGTAAAGAATATTCAATTCATTTTTTCAGGCAGTTCAAATCATATTTTGCAGGAAATGTTTAATAGTCCTCAACGACCCTTTTATCAGAGTACCGAGGTAATGGTTCTGGACAAAATTAGCAAAAGCACGTATGCAGAATTCATTAATACATTGTTTGCCCGATATGGAAAGACTATTGATCAGGACGCAGTGGATCATATTCTTGAATTCACAGAAGTTTACACCTATTATACTCAGGTTATCAGTAACCAGGCTTTTTCGAAAACAGAAAAAAAATTGAACCACAATGAATCAGCCATCATCACTCATAATTATATCGAAAACAGAAAATCAGATTATCAGGCTTTTTTGAGTCTTCTCCCTGAAAATCAGAAACGGCTTGCAATTGCAATAGCAAAGGAAGGATTAGTAAAAGTTCCATCATCTATAGATTTTATCATGCGTAATAATCTCCCATCGGCATCATCAACACTTCTGGCTGTGAAAACTCTCCTGAATAAGGAAATAATATATAAGACACATGAAGGTTATGTGATTTATGATATTTTTTTCAAAAGGTTTTTGCAAATATTTTATTGATATTTCAAAACTTGTTTTTGGAGGTGTAGTTTTAAGCGCTGTTTTTGAGATAGAAGCATTTTTAAAGTTTCTGGTTATATTGTCAGGCATTATTGCAACACTAATATTTGCTGTAATAGGTTTTATCTTAATGAAAAAGTGAGTAATTATGGAAGCATTTATCTTATTTAATTTTTTATCTGTGGTTGGTCTAGGAATATTACTTTATCTTCTATTCTTTGATAAAAAGAAAGCCTAATCAATAGGCAAAAGACCGGAAACGGAAGACCTAAAAATTGTTGAATTGTTGAGTAAGGTAAGAGGTCATTTGCATCGCGTAATTTGTCCTCCGGGCGTCATTAATGGTCATTCAGTTGTCATTTGCGCTTCGCACGTTATTTGCTTCGCGACATTATTTGTTGAGTTGTTGAATCGTTGAGTTATCTATTCAAAAAACGAATAATAATTATTTCTATGAACAATATTAAACTCACTTCCGGGATATGTTCTAAGAAACTCGTTGGGCATTTTGTACTTCTCCGGTGGATTTAGCTTAAATTCATAAGCAGATAGTTTTCCTCCGCTCTCTTCGATCAGATCTATTTCCTTTTGATCATAAGTTCTCCAGAAATATTGATTGACACTTCGATTGTTTAGTTGGTTAGCTTTCATCCGTTCAACAATGCAAAAGTTTTCCCAAAGAGATCCTACATCATTCCTGTTCTCAAAAATATTAAAATTCTGTATCAAACTGTTACGTAAACCCAGATCGTAAAAATAAAACTTCTGGCTTCTTGCAAGCTCCTTTCTTAAATTCCTGCTGAAAGAACCTAAACGGAAAATAATGAATGATCGTTCCAGTATTTCAATATAGCGTTGTATAGTTTCGACAGATACTTTTAACAATTTTGACAACTCAGTAAAAGAGACTTCATTTCCGCATTGTAAGGCAAGAGCCTTAACGAGCCTGTTTAAAACATCAGGACGCTTAATCGTTTCAAAGGTCAATACATCCCTGAAAAGATAATCGGATACCAGCTCTTCCAATAGTTTAATTTTCTGACTTTCAGGTCGATCTACTATATCAGGGTATAAACCAAAACGCATGAATAATTCCAGACGATCATCAAGTGTTGAAACATGATGTTTTTTACCTAGTTCCGAATAAGATAAAGGATACATAAGGAACTTAACATTTCTTCCTGTAAGGGGTTCGCTGATTTCATTCAAAAGATTAAAACTGCTTGAACCAGTAGCAATGATTTGAACCTCTGGCCATGTGTCATGTATTATTTTGAGTAGTAACCCAATATCTTTTATTTTTTGGGCTTCATCAAAAACGACAAGTTTCGAATGGCCAATATAAGCCTTAATTCTTTCAATGTTTCGCGATTCCAATAATTCGTATATACGGTTAGTTTCACAATTCAGATATAAAGAATCCTGAATATCCTTCATTATCTCTTTAACAAGAGTTGTTTTTCCTACTTGCCGTGCACCATACAAGATCAATACTTTGCCTTGAAAAAGCCAGGATTTGATCTGATCTTTCAAATATCGTGAATAATAAATAGTTTCCATATTTTCATAAATTTATTAATGCAAATATAATAAATTTATCATTCCAACCTTATAAATTTATATAAATTTGACAGGTTGACCTGCTGAATTCAATAATTTAAGTATTTACGTATTGCTGAGTTGTTGAGTAGGGTGAGAAGCCATTTGCTGCGCGTCATTAGCTAGCAAATGCTAAAATGCGTGAATGCGTAATTGCGTGAATGATTCAATCAATAATTGGTTAATGATCAAATAACGCATTAAGGATCACGAATTTTATTTAGGAATAATCATTTAAAACGACATTTTAGAATTCACTTAGAATCTCTTGTAGCAATAAAAAAAGTCGAAAAGGTTAAAATGTCAAAAGGTCGAAAAGAATCAGGTTTGAAGCTACAGATTTGAATTGAAAAGCAATCCACGAGCGGGATTAAAGAGATATTTTTGAGTTTTTGGAAATGTCAATTTTAAATAATTGAGTTTCATTTCAGTAATCCATGAGCGGCTTGGATTGCGCATTTTTATTGATGCTTAGAGATTCTTAGAGAATTATAAGCAGTCTTGATTTTTTCGTTCTTTTTTATCAAGAAAAAAGGACATGAAAAAATTGTAATTTGTCCTTCGGACGTAATTTGCTTCGCGTAATTTGCCCTCCGGGCGTCATTAATGGTCATTCAGTTGTCATTTGCGCTTCGCGCGTCATTTACTTCGTGTCATTTATCCTTCGGATGTCATTTGCTGCACGTCATTATTTGTTGAGTTGTTGAAATTTGAAACTCGAAATTTGAAACAAAGCGGCAGTGGCAGTTGGTAGTGAAGAGACTGAGGGACGGAGAGACTAAAAGATGAGTGGTAAGAAAAGAGGCAGGAGCAAGAGGCAGTTTGAGATAATATAATCTGTGTACTGAACGCAGTAAAAAAATGAACACAATTAAAATAAACAATATTGTGAGTAATCTGTGGCTTATAAATTTGATAATGTGCTAATATGGCAGCGGCAGTAACAGTGAAACTCTTTAGTAAACAGTCGGCAGTAGCCCTCACTCGTGACCCGATATTCACTTTGTGTAATTATATGGTTAATTATTGAGTGGTTGTTCTTCGACCTTTTTATCTATTGACTCCTTGTTGGAAAATATAGAATAGAAAAATTTGAATTAATTTAAGAAAATAGTTAAATGATCTTTATCTTTGTAGAAAAATAACTTAGATGAAAAATATTGAAATGACTGCAGTATTTGAAGCTTGCGAGGAAGGTGGATACATTGCTTATATTGAGGAAATACCAGGTATTAATAGCCAGGGAGAAACTATTGAAGAAGCTAAAGTAAACCTCACAGAAGCGATAAACCTTATGTTTGAGGAAAGAAGATCAGGTCGGACAAAAAACAAAAAAGACAAGGTTAAAAAGCTGATAACACAAACCTTGTTGCTTCGCGTATTTTGCTATGCGTAATTATTTGTAATTTGTTCTTCGGACGTCATTTGCTGCGTGTCATTTACCCTTCGGGTGTCATTAACTTCGTGTCATTTATCCTTCGGATGTCATTTGCTTCGCGACATTATTTGTTGAATTGTTGAGTAAGGTAAGAGGTCATTTGCATCGCGTAATTTGTCCTTCGGACATAATTCACTTCGTGTCATTTATTGTAATTTGCACTTCGTGCGCAATTTGCTTCGTGTAATTTATGGTTATTGGCTTCGCGTCATTCAAATGCTAAAATGCATGAATGCGAGAATGCGAGAATGATTTGTTCAGCAATTAGATAATTGTCATATTACAAATTAAGGATGGAACACAGGCATCCGGAGCGGTTCTTTACACTATTCATCAATCATTTCCCGAATTCTTTTAGCTAAAACAGGCAGGTCGTTTCGTATTATCTGAAATACTTCTTCAGTATCAATCCCAAAGTAATTATGAGCAATAATATTTCTAAACTTCTTGATATTTATCCAATCTACATCAGCATATTTTACCTTAAATTCTTCTGACAACTTTGACACCATTTCTCCTATTAATACAAAATTCATTAATGTAGCATCAAAAGCTTGAGTATTATTATCAAAGGCTTCAGCACTTTGTATACCGATAGTATATGAATCAACCTTTTCAATCGCCTCAATAATTGATTTTAGTATTTGGATATCCGTATTAGACATATAGGGTATCCTGTATGATTTGTTTTTTAAACATTGGTTTTATATACTTCTCTCTGCAGATATCCACCTCAACTTTAAATTTATCTGAAAATATTTTTTTTAATTCAATTTTTTTCTGAAATAGATTTGGAGTACCTGGCTCAAACTCAACAATTAAATCAATATCACTTTTATCAGTCTGCTCATTTCTTGCAACTGAACCAAATATGCCAATTTTTACGATATTGTACTGTCGATAAAACTGGGCTTTATTAAGTCTAATAAATTCTAAAATTTGATCTCTATCTACCATGTCAATGTTTTTTCAAAGATAGCAAATATTTTAATAATTGAATTTCAATTTAATTGCTATCTTTGAAAAGAAGGTTAAATATTATTTTGATGTGCTGGGGAGTATTATTAAATGTCCAATAAAAAAAACAAAGGTTTTTGAAAACTTAAATTGCTACCGGATTCATCTGGATTGCTACCGGATTCATCCAGTAGACTATAGATCAAAACAACAAAAATGGCTTTAGCCAAAATCTTTTCTTTTTCCAATACTTTAAGGTTACCAATCACATGAAATATTTACTATATGGATTTGGTTAAAACCATGTTTTTTGATGCTTTCTATTAACCTCCAGATAAATCTGGAGGCAATTTATAATCTGGAGGTAATTTTAAATATCCAGCTTTGAAAGTTAATTAGAAACCATTACAACTCAACAATTCAACGATTAAACAATCTTCCATCATTTACGCGAATGTTCATTTAAATGTGTCATTTACTTAAAACAGATATTCCTTGTGAATGGGGAGGCCAGGAAGACCAGAGATGGAAGTCGGGAGTCAGAAGGCAGAACTAAACAGGCAAGTTCAATAGGCAGATGAAAAGCATTTTAGCCTTGACTAATCACCAGTCACTAAACACTAACCACCAAACACTAACCACCAAACACCAGTTTGCAAAAAACTGCTGGCTACAAACAGCCAACTTCCGACTCCTGGCTTTTTTTCAAAATTTTTCTTGCATTATTGACTAATTTTATCTAAATTGCGTCATTTAAATGACTGAATTATGATTAAATTAATAAAAAGAACTATTGAAGATGAGGTTTTAAGTAATCTCAAAGAGAATAAAGTTGTTGTTATTGTAGGAGCAAGACGAACTGGAAAAACAGTCCTTCTCGATCAAATTGCCGATCAGGTAAATGAAGATTATCTTATACTAAATGGAGAGGATAATACTGTAGCTGAAATTCTGAAAAAGCGCAGTGTCCAGCATTATAAAAATTTCCTTGAAAACAAAAAATTATTAATAATCGATGAAGCTCAAAAAGTTGAAGGTATCGGGGATATTTTAAAATTAATGATAGATGAAATTATGGGATTAAAAATATTGATTACAGGATCATCAGCTTTTGATATAGCAAACCTGACAGGTGAGCCATTAACCGGTAGAAAATTCACGTATCATTTGTACGGATTTTCTGAAAAAGAATATTTACAAAATGAAAGCAAGATTGAAAAGATTGACAACCTACCTGTAAGATTGGTTTATGGGAATTATCCCGAATTAATTAATCTTCCTGAAAGGAACCAAAAACTTAATTATCTTCAGGAAATTGTAAATTCATATCTACTGAAAGATATTCTTGCTTTTGAAAATATTCGCAATTCCTCAAAAATCTTAAATCTACTGAGACTCGTTGCATTCCAGATAGGTAGTGAAGTGTCATTTCAAGAACTTGGAAATAAATTATCCCTGAGCAAGAACACAGTTGAAAAATATCTGGATCTTCTGAGTAAAGTTTACATTTTACATAAATTAGAAGGTTTTAGTAGAAATTTAAGAAAAGAGATATCAAAGAATACCAAATGGTATTTTTATGATAATGGAATACGAAATATCCTGATTAATAACATGAATCCTATTGAATTAAGAAATGATATTGGAATTCTTTGGGAGAACTATATCATTAGTGAAAGAATTAAATATCAGAACTACAATCAAATACTATCGAAAAATTATTTCTGGAGAACTTATGATCAACAGGAAATTGACTGGATTGAAGAAAGAGGAGGAAATTTATTTGCATATGAAATGAAATGGAAACCCCAAAAAACAAAAATACCTGCTGGATGGTCAAAAACTTATCCGGAATCCAAGTTTAAAATTATTACAAGTGAAAATTATTTGGATTGGATAATATGATGAATGTTACAATTCCATATTTTAATTATTATTTGATGTCAGAAGTCGGGAAACCGAAAACAGAAGAAAGTTGGAAGTCCCAAGTCCTCAGTAGATGATTATTTTCAAAATGATTTCTTTGGAACGTTCGAACGTTCGCGCGTGTGAACGCTATAAGTGCCTTTGAATAATAATAATTAAGCATTGATCACTCTGGCATTGGCTGGAAAAGTCAGTAGTCTTCGGACAATAGTCAGCACTTATGTTACTTGCAGACCTGTTCACTTGTAGACGGAGCGACTTAAGCGAATAAAATTAAAGATTCTCCACTTATTTACGGTTCTACTGTTAGCTTGAAATCCTTTACCAACAGGGAGAAAGAAGTAGAATAACTTTATCGTTAATTAATTTTAATATGGAACACGGATTACACTGATGAAACAGATCCTCACTGATTTTAAATCTGTGTATATTCGTTGTATCTGTGTCATTCGTGTTCTATAAAAAAATGATCTAATAATCTAGAATTACATCCCAGCAATTTTCACATTAACCAGCTCCAGTATCTCCTTCTCCATCTCAATAGCTTTCTTCTCAATATCATCACCCTTTTCAAGAATATCATCAACGTAAATTTTATCCTCTAGTCCTGAAGCATTAATCTTTACGTTCAGGAAAGCTCCCATCACTGCTAAGCGTGCACAAAGCACTCCAACACCGGCATCAGAAACAGAGTTAGGATTGCCTGTTTCAACCATGGCTTTTATGATATCCATTGATTCAAGGCTTGTTTGCATAACCTTATATGGGATCTCAATTGCATATTTAGATGCCTCCTGGATAGCATTTTTTCGAATTGCTTTTTCTTCATCACTTCCCTTTGGTAAACCGAATGCATCCATTATCTTGTTAAATGCATTTGTATCTTCATCAACAAGGTACAACAAATGGTACTTAATTTTCTGGCCTTTTTCTGCCCAATCGGAAAATTCTTCCCATCTCTCATCCCAACCTCTTTTATGAGACGACAGATTTGCGACCATTGTTGCTAATGATATTCCTAATGCGCCAACATAAGCAGAAACAGAACCTCCACCGGGAGCAGGTGACTCAGAAGCAGTCTCGTCAGCAAAGCCGGTAACACTCATTTCAACAAGTTTCTTCACTGAATCATCTTCAAGCATATATTCAATGATCTTTTCTTTGGGATTAAAAGCTTTCAACTCATCCAAACCCATGGACTTAACTGCGATCTTTATCAGTTCTGTATCGGAGACACCAACAGAACAATCTTGCTTTCTCAGGAAGTACTTCCCTGCATCAAGCATAGCCTGTAGCGGAATCAATCCTACAAGTTCAGATCCGGTAACTCTGATACCTCTTTCCCTTGCTTTTTTATCAGTTTCATCAAATGCAATATGTACAGGTGTCACAGAAATATTGGTCAGGTTCATTGATATTTGTGCAACACCATATTCTTCTATAAACCATCCTATACCTTTCACACACTTTAGAGATCCGGGTATCATCACGGTTTTGCCATTCTCATCTTTCACTATTTTCCCTGTAACAGGATTACCTTCTCTTTTGGTTCTTCCTCGCTCACGTACATCAAATGCAATTGCATTAGCTCTTCTGGTTGATGTAGTATTCAGGTTAACATTAAAAGCTACAAGGAAATCTCTTGCACCAACAGCAGTAACACCTGTCCCGGGATTAAAAATTGCAGGCCCGAAATCAGGCTTCCAATGAGGATCAGCAAGCTTCTCCGGCAAACCTTCATATTCTCCTGAACGACATGTTGCAAGATTTCTCCTTTCTTCACTAAAGGCTGCATTTTCATAACAATAAACAGGCAGCTCCAGTTCCTTACCTAGTCTTTCAGCTAGCTTATGTGCATATTTAACTGTTTCCTCCATTGTAATATTTGAAACAGGTACAAAAGGGCATACATCTGTCGCTCCAAAACGAGGATGCTCTCCTTTATGCTTACTCATATCTATCAGTACGGAAGCTTTTTTTATGGCAAGAAATGCTGCTTCAACAACAGCATCGGGTGTACCAACAAAGGTCACTACTGTACGATTGGTAGCAGCGCCAGGATCAACATCAAGCAGCTTAACACCATCGACTGTTTCTATCTCATCAGTTATCTGTTTGATAATGGTCATGTCGCGTCCTTCACTAAAATTTGGAACACACTCTATTAATTGTTTCATATTCGTGAAATGAATTGTTTGGTTTTATAATTAGATTTTAATGTGAAGCGCAAAGATATTGAAATTCTACAAATAAGTGCCTAAAGTGAACTAGGGTTGAGAATGGCTAGAGTTGAGAGATAATTGTTAATTAGTTGAGTGGTTAATTAGGTAGAAAACTACTACTGCTACTGCTACTGCTACTGCTACTGCTACTGCTACTGCTACTGCCACTTACAGATTCTGCTGCAAATACCATTCATACGAAATCCGGAGGCCTTCCTCCAAAGTGGTTTTATGCTTCCAGCCTGCTGCATTAATTTTGCTAACATCTAATAGTTTACGTGGGGTACCATCGGGTTTACTCAGGTCATGTGTAATTTCGCCTTTAAATCCAACAACCTTTGCTATCAATCTTGATACTTCAAGTATGGAAATATCCTCACCGGTCCCAATATTTAGATGAGACTCTTCATTATAATTATTCAATAAAAACACCAATGCATCTGCCAGGTCATCCACAAATAGAAATTCTCTTTTTGGCTTTCCGGTTCCCCAGATAACAACCTCTTTTTGATTATTTATTCTTGCTTCATGAAACTTACGGATCAGTGCAGGAAGGACATGGGAGGTTTCTAAATTAAAATTGTCGTTTATACCATATAAATTCGTCGGCATTGCGGATATAAAATTACATCCATATTGTCTTCTGTAAAACTTACATAATTCAATACCGGCAATCTTAGCTATAGCATAAGCTTCGTTTGTTGGCTCAAGTAAACCTGTCAGTAAATACTCTTCTTTTATCGGCTGCTGTGCAAATTTGGGATAAATACAGGAGCTTCCCAGGAATAATAATTTCTTAACATCATTCTTATAGGCTGCATGAATAATATTGGATTCCATCATTAAGTTATCATAAATAAACTCGGCAGGATAAATGTTATTGGCATGAATCCCTCCAACTTTTGCAGCTGCAAGGATGACATATTCAGGTTTTTCACTTTCAAATAATTCATTAACTTCTCCCTGATTCTTAAGATCCAATCCCGGATAATCTCTCACCATCAAATTTGTATATCCTGATGATTCCAGTTTTCTTACAATTGCAGAACCTACCAGACCTGTATGGCCAGCGACATATATTTTTGCTTCTTTTTCCATTAAATTTTGTTTTTTATAAACTTTGCAAACTTACAAATTTTATAGAATATGTAATTGAGTTGTTGATTTGTTGGTTGAAATTTGATCCCGATAGTTATCGGGACTAAAATTTGGAAAAAACTTATTTAACAACCTAATTTCTAGTTTCATCTTCTTATATTTCCTTCACTACCCCATTAATTATAACAGTCTCTACTTTATTGCTGCCATAGGCATAAGGCATGAACTCATAAGATGGGATTTCTTTGGTGATAAAAATATTTGCTTTCTTACCAACAGCAATACTGCCAAGCTCTTCACTCACTCCCATTGCATAGGCTCCATTTATAGTAATAGCATTAATTGCTTCTTCAGGAAGCATTTTGTATTGTATACATGCCAGTGATAATATTAATTGCATATTTCCTGATGGTGAAGATCCGGGGTTATAGTCGCTTGCCAGTGCAAGCGGGAGGCCCGCATCCATCATTTTCCTGGCCGGAGCATTTATCATTCCCAGAAAAAAGGCAGCTCCGGGCAAGATAGTCGGCATAGTGCCTGAATCCTTCAAAATCCGGATCTCTTCCTCGCCTGTATATTCAAGATGATCTACAGAAAGAGCTCCATGCTTTACACCTACCTGTATACCGCCGGAATAATCAAGCTCATTGGCATGAATTTTTGGTATAAGTCCTAATTTTGCAGCAGCAGCAAGTATTCTGTCAGTTTCTTCAACGGTAAAGAAACCTCTGTCACAAAAAACATCAACGTATTCGGCGAGTTTCTCTTCAGCTACTCTTGGCAACATCTCATTAATTACAAGATCTACATATGCCTTTTGATTATTTTTATATTCCTGAGGAACAGCATGAGCACCCAAAAATGTAGCTTTTATTGTCAGAGGCGATAATGATTTTAAGCGCTTGATCACTCTTAACATCTTTATCTCATCTTCAACATTCAGTCCGTATCCACTTTTAATTTCCAATGCACCTGTGCCATATAAAATAACCTCATCAATACGTTTCATAGCCTGTTCTACAAGCTCATCTTCAGTTGCATTATGCATCTTCTTCGCTGAATTCAGTATCCCTCCTCCCCTTTTGGCAATCTCCTCATAACTCAATCCCCTGATCTTATCAATATATTCAATTTCCCTGCTGCCAGGATAAACAATATGTGTATGAGAATCACACCAGGCAGGAAAAACCATTTTGCCTCCTGCATCCATGATGTTTAGATCATTTTTGTCAGATTCAACACCACTGACATCCTCCATACTTCCAAATGCTTTGATCTTTCCATCAGCTATGTGGAGAAAAGCGTTTTTTAGAGTTGGTAATTTTGCCATTTCTGAACCACTTACTTTCAGTTTTTTGGCTTCGGCAGTTTCCACCTGTATCAGTTCTTTGATATTCTTAATTAATATTTCCATGGAATAACAATATTATGCGAGGTTTTATAATTTTTTACCACAAAGGTATGCACAATTTATTCCGAATTTTAATTTTTAAACCGGTTTGTTTTCCAAAAGTCCCGGCAGGGACTATATATTGGTAGATAATAAATTTCGTTGCTAACATCACGTACCTTTAGGTACGAAATAATTTGTATTAATCAGTTTAAAAAGGCATTTGTCATATTATTTAATATTTCGTCCCTACGAAACTTTATTCCTTAGACTGTTTTTTTACCAATATTTTGTTCCTAACGGAACGGAACATAAGTGCTTAAAATAAAAAATTGGGGAAAGATTATAACTTCAGGCGTTTAGTTAGTTGAAACATCTAATATGTTATATATTATATATTTTTCAAATATCTGACATTTTTCATGCAACCATTAATCAATCCATTATGTCTACCTATTGACTTTAGAGAAACGTATCTAAATTTCTTAATAAGTTTTATTAACAAAGGCTTTTAATTAGCAAATTTTTGTATATTTGCACGGTCAAATTTTAAAGAGGAAAATTATTTATGGTCAAAAGGAATACACTCATTACCAGTATTTTAGCGCTATGCTTTATTAGCTTTTCTTTCGCAGCTAAGGTAGAAAAAAATGTCGCCGAAAAGGTTGCAAGGAATTTTTATTACGAAAGAGTTAATCAATACAATGAAACTCCATACAATCAGATTGTCTTTTCAAGTGTGGATGTCGTTGAAAGCAATGGACAGCCAGTATATTACATATTTGAACTTTCAAAAAAGGGTTTTGTGATAGTTTCTGCTGAAGATGCTGTTTATCCGGTATTAGGCTACTCATTCGAGAAGGAGTTTGTAAACAAAGGTGATAATCCTGCTCTAACTGAATGGATGAATGCTTACGAAAAGCAGATTGAATATGCTACAAAAAGCAAGCTCTCAGCTACGGCAGAGATCAGCTCTTTATGGAAACATCTTAGAACTGATGACCTTAACGAGCTCAAACCTTCTAAAGACAGTAAAGGTGTAGAACCTCTTTTAGAATCAAAATGGGGACAAGGTACATATTATAACAAATTTTGTCCTGAGGACCCTGCTGCAAATAGCGATGGGCGTTGTCCTACCGGCTGTACTTCGACTGCAATGGGACAGGTTATGTACTATTACAGGTATCCGGAAACCGGATTTGGTACAAAGACCTATTCATCAAATTACGGTTACCTTACTGCAAATTTCGGCAATACAACATATAAATATGAAAATATGGTTAACTCACCTGATAATAACACAGGTATGAGTGGAGCAGCAATATCTGAATTAATTTATCATTGTGGAGTTAGCGTGAGCATGGACTATGGCCCTGACGGATCAAGCGCAAGCCTTGCAAGTGCAGCATCAGCGCTAAAGATATTCTTCTTGTATTCAACTTCAACTACTAACATTAAAAGAGCGGGTTATACTAATTCACAATGGGAGAATTTTCTTACAGCAAATCTGGATAACAAAAAACCGGTTATATATGCCGGATTTCCAAGCTCCGGTAGTGGTGCCGGACATGCTTTTGTTTGTGATGGCTATCAGGGAACCAATTATTTTCATTTTAACTGGGGCTGGTCAGGAAGTAGCGACGGATATTTTTATATTGACAATCTAAATCCCGGGGGACTTGATTATAGCGGTGATAACCAGGCTATTGTTAATCTTTATCCAAAAAATAATTATCCGACATATTGCTCTAATCAAACACAAATAAAATCAACGTCAGGATCATTTCAGGACGGTAGCGGACCAATGGATTATCAGGTTAACTCTGATTGCAGCTGGTTAATATCTCCTCCTGATAACGATTCAGTTATTAATTATAAACTGAGCTTCGATTCTTTCAGTACAGAATCAGTAAATGATATCGTAACTATCTATGACGGTGAAACAACTTCCGCCCCTGTTGTCGGCTCCTTCTCAGGATTAACAAAACCTACTGGGACATATACAACTACAGGCAACAAGGTGCTTGTGACATTTGTAACTGACGGAACAGCAACATCTAAAGGATGGCAAATTAAATATACATCCAGTAAAATAAACTATTGTAATATTCAAACACTCACTGATGCTAGTGGCACTATTAGTGATGGGAGCGAAAATAAGAACTATAGTAACAATTCTAGTTGTCTCTATTTTATCAGGCCCACCAATGCAACATCTGTTACTCTGTATTTTACAGATTTTGAAACCGAGGCTATCAATGATTTTATAGTGATTACTGATGCAAACAATGGCGCATTTCTTGGAAAATTTTCAGGCAACACGCTGCCGTCAAGCATTACATCTAATACAGGTGCTATTCAATTGTTTTTTAATACTGACTGGGGAATTACAGCAGGTGGATGGGAAGCACATTATGATACTCTTCCTCCGGCCAGTATTGATGAAATAAATATACTGGAGTCTGTAGAAATTTACCCAAATCCAACTCGCAATAATTTGAATATTCAGCTTTTCCTGGAAAATGAAGAAACTATCAATCTTAAGATTTTTTCAATCACAGGCCAAATAATATATAAAGAAGAAATGACAAAGGTATCCGGAGATTTTACTAAACAGATAGACCTGTCAGGACTTCATAAAGGAATTTATTTTCTTCAATTACTTAATGATAAAGGGGTCATTACAAAAAAAATAATCCTTGAATAAGTAATTCCAATTAATCCGATCAATAACGAAATTCATTTATATTATGAAAAAACATTTTTTAATACTTTTTAGTGCTTTGATAATTAGTTCGGCAACCCTGGTACGTGCTGATGATGTTAGTATCAAAAATGCAGAAAAAGTTGCCATTAGCTTTTTTTATGAAAAAGCAAATCAGTTCAAAACTGTTGATTATAATGACATTAACATAACAAATAGTTTTATCGAAAAGAGAAACAATGAATCTGTATATTATATTTTTAATATTAATAATGATGGTTTTGTGATTGTTTCAGCTGAAGATGCTTCCTATCCTGTACTTGCCTACTCTTTTGAAACTTTACATTACACACAGAATAATTCACCTGAATTTGAATACTGGATGGATAATTATGCAAGACAAATTACAGACATGAAGGCCAAGAATCTAAAAGCAGATACAGAATCTGAAGAGATATGGAATCATTTGCTAACGTCTTCTCCTACTAATCTTAAGACAGCAAAATCCAAATCTATAACACCTTTTCTTACAACTACCTGGGGACAGGGTAAATATTATAACAAGTTTACACCTTACGATCCTCAAGCGATGGATGATAATCATTGCCCTACAGGCTGCGTAGCAACTTCGATGGCTGTAGTAATGAACTATTACAGGTATCCGGTAAACGGGTTTGCATCAAAAACTTATAATGCAAATAATGCCCAATGGGGTTATGGTGATTACGGTTATCTTTCTGCTGATTTTGAAAATACTACTTATGATTACGATCAGATGTTACCTGCTTATGATGGCAACAGTGGAGAAAGCTGCACTCAAGTCTCAAGATTAATGTATCATGCAGGTGTGTCGGTAAGTATGATGTATGGTCCTGATGGATCAGGAACTGGCATGAACGATGCATTCCAGGCCTTAAAAGTATATTGGAAGTTTTCAACATCCATACAGTTAAAAGAAAGAGCAGGGACAATTCCTAGTCAATGGCTCAGTTATCTTACAACTAACCTGGATGACAAAAAGCCTATAATTTATGCCGGAAGAGATAATAGCCCCAGTGGTGGTGGGCATGCCTGGATTTGTGATGGATATCAGGGAACGGAGTATTTTCATTTTGACTGGGGATGGGATGGCTCCAGTAATGGTTACTTTTATCTCAACAACTTAAATACCAGTAACGGAAATTATACTGACGAACAGGAGGCTCTGTTTAACATTTATCCAAAAAATTCTTATCCAACACATTGCACCGGACAAAAAGATATAATCGGAACTTCAGGAACAATTGTTGATGGAAGTGGCAAATTTGATTATCAGGACAATAATGATTGTACATGGTTGATTAAAGCCCTACCTAATGACTCAATTGAAAATATCACACTAAAATGGATAAGTTTTGATACTGAAAGCGGACAGGATATTGTAACTATTTATGATGGATCAAGCACTACAGATACTGTACTTGGGACATATTCAGGAGACTCAGTTCCTCCGGAAGTGACATCCACTGGAACTGAAATGTTAGTTAGATTTGTTACTAATGGCAGCGTTGGAAAACCGGGATGGCTTGCCACCTATTCTACATCAGGGCCTCACTATTGTAATTTTATGAATCTTACTGACGCTACTGGAACTATTGATGATGGAAGTGGTGCAAAGAATTACATGAATAAAACTTCTTGCCTTTATTTTATCAGGCCTACAGGAGCTACGACAGTAAACTTTAACTTAACCAAATTTGATACTGAAGAAGGATATGATTATCTTACTATCACAGACCCTGCTTCAGGAACTCTACTTGCTAAACTCACCGGAACTTACCTTGTAGATTCATTGCCTTCAACAATTTCATCTCCAAGTGGTCAATTACAGCTTCTTTTCCAAAGTGACTATGCTACTACCGGAAATGGCTGGACAGGCACATGGGATACTATCGGGACGTCAGCAATTGAAGAAAATGAAATATTCAGGGATATCAGTGTTTATCCAAATCCCGCTGAAAATATTCTCAATGTGAACTTTAATTTACAGCAAACTCAAGCTTTTAATATTAGCCTTGTTTCTGTTACAGGTAAAGTGGTTTTTAAAGAAGAAGTGGGGAATTTCGTTGGAGATTTTAAAAAGACCATTGATCTTTCAACTTTTACACGTGGAATATACTTCCTGCAGTTGATCAGTGAGCAGGGAATACTTAACAGGAAAATAGTGCTTCAGTAATACAGTACAGAGTATTGAGTATTGTGATAAAGGGGGAAATTACAAAAAGGGAATATAAATAACGATTTTATGATAAAAGGGAAATTTGTTTTTATAGGCATATTATTTTTATGCCTTACATTCATACTGAATGCAACGGAAGTAAATAAAAAAGCAGCAGCTAAAGTTGCTGTCAACTATTTTTATGAGATGGCCGGACATTCAAAAGGACTAAATCCGGAAGACATCAATATTAAAAAGGCCTATACTGAAAAGATAAACAAGGAAGCCGTTTATTATATCTTTTCTTTTGAAAGTGATGGTTTTGTTGTGGTAGCGGCTGATGACATTGTTGAACCAATATTAGCTTATTCAACAACTAACAATTACAATCCTGAAGATGTTTCACCGGAATTTTTATTCTGGATGAGTACTTATAGCGACAGGATCCTGTATCACCGCGAGAACAATTCTCAAGCATCCACAGAAATAAGTGATAAGTGGAATAATCTGTCAACAGCAAATTACACCAATCTTTCAAATTCAAAAGAGAAAAGTAGTGTAGAGCCTTTATTATCTTGTAATTGGAATCAAAGTTCATATTATAATGCTCATTGCCCTGTGGATCCTGATGGGCCTGATGGTCATGTATATTCCGGTTGTGTAGCAACGGCTATGGCCATGGTAATGTATTATTACAGATATCCAGAACAGGGACAAGGATCACATGGTTATAACTCCAATTACGGATACCTTCATGTGGATTTCAATAGTTCAACTTACAATTGGAATGCAATGCTGAATTCAATCAATACTTATAATGATGAAATGGCAAAACTACAATACCATTGCGGTGTTGCAGTGAATATGAATTATAGTCCAAATGGCTCAGGAGCACAAAGCGCAAGAGCTGCTAACGCTTTAAAAAATTACTTTAAATATTCCCCTTCTACACAACTTGTTTATAAGGATGATTATTCTAACAACCAGTGGAGTGATCTGCTAAAACAAAATCTTGATGCGAAACGGCCAATGTATTATCACGGATTTGGTAATAGTGGTGGCCATGCTTTTGTGTGTGATGGATACCAAAATTCAGATTATTTTCACTTTAACTGGGGATGGGGCGGTTCTGCTAATGGTTATTTTTACCTTAACAACCTGAATCCGGGTGGATCTTCCTTCACATACGGACAAGGAGCGATTATCAATATATATCCTGAAGATCCGAATTTCCCTTACTATTGTAACAATACGAATAACCTCACAAGTATCATAGGCACAATTGAAGATGGAAGTGGTCCTTCAGAATATCCTGAGAATGCTTATTGTAGCTGGCTTATAGCACCAGACGATCCAAATATTGATTCAATCAGTGAGATTATTCTGAGCTTCGACAAATTTGATACTGAAAACTCATATGATATTGTCAATATTTATGATGGAGCTATTACAACAGCTCCCTTATTAGGATCATTCTCTGGTAATACTTTACCACCAAACATAACTTCAACATCTGATAAAATGTTGATCACATTCACTACTAACGGATCAGTTGGTGGAGCAGGATGGTTTGCAACTTATGAGGCAATAGCACCGGATTATTGCAATGGAACTATATTTACTGCTATAAGTGGTACCTTTTCAGATGGAAGCAATGATAAAAACTACAATAATAAGAGTATGTGCTCATGGGCTATACAAATTCCATATGCCGCCACAATAACTGTTGGATTTAATGAATTTAATACGGAAGCAGTATTTGATTTTGTCCAGATCTACGATGCTTCATCAACACCATCAGTGCTCCTTTCTACTTTTTCAGGATCTAATATTCCTCCTGAACTTACTGCTAACAGTAACTCGCTGTTTATTATGTTCTTTACCAATAGCAGCATTACTTCAACAGGGTGGGAAGCATACTATTTCTCTTCTACATTCGGAATTGACGAAAACACTTTCCTAAACAAAATTGAGATTTACCCAAACCCGGCTACTAACTTCCTGAATATTGAAGTTATTATCCCTGAACATAAAATGATGGACATTCAACTATTGAGTAGTACTTCAAAAATAGTATATCATGAACTACATAATAATATCTCAGGATATTATAAAAACAGGATTGACCTGTCAACCATAGCACCCGGTGTATATTTTCTCAGGATAACATCTGACAAAGAAACGATCAATAAAAAGATAATTATCAAATAGTTTTGTTCATAGGTGTTTTTTTTAGAATGCTGTTTCTTTAGGGATGCAGCATTTTTTTTATCTTTGTCAATATTAAAAAGGCTTGAGACAGATAAAAACCTCCGTGTTCCACTGTGACTTCTCGGTGTTCTCTATGAAATATTTTAAAAAGCTGTTACACAGAGAATCACGGAGTAGACACGGAGTTACACAGAGAATTATAACACGAATTTCTATTTAAAATAAAACCTGGTATAGTTCAAAGTATTATCAACCAACCCAATATGAATATGAGAAAATTGATACCCAAAATTACAATAGTCCTGATCATCTTAATATCACAACCAATATTTGCTAAGCCAGTGGATATACAAGATGCGAAAAGAGTGGCAGTAAACTTTTATTACGAAAGGGTGAATCAGCATGAAACAATAGCATATAAGGAAATTAAAGTTCATAGTCATAAAACCCATAAGCAAGCCGGCAAAGCTCTTTATTATACCTTTTTTATGAAACCCGGTGGTTTTGTTGTTATCAGCTCCGATGACAGAGTTCAGCCCGTATTGGCTTATTCGTTCAAAGGAAATTTTTATCATTCTGATATTCCTCCTGCCTATATTGCGCGGATGAATATATTTGCTAAACAAATAAGCTATGTTATAGATAATAAGCTTGAAAGCAACGAGTCCATTCGACAGGCATGGAAGCATCTCAGCACTAAAGATATAAGCACGCTTAAGCCTTTAACAAAAAAATCAAAAGCCGTCCCTCCCCTCCTCAGTTGCACCTGGAATCAGAGCATATATTATAATGGCGCTTGTCCGGATGATCCTGCCGGCCCTGGAGGCCATGCTCTTGCCGGATGTGTTGCAACCTGCATTGGCCAGATTATGTATTATTACAGATGGCCTGAAACAGGTACAGGATCATATACTTATGTGCACCCTGTTTATGATACTATTACCGCTGACTTTGGAAATACAACATATCGGTGGGATGAGATGACAGATAATATTACATCCGACAACTCTGCAATAGCTGAGCTACTATTCCATATTGGAGTATCTGTTGATATGAACTACGGCCCGAATGGGTCAGGAATGTATAATCATAAAGCCGGATACATTTACAGAACATATTTCAAATACGTGCCTGAAACACATTACATATTCAGGGATAGTACAACGATTGACTGGGATAGCATACTAACACATCACCTGGATCGAAAAATGCCATTGTATTATGCAGGCTGGACAGCAGATTCTCTTGTTAATATAAGTGGTCATGCCTTTGTTTGTGATGGCTATCAGGATACAAGTTATTTCCATTTTAACTGGGGCTGGAGTGGAAGCTATGACGGATATTTCTACCTGGGTAACCTGAATCCCGGTGCAAGTGGTTTTAACTATGGAAATGAAGTTGTTGCCAATATTTATCCGGACACTAACCTTTATACTTTTCCCTCTTATTGCTCAGGCCTTATCACCTTAACAAATAAAGAAGGTACTATTGAAGATGGAAGCGGGCCAATTGATGAGTACCAGGATAATACAGATTGCATGTGGCTTATAGCTCCACAGGATCCCGAATTTGATTCGATAACAAAAATCAAATTAAAGTTCAAGCGGTTTGACATTGAAAATAATGCTGACAGCATAATAGTTTATGATGGTTCTACTATTAATGATCCGATATTAGGATCATATTCTGGTAACATCCTGCCACCTACTATAACTTCTTCCAGCGACAAAATGCTTGTCCGCTTTATAAGTAACAATGCTATTGGTGCTAATGGATGGATGGCATCATATGAATCCGTTTTCCCTGTGTATTGTGGAAACGAGGTGTTGACAACTTACCATGATACTATCAGCGATGGAAGTGGTACAAAACGATACAGTAACAACAGTATGTGTAACTGGTATATTAACCCACCGGATGCTCCTCGCCTGACACTATATTTCACTGAATTTGAAACCGAGCAGGATAAGGATTATTTAAGCATTTACGATCCTTCAACAGTCCCATCCACTCTTTTGGCAAAATATTCCGGCAATGGACTGCCTCCTTCTGTCACGTCTAATAGCGGCAAAATGTTTATTGCTTTCTTCACAAACGAGACCATCAATGCACCGGGATGGACTGCATATTATGACACCCTGGAAACAATAGGAATAACTGAAAGAATTAATTTCAGTGACCTGAGCATCTACCCAAATCCGGGTAATGATATAGTGAATATCAATTTCAGCCTTGAACAGAAACAAGAAATTACACTTACATTGATCGACTTTAGCGGAAAGTTGGTATATAAGGAAGTAATTCAAGCTACTCCCGGATTAAACAACAATTCAATTATAACAACAAATTTCGCTCCTGGTGTTTATACTTTGAGGATTACCGAACTCAGAGGGTTGCTTAATAGGAAGCTAATTATTAGATAATATTTTCCTATAAAGTTACTAGGATTGCATAGAGCAAAGAGCATAGGGCATAGTGTAAAATATTATCCCTATTAGATTTACAATTCAACTCGAAAATATCTCCTTCCAAAGTTTTATTCTACAACTCAGCAAATTATTAATTTGACATGCTCTAAGTCTGTATAGTTTTGCATTGATTATTTCATCAAAACCCTATACAAGCTTAAAGAAACAAATATAAAAAATACAATTTTAATTCTCTTATCGCTGTTGCTATCAAATTTTCTATACTCCCAGGAAATAACACAAACCATCAAAGGAAAAGTTATCGATAGCGAAACACAAATCGGATTACCGGGAGCTACGATAGTTATTGTAAACTCTGACCCGATAAAGGGGACAATTACCGATGTATATGGAAATTTTAATTTAAAGATGTGCCGGTAGGAAGAACTTCTCTACAAATAAGTTTTATGGGCTATGATAATAAATACATATCAGAACTTCTGGTAACATCAGGGAAAGAAATAACATTAAACATATTGTTAAAAGAATCCTTTACTAAACTAGGAGAAGTAGTAATAAAGGCTGAAATCAAAAAAGAGGATGCAATAAATAAAATGGCATTTACTCCTAAAAAACGTTTTCTTGTAAAAACCGGCGATAACTACAACACCATAAACAGTAGTGATATTGCCTTTCTGGCTTCTGAAGAAGGGATAACTTTTGCTACATTATTCAATAAACAAAAATATATTGTAGACTATTCTATTGTCGAGCTTTCAAAGGAGATGGAAACTGCGGATTTTTTTCAAATAAACAGAAAAATGATAATAAACATTAGTAGTGTCAAAAAAATAAACTCATGGTTTAACAGCAGAATAAAACTTGAGTTAACACCTTCCACTGAAGAGGATATTATTGTTAGTCGTGAACGCGTCAGCAGTTTTAAGCAATGGCTGGATAAATAGAGAAACAAACAAAGACTAATTACTTAGAGGCAGGTATATCCCTTGAATCTTCCCTGCACTCCAGTATCTTCTTTTTGAATTTCCAGCATGTCATCTGACGTATGTCAATTTGTCGGGATATCTCATGTGTTGAAATTTCAGGCTTATTACAAACCATGTAAGCAATTTTAAATGCTTTGTTTAAGGGAATCTTACAATGGTGTAAAACAGTATGCGCAATTGCTGATTCCTCATGCTTACATCGCGTACATCTTCTTGAGTAGAGTGTCTTTCCATTACAATAATTAGCGTTTCCACAATTTCTGCACGAATATCCGTCTTTCCACTTTTCATCAGCCAGGACTTTCAGGCACTCTTTGTCAGTAGAAAAATTTTTCTCAAAATCTCTGACACTGCATCCATGAAAATATGTTTTAAATTCCATTTCTTCAAAAAATCAAAATGACAAAAAGTCCTTATTCAAAAAAAATACAATTATGGAATAGTTTTTGACAAAGTTAGCAAAAAAAGGTGATACTAAAGTGATTTATATTTAAAATACTGTATATCTTTGCAAAATAAATACTCACCACAGATTCACAGATAAACAGATAAACAATTTAACAATATAGCAATTAGCAATTTTAGTATATTAATTAACAAATAAATGATTATGAGAATTTTCGGATCAATAACAATTATGGCTACGGCAATTTTACTGATTTCGTGTGGTAATGCACCAGAGCCTGAAGGTTACAACAAGCAATTAAAAATAGAAGAAACAAGGCAGAAGGAAGCTACAGCTAACAGCAAAACTACAGTAGCTCAGGCAAATGTAACACAGGGTGAAGATCAGACTGCAAGTACGATTAAAGGGGATAACACAAAAGAGGTCAATGATAAACCTGTGCATTTAACAAAACAAGAATTTCTTGAAAAGGTAATGAATTATCAGGTAAACAAAGATGTCTGGAAATTTGAAGGAGACATACCATGTATTATTGATTTTTATGCTGACTGGTGCAGGCCATGTAAGATAATCGCTCCAATAATGACGGACTTAGCCAAAGAATATAAAGGTAAGATCAATATTTATAAGGTAAACACAGAGAAAGAAAAGGAATTAGCTGCTGCTTTTGGAATCAGAAGTATTCCTTCCCTACTGTTTTGCCCAATGACAGGCAATCCTCAAATGACACAGGGTGCCCAGTCAAAAGAACAATATAAAAAAATGATCAATGAATATCTTCTAAAAAAATAATTTAACTTTAATCAAAAAAAATAAAATAAAATGGAATTTCTAACAAAACAAGTATTCTTAGATAAAGTTTTTGATTTTGAAAAAAACAAAGACTGGAAATTTGAAGGTGACAAGCCTTGTATTATTGATTTTTATGCTGATTGGTGTCAGCCATGTAAAATGTTAACACCAATACTCGAAGAATTATTAAAAGAATACGAAGGCAAAATAGATATCTATAAAATTGATACTGAGCAGGAACAAGAACTTGCAGGTGCTTTTGGGATCAGAAGTATTCCTTCAATGTTGTTTTGCCCAAAAGAAGGCCAGCCACAAATGGCAGTTGGCCTCTTACCAAAAAATTCAATAATTAAAGCAATTGATGAAGTTCTGCTAGCTACAGCAGAAGTAAAATAAAAAAAACAAGGATTTAATTTCTGAAGGGCATGGTTTAATAAGCTATGCCTTTTTTTTATCCCCTAACAACAATTATCTTGATTATATTTGCATCAGATAAATTTATGCCTTTCAAAAAAAAATATTCAACAATAATTCTATCAACGGCCTATTTCCCTCCGGTTGAATACTTTTTCTTCCTTAATCATTCTAAAAATGTTCTTATTGACAGCTTCGAAAACTATCAGAAACAAACTTACCGTAACCGATGCATTATCTATGGCTCAAATGGCCCATTAAGCCTTGTGATACCTGTCATAAAAACCAACAAGCCTAAAACTATTTTTAAGGACATATTGATATCATATGATGAAGATTGGCAGAAAGTCCATTGGAGATCCATAAGCGCAGCATATAATTCTTCTCCGTTTTTTTTATACTATCAGGATGACATTCTAAAGATACTGGAAAAGAAACATAGATTTCTGATAGACCTCAATAACGAATTATTAATGAAACTTCTGGATCTTACAAATATCGACACTTCAATTTCCCAGGCCTCATCATATATTAAAGATCCTGAGGAATTGGATCTGCGTAACACTATAAGCCCTAAAAATAAAATACAAGAGATTTTGAATTATCCTTCTTACATCCAGGTTTTTGATGACAAGCATGGTTTCATATCGAATTTAAGTATTCTCGATCTCTTATTTAATGAAGGCCCAAATACGCTTGAATACCTGAAGAAGATTTGCCACTAATTACTCACAATAAATTATATCTTCAATGGTGTTCATGAAATAACTTCGTTATTTACACTAATTAAGGACGAATTATTTGTGTAGATAAGTGGAGTTCGTGGCTAATAATAAATACTATGAAGTTGGGTATTCAATTCTGATATGATAGATATTTAATAGCTTTTTCTTTAGAATCTTTTTTATCCTGCTGATGTCTCTGAAAGTAATATTTGAGTTTGCGAATTGCTTTGATTCCACCTGATCATCAATGATCTGATCAACCAGGTTACTAATACTTTTTTCATCATAAGCTTTAAGACTCCTTGAAGCAGCCTCCACAGAATCGGCCATCATTACCACAGATGTTTCTTTTGAGTATGGAATTAATCCATTATAAGAGAATAATTCATCATCTACATTATCATCGAGGGAGTTTTGCTGTTGAAGGTTATAAAAATATTCTATGCGTCTTGTTCCATGATGTGTGCGAATAAAATCAATTACCTGTTCAGGAAGATTTGATTTTTTTGCTTTTTCTATACCTTTAATTACATGATTGATAATTATTCTGGCACTTTCCTCATAAGTAAGTTCGTCATGCGGGTTAAATCCTCCTCTTTGATTCTCGATAAAATATTGTGGCATATCCATTTTCCCGATGTCATGGTATAGTGCTCCGGTTCTGGCAAGTAATGCATTCCCCCCTATTTCGTAAATCAACTCCTCAGCAATATTCGAAACCTGTAAAGAGTGCTGGAATGTACCCGGGGCCTTTGAATTCAGCTCCCGTAATAGTTTGTTGTTCGTATCTGAAAGTTCCATAAGGGAAACGTCAGTTACAAATCCAAAAAGTTTCTCAAAAATAAATATCAAAGGATATGAAAATAGAGTTAATATCGCATTTCCGCCAAATAATGCAAAATTCGTATATCGAATATCCTCCAAGCTCCCATCCTGAATTAATTTTAAACCAAGATAAATTGCCGAGAATGTTACAAATATCAAAACTGATGTCAGGAAAAACTGGGATCTCCTCTGAAGGTTAACAATACTGATTATGGTTATTATTCCTGCAATAAGCTGTAGAAATACAAATTCAAAGCTATTGGGAACAAGGAAACCAATGATAATTACTATTATAAGATGGACAAACAAGGATAACTTTGAATCAAAAAATGCCCTGATCATGATGGGACCTATGCAAAGAGGAAGTAGATACAGATAATCAATGGCACTCCTCACTATTATACTTGTAATAAATACCATAAATAATATCAGGAGTAATATGAGTAGCAATCTTTTGTTGTCTTCAAATATATCCTTGCGGAAAGTATAAAGAAACATAACAAGAACTAAAATCGATATAAAAACTAATATTGCCTGACCAGCCAGAATCAGGTAATAACTTGAAGATAAGCCAAACTGAGATTCATATTCTTTTTTTAAAGATTCAAGAACTATATATTTATCAGATGTTATCAGCTCGCCTTTCGAAATAATGCGCTCCCCATTCTGTATCATTCCATGAGTTAGCGAAATATTGTCAAGTAGTAATTGCTTTTCCTTTTCAGTTGTCTCTTCATCATAAATTACATTTTGTAGAATAGTTGCATTAAGTACAGATATAATTAAATCTGCTTCAACACTCTGAGAAGTGCTAACTTCATTTTTAATGTAATCACTTGCAGTATTAATAGTGAACAGATCATCCAATTCTTTATCAACTGCAACATTATCAGTTAAAATTATGATTGAATAATCAGGAGCTTTATTTTCAATCAGATGATTTAATTCAATAATTCCTCTTAAAAAAACAGTATCAAATATTTCAACACATTTTTGTTTGCTCAGATCCTTAAGTTCAGATGTTGCCTTATTCGGCTTAGGATATTTGTTTCCCCACTCTTCATCAAACATATCTGTAAGAGTTTGACGATTCAGGAGATAAATCTGCTTATCATAGCTAAAATAAGGTTTAATATCTTTTAAGATAGCTTCCCTTTCGCTCTTTATTTCATCATCGGTTTTCTCAATGGCAAAATCGAAAAGGGCGATAAGATCGTCATGCATCCAGGGTTTCCCAACATTAAACTCATACTTAAAAGTGGCCTGTTTGGGAAACAAGCCTATTAAAAAAACAACAGCGATTAGAAAAAGAAATATCTTATAGATCTCTGAATAATGTTTTCCTAAATAGTTAAAGAATTTCTTCATGCTTATAAATTAAGATATCCAAATATATGGGCTAAATTAAAAATTATTTCTTAATGATAAGTTTTACAGGAAAATTCAACATATTATCATTATTTATGCTAATTTTGAATTGAATGTTTCGGCCTTCCTGTCAGCAGACAGGGCTTCGACTCCGCTCAGCCTGACAATACTATCAGTCACTCTGAGCGGAGTTGAAGAGTGATATAAAAATCAAGTTTCAGATTCGGAGCCAGTAACTTGAACACGTAACAATAAAATAAGTTTATGGAATTTGGAATATGTAATATTAGCATAATTGCTGTCAGGCAGGAACCTTCGGAAAGATCTGAAATGGTAACTCAACTTATTTTTGGAGAATTATTTGAAATAATTGATAAGTCAAAAGAGTGGATAAAAATCAGGCTGTCATTCGATAATTATGAAGGATGGATCTCAGGTATACAATTTTTTCCATTAGATGAATCATCATACAAACTTTTGAATAAATTTCCTGTTGATACCACAGCTATGATGTTTTCTGTACTGCATAATGAAAATGAAAAATTCAATATCCCTCCCGGAAGTTCTTTACCTCAGCTCAATAAGAATATTATTACGATCGATAACAAACAATATGTTTTAAACGGAGAGATCAGCAAGGCAAATACAAAGCCAGACAGGGATAGAATTGTAGATATTGCCATGTTATATCTCAATTCTCCATATCTGTGGGGAGGTCGTACACCTTTCGGAATCGACTGCTCAGGATTTACCCAGATAGTATTTAAAATTAACGGTATAAAATTAATGCGTGATGCATCTCAGCAATCCATACAGGGAAATAATATCGGTTTTATTTCTGAAGCACAAGCCGGAGATCTTGCATTTTTTGATAATGAAGAAGAAGAGATTATTCATGTTGGGATTATTCTGGACGAGAATAAAATCATACATGCATCCGGAAAAGTAAGGATCGACAAAATTGATCATTATGGGATATTTAATATTGAAATTAACAAATACACCCATAAATTAAGATTATTAAAAAATTACTTTTATTAACAAATCCCTTTTCTTATCATTGATTTTTATATGTGCTTCTTCGCATCCTAAATCATTGATTGACCTCACCATAGATCCTCAAAAAAAAATAAACCCAAGCAAATAAGTTCTGAATAGTTTTTAACACTTATGTAAAAACTACCTTCTTTTGTTATAACTTTATATGCCATTTTGAAACTTGAATAAAATTTTTACTCCTCAATAAAAAACCAATTATTAACCAAAATTTTAATGTTATGAAAACAAGTTTACTTCGAATTGTGCTTTTTGCAGTATTTGTTATTGGACTTCAGACAGCGTTTGGGCAAGGAGTAACTACTTCCGGAATGAACGGAAGGGTTATGGGAAACAATAATGAATCCCTACCAAGTGCAAACATTGTTGCTATTGATGTTCCAACAGGATCACAATATGCTACAACATCTGATGTTAAAGGCTATTATTATTTACCTAACATGAATGTAGGTGGTCCTTACACAGTATCGCTATCCTATGTTGGTTATGAAACATTTGTAAAAGAAAATATTTATCTTTCATTAGGACAAACCTTACAACTTAATGTTACACTTCAGGAAACTGCTTATGAATTAGGGGAAACTGAGATAGTTGCATTAAAGAATGATCTTTTTGATGGAAACAGAACAGGTGCAGAGACAGACATTGGCCTTGAAAAAATTGAAGCCTTACCATCAATTTCCGGCGACCTTAATGATTTTACCAGACTAACACCACAGGCTACAGTTGTTGGTTCAGGTATTTCAATGGCAGGGATGAACAACAGATATAATGCAGTATATATTGACGGTACGATTAACAATGATGTATTTGGTTTGGCAGCAAATGGAATGAACGGAGGACAAACAGGTATTGCAGCTATTAGTTTTGAAGCTATTGATCAATTTCATGTTGGAATAGCTCCTTTTGATATTCGTCAAAGTGGTTTTGCCGGGGCAGGAATAAATGCAGTAACAAAAAGCGGAACAAACAGTGTTAACGGTTCTATATATTTTAAGAACAGAAATGAAAACTGGGCAGGAAAAACCCCCGGAGATGTTGATAAAAGTGAAAGAACGAAACTTGCTGAGTTTTCATCAAAAACTTATGGTTTCACTATTGGAGGCCCTATCATTAAAAATAAACTGTTTTATTTCATAAATGCAGAACTTCAAAATGACCAGACACCTCAACCCTTTAGTTTTGGTGACTATACCGGCAACTCCACTCAATCCGAACTCGATGATTTAAGAAGCTTCCTTGTATCAAATTATGAGTATGATCCGGGTAACTTCATAGACAATGCCCGCGAATTGAATGGAAAAAAAATACTTGCACGTTTAGATTATAATATTAATAAGAATCATAAACTGATGGCACGCTATTCTTATGTTTACGGAGAATCAGTCGGGCCAAACAGATCAGATTACCAGAATATTAATTATTATAACTCAGGAGTCTTCTTCCCTTCAACAACACATACTGCAGCTATTGAATTAAAAAGCGTGTTTGGATCAAAATACTCTAACTCACTGAAGTTTGGATATACCAATGTTCTGGATGACCGTGATCCTATGGGCGACCCATTCCCTGCAGTAGTTATTGAGGATGGAGAAGGTACAATTCACTTTGGTAGTGAAATATATTCCACAGGTAATAATTTACATCAGAAAATTTTTACTATAACAGATAATTTTCAGATTTATAAAGGCCAACATACTATAACTGTTGGTACACACAACGAGTTCTATAGCATTTACAATCTCTTTATGAGAAGAGCATTCGGTTATTACGAATATGATGATATTGCATCCTTCATGGCAGGAGGTAATTCTTCTATGTATAGAATCGGATACTCACTTGTAGATGATGTCCGTGGTGATGGTTCAAAAGCTGCTGCGGATTTTAATGCTATGCAACTCGGTTTTTATGTACAAGACGAATATCAATGGAATGAAAATCTCAAAGTAACAGGCGGTTTGAGAGTTGATATTCCTATGTTCTCCGATGACCCTCCACTGATTCCGGGTTTTAACGATACCACAGTCACTAAACTTGAAAAATATTATGACTTAGGTGGAGCACAATCAGGATCTATGCCTAAATCACAGATACTTTTCTCTCCCAGAGTAGGATTTAACTGGGATGTGCATGGCGATAAAAAAACACAACTTAGAGGAGGAATTGGAATCTTTACTTCAAGAGTTCCTTTTGTATGGCCTGCCGGATCATACACAAACAATGGAATGATCATTGGTGATTACAGAAGTTATGGCGATCAGCCCTTTAACCCAGACTGGGAAACACAATATAAACCTAGTGATGTTGTGGTTCCCGGTTCAGGTAGTCAGGTTGATTTATATACAGAGGACTTTAAATTTCCACAAATGCTCAAAGCTAACCTCGCTGTAGATCATAAATTCGGCCAAGGCTTTGTTGGAACAGTTGAGTTTATTTATTCTAAAACCATTAATAATGTCTTATGGCAGGATGTAAATATGAAACCTTCCTGGGGTAATGCATCAGGAACACCTGATGACAGACCTCTTTACAAAACCTATCAAAATGGTATCGAATCCAACTACGGACAGATCATGTTAGGAGGTAATACAAACGAAGGATATACTTACAACATCACTGCACAGATAAAGAAAAATTTCAACTGTGGTTTCAATGCAAGTGTTGCATATACTTATGGTAAAGCAGAATCTATTTTTGATGGAACCAGTTCTCAAAACTCATCTCAATGGAATTATCTGGTATCCAATCCTATACCAAGAAACAATGCACCATTAGGCATTTCCGACTTTGACATGGGACACAGAATTGTCAGTTTCCTCTCATATGCAAAGGGCGGAACAGGAATTTCTCTCTTCTATAACGGACAAACAGGAAGACCATTCTCATATATTTATAACGACTATTCAGGTTCTTTCACTAATGAAGCTTACAGAGGCCCTCAACTTATTTATATCCCTAATGCGCAAAGTGATATCATATTCGTTGGAACTCCTGATGAACAACAGGCACAATGGAATGAACTTAATGCATTTATTGAACAAGATGATTATCTTAGTGAAAACAGGGGTTCATATGCTGAAAGAAATGCCGCAAGATTACCATGGACTAACATCTTTGACCTTAAATTTTCACAAAACCTTGTTGTGTTCGAAAAAAGCAGTCAGATATTACAGTTAACTATTGACCTTTTCAATATTGGCAATATGATCAATAAAGATTGGGGAAGGATATATTATGCTTCTGATAACAATATAGGTATAATAAAATTTGAAGGAATGGAAGCAGATGCTAACAGTGATTACACGGTACCTACATTCTCATTCACTCGTCCTAAAAATGATGAGCCATGGCAGCTGGATGATTCAGGCTTAAACAGCTCAAGATGGCAGGCTCAGATCGGAGTAAGATATATTTTTGGTAAAAAATAATCTAAATTTATTTCTCGCAAAGACGCAAAGAACATCTACTTGGCAACTTTGAGGCTTTGCGAGAATTCTTAAACTTAAAGCCGTCTTCTGTGGCGGCTTTTTGTTTGCTTCAATAATTACAAAATACAATGAATATGTTAAGAATAATAATCTTCTCTCTATTAAGTATAGTCCTGTTTTCATCATGCTCAAAAGAGATCCCTGCGGATGAACAATATGTTGTCATGCTTTCACTGGATGGTTTTAGATGGGATTACCCTGACAATATACCAACCCCAAACCTGGATTATATTGCCGGAATTGGAGTTAAGGCAAAATCCCTAAAACCCTGCTTCCCTACGAAAACTTTCCCCAATCATTATTCAATGGCCACAGGTTTGTATCCCGACCATCATGGAATAGTACTGAATAGTTTTTATGATGAAGATATGGATGCATATTATAGGATAAAAGACAGAGATGCCGTTGAAAACGCTAATTTTTATGACGGAGAACCAATATGGGTAACTGCAGAAAAACAAGGGATAATTTCAGCTTCGTATTTCTGGGTTGGTTCAGAAGCACCAATTAAAGGCAAGCACCCAACATACTGGAAGCGTTATAAACATGATTACCCTTTCGAAGCCCGCCTGGATACTGTTATTGCCTGGCTTCAACTACCTGAAGAGATACGACCTCACCTGATTTTGTGGTATATGCATGAACCTGATGGTGTCGGCCATGATCATGGTCCCGACGGCGATATAACTCGCTCAACTGTAATCTATCTGGATAGCCTTGTTGGAGTTTTCCTGCACAAGCTTGAGGAACTACCAATTACTGGGCAGGTGAATGTGATAGTTACATCTGACCATGGCATGGGAGCCACAAGTGAAGACAGAGTGGTTATTATAGGAGATTATGTAAATCAGGATTGGTTTGAAATTATTGAAGGATATAGCCCTAATATCAATGTTAAAGTTAAGGAAGAGTTTCTTGATACTGCCTTTTACGTATTATCACAGATCCCACATGTGAAAGCCTGGAAAAAAGGAGAACTTCCTGATCGTCTGCACTATGGCAATCATCCCCGGGTAATGGATATAATTCTCCTTGCTGATTCAAGCTGGATAATTGAGTGGGAAGAACAAGATTCATATGACAAGGGTGCTCATGGTTATGATAATGCAAATACTGATATGCATGCAATTTTTTACGCTATGGGCCCTGCATTCATTGAAAATCACTCTCACCCGACTTTTAATAATATTGATATCTACCCCATTATTGCACATATACTTGAATTGAAATCTGCTAAGGTCGACGGCAAACTGGATAATGTTGTGGGAATGTTAAGGAAGTAGCAGTGGCAGCGGCAGCGGCAGTGACTGAAGATTGGGAACTGGAGACTGAAGAATATTATTTACAATACCGAGCAAGCAAAGCCTGGGCTTGGGTGTTGCCAAGTTGTACTGCTTTTTTCCAGTCGTAGCAAGCACCATTTGCATTGCCGGTTTTAATTTGGGTTAGTCCTCTGTTAAAGTATGCTTCAGAGTAGTCGGGTTTAATACTTATTGCATTAGTAAAATCATTTACTGCATTTTGAACATCCTGAAGGCTCACCCTAGTAACACCTCTGTAATTATATGCTTCAGCGAAATCCGGTTTATATTCAATTGCCCGGCTATAAGAATTTTCTGCCTCCTCAAATTCCTCCAAAGCAAAATGTGCCAGGCCTTTGCTTAGCAAAACACTATGCTGGTCGGGCTTTATACTTAATGAAAGCTCATAATCTTTAATAGCTCCCTCCAAATTCTGAAGATTATGATTTGCCAGGCCTCTGTTATAAAAAACAACAGCATAAGTAGAATCCAATTCAATAGCTTTACTATAATCTGTGATCGCTTTATGATATTCCTTCATCTTACTGTAAACCAACCCTCTGTTATTGTAAGCCTCGGCATAATCAGGTTGGAGTTCAATTGCTTTTTCATAATCTGCAATAGCTTCTTCATAATTCCTCATATAATCTTTTATAAGGCCTCTGTTTGTATATGCTTCATAGTAATCAGGCTTTAAGCGGATAACCTGACTGTAATCAGCTATAGCTGCTTTAAAATTAGCTTCGTTTTTATAAGAATTTCCTCTTGACCAATATCCATAATACCTGTCAGGGTATTTTTCAATTACATCAGAGAAAAGCTTAACGCCACTTTCCCATAATGCAACCCTGTTCCAGGATATCAGGGAGAATAAAACAACATATGCAACCACAACGTAAGTAATATAGGATTTGATCTTTGAAGAAAATGAGAACTTGCCATTAATGGTATAATTATAAAACTGGCCAACGATAAAGAAAAGGCCAAGATAAGGTATATAGGTATAACGCTCAGATACAATAGCACGGCCAATAGGAACAAGTTGCAAAACAATTGATATTGTAAAAAGAAAGAAAAGAGAACCAAATATTAATTCTTTCCTGAAAGACCTGGCCTTATATATCAGCCAGATCAGCAGAATAATTCCAAGAGGTGCAAGGTAAAATTCAAATGGAAGAGCCCCTTCTGATTTATCGGGATAAAAATGTATGGCCGACAAATTGAAAGGGGCAAACATTTTTACTATGTAAAACATCACTGAATATGATACAAGGAATATTCTGTCGAAGAAGCTGAAGTTTGAAATGACCTGCACTGCATCATCAATATTCTGTGATTGCATAGCAAGTATCCCAAAAAGTATGCTCAAAAGTAAAAAGGGGACTTTTTCAAGAGCCAACCTCAGCGTATATTTCTGATTCATATAATAATCCATGAGTATCAGAATCACAGGTAATGTTACCGCAGCAGATTTTGATAAAAGAGAAAGGATAAATAAAACAAAGCTCAGTAGTAAATATTTAATCTCTTTATTTCTTGTCAAATAATAAAAATATGATAATAAAGACCCAAGATAAAAGAAGGCATATAACACATCCTTTCGCTCAGAGATCCATGCCACCGACTCGACATGCATTGGATGGACGGCGAAAAACAGTGCTACTATGGAGGCAACATCAATACGGCCAATTAACAAATAAATAAAATAGAATACCAATACGATATTAAATAAGTGCAGTATCAGGTTTAAAACATGATATGGCTTTGGATTAAATCCGAATAATGAATGTTCTATTGCAAAGCTTAATGTTGTTATCGGATGGTAATTCCCAAAATAAAATGTTGAAAAAATTGTATTGATATTTTCAGAGGACAATTCTTTAATAACTTCATTATCCAAAAGGTAACGATCATCATCCCAATTTAACAGGCCATTATTAACTGAGCTGGAGAAAACTATTATACTAAGCAAAAGGATACCTGCAAGGCTTAATAATAATTTACTTTTCTTTGATCTCTTTTTGGCATTTGCCGACACTTTCGAATTTTTCGATTTGCTGCTTTTCGCTTTTTGTTTTGCAGGTTTTACCATATATCATTTATCTAGACATCAAAACTTTAGAAAAGTTTACTTGCCTATTATTAATCAAATTCCCATTACTCATAAAATTAAATCTTTAATGACAGAAATGGTGAAACTTTTCTAAAGTTAAAGTACGTTCTTAATTTATTATTACGACTATTCAAAATTTCAAGATTCTTAACAACAACAACTGTAAAACTTTAGAAAAGTTCTTGCCAGCTATTTATCTGTTATTACGAAGACTGTCCTACGATTCTTTGCCCTGCCACCCCAGGTTTTGTTTGACGCTAATGGTTTACTCTCACCAAAGCCTTTATAATTTAATCTTGATTTATCTATCCCAAACTCGATCAGATAATCGTAAACAGATTTGGCTCTATTGTGAGATAACGTAAGATTGTCCTCATGGTTACCAACATCATCAGTATGACCATGAATTGACACTTTAATACCCGGGCTTTCAGAAAGAAATTCAATAAATCCATCGATGATCATTTTTGATTCCGGAGTTAATTCATACGATGCAGTAGCAAAATATATATCATTTAGCCTGTATGTTGCTCCAACTTCTATAGGTTTTATATCGACATCAATTTTAACCGGCTTATCATAAACTGTATCTTTATTTGAGATATATTTTGATTCATAAGCGTAACCTTCTTTTTTCACTGTCAGGACATAATCGTTTCTAAACAGCACAACAGCTGCATATGCTCCTGTTATGGAATCAACCGGAATATTTGTAATCTTTTTTGTCACGGCATTTTTTAGCTCAATCCTGGCTTTAACCGGCTCCCTTGTGTTTTCATGTTTCAGCTCACCCTTGATGAACAATACCCTTTCCGGCCGGGCTTCCTTATATAATTCAAAGGAATAAAGATCCCAGCTTCCGGTTCCATTATATTTATTAGAAGCGAAGTAGCCAAATTTTCCATCCGTACTCACAAAAAATCCAACCTCATCATCAACAGAACTTATCGGATATCCTATATTTGTTGGTTTCGACCATTCATCATCATCTCCAAGTCTGGAGAAAAAGATATCATAGCCTCCCATACCCATAATACCATCTGAAGAAAAATAAAGAGTTTGGCTATCACTATGAATGAAGGGTGATTTTTCATTACCTTTAGTGTTAATTGCCGGGTCGAGATTAATCGCCTTACTCCATTCTCCCATTTCGTTTCTCTCTGCTATATATATATCATAACCACCCAAACCACCAGGTCGGTCGCTAATAAAATACAGCGTTTTTCCATCCGATGAAATAGTTGGCTGAGAATCCCACGAATCAGGAAGATTTATTGCAGTATCTAAAGTTTCAATATCCGACCAATAACCAAAATCACTTTTTGAATAACAGATATCGCAATTATAATACTTACCTCCATTCTTGTAATTGCATACGGTATAAAACAACTCTTTATTATCAATTGTCAGAGTTGCTCCTCCCTCATTATCATATTGGTTAAAAGGATATGGCATTAGAGATCCTTCATCAAAAGATCCATTTTTGCGCACACTGAAAATAAACCTTTCTTTTTGCTTTGTTTTTTTAACCAGGTCATTTTTGTTTGGAGGTACCATCATCCGCCTGGTAAACAGAGCCAATTCATTATCAGTTGAGATAATTGGTAAATACTCATCATCTGCAGTTGATATTCCTTTAACAGCTCTTGGTGCAAAAGGCACAGGGTTTTGCATCATCTCATGATAATATCTTGAAAAATCCATCATGCTTACCGCCCTGTTGTAATCCTTATCAGACTCAATCTTTTCAACATCCTTTAAAAATTCCTTCAGATACTCATGTGCTTTACTATAACGCTTCAAGCTATAATAAACAACCCCAAGATGATAATAAGCATAGGGATCATATGAGGGACAAATCTCAATAGTCTGTAGAAAATATTTTTCAGCAGCCTTAAGATTTACATTGGATTTCCTAATATTTATCAAACCCATAACAAAATAGGCATCAACATAATCAGGTTCAATATCGATCACCCTCTTCAGTAAAGCATTTGCTTCAGAATATTTCCTTCTTCGAAAATTTTCAGCAGCCTCATTGAAAATTTTATTGGCTTTTTTATTACTTATTTCAGGACAGTCGGAGTCTTCCTGTGCAAATGTTGAATGTGGAATCCACAGTAGTGCAATTATAATGATCACAATATATATATTTAATCGTTGCACAGCGGATCAGTTATTAGTTAATTAGTGTTTGATATAAAATCAGGGATTAAAATAATTTCTTTAATAATTTCTTCGCTTCTTCATCAGCTTTCTTCTTCAGTTTATCAGCCTCTTTCTTTGCTTTTTTCTCAGCTTCTTTTTTTAGGCGTTCGGCCTCGGCTGCTGCTTTTTCCTTTTCCTTCCGGATTTTAGCTTCTGCTTCCTTCTTTACTTTTTTAATTTCTTCATCGGCCTTATCCTGAATTTCCTTTTTCCTGGCTTCTATTTCTTTATCAAGCTGGGATTTAAGTTGTTCAGTAGCACCACTTGTCAGATCTTTGAAGCCTGTTTTAATAATAGGCTTAGAAACAGTACCGCTAATAGTTACATCAACATTTACAACATCACCTGGTTTAATATCAACACCCTTATCTTTAACCTGCTTGAGCAGATCATTCAAGACATCATTTGCCTGAGCACCAAATTCACTACGCGGAATTTTAAGCTTCATGGAATAATTTATATCCTTTTCAAACGATGTAGTACCGGAGATCACTGCAGTGATGTTTTGATATTTTATATCATAAGGTTTAACTATAACTTTGCCATCCTTAAATTCAAAACTCAGGTTAACTTTTTCCAGTTCAAGATTTTTTAATTTACCCATTTTCAGTGCATCAGCTAATTCATTTAAAGCTTCAACATTATTCAGCTCCAGTTTTGTTGTTGTCAGATCACCTCTCCCTGACATAGTTGATAATACAGGCATCATTTCCTGATCAAGGCCGGCATTGTAATTCATTTTAGCACTGAATTTTCCGGAAGCATGCTTTGCTACGGGAGCCAGAACTTCCATAGTCTCAAATGTGTGAAATGACTGTTGTATATCAAAGCCATTGATATTCAAATCAAAGTTTACTTCCGGCATATCAGGGTTGACAGTACTATAAACACCATTTACAGTCATGCTCCCATCCAGTAATTTCATGCTCAGGTCACGGAGCATCAGCTTCTCATCTTTTATTATTATTGCTCCAACAACATCTGTCATCTCCATCTCATCATAAATGATCTTATCAAATGTAGATGATAAGAAAAAGTTGATATTGGAAGGCACTTTGATGATGCTCAATGGTATTGTATCTGTATTATCTTCAGTTGAGATTTCTTCCTCTTCAGCAGGCATCATGTCGTTCAGGTTGAAATACTTTGACTGTGTTGTAAAAGTACCTTTGATCATTTCATCACCTAAAATATATGCCATATAATTAACAATTTTCCCACTTGCTGACAGGTCACTTTCTCCAATCATGGAATTAAATGCAACAAGGTCGATATAGGCAGGAGAAAAATTCAACTGGGCATTTTTTATTTCAATGCCATTGGGGAAATCAGGACTTTTATACGACATAGCCTGCAACAACAGTGATCCAATAGCTTTAAAATCCTGATATTCCTCATTCTCTATCGATGACATGTTGCCTTTCAAATATATATTTGCAATAAACTCACCATTTAACTCCTCTCCTGATTCAAGTGGATATACCTCTTTAATTTTCGACAGATCGATCTCGCCCTGAAGATGCCCGTCAATATAAGGATCTGATTCAGGAGTTTTTATCAACATTGTAATATCAACAGGGTTTTCTGATATTTCAAAATGCATTTTTTTAATCTCAATTTGAGTATTATCAGCACTACCACCTTCATTACTCACATTTGCGTTAATAGTAATATTATCCACAGAACCCGGAAGATCAGGATATTTAAACATAGCATCATCAACTGAAATATCCAGCTTAAAAGCCGGCAGTGAATTTTCAGTATATAATCCCTTTACAAAACCATCGAGAGTAAGCTTTCCTTCCGTCTCAATATCCTCGAAGTCTTTTGCATAGATGGCAGGTATTAATGACAGAAAGTTTTTGAAATCAGTTTTTGATGCGCTGAAATCAATATCCATTTCATAGTCTTCCTCAAGCAATTTTAAATATCCGTTAAATGCCAGGAACAGATTATTCAAACGTAATTCATTCTTTGAGAAGGTATATTTTGAGTTCAAAAGATCAGCTTTTAAGTCTGCTTTAAAGTCAATATTGGCATTATTAAGATACTTCACACCATCATATAATAAAGTAAGGTTATTAATACTTGTATTAGTTTTCAGAGTAGTTTGATCGGCTGTAAGGTCACCTCTTAAGATATGATTCATCCCATAAATATAACACTGTGTTGTGAGTCCATCATCCTTATAAATTACTTCGGCATCAGAGATCTTCAACTTTTTTAAAGTTATTTTAAAGGAAGAACCTTCTTCGCTTCCGTCGCCTTCTTCACTTCCGTCGCCTTCTTCGCTTCCGTCGGTCTTTGCAATATCCCAGTTTACTTCTCCATTTTCAAGAGATATTAACAGCAATTTTGGCCCATCAATATTAACAGATTTTATTTCATAATTTTCTCCATTAAAGACGCTCAGAAAATCAATAGAAACAGAGAAAGATCTCACATAAGCAAGTGTATCTTTTTCAAATTCATTCACTCCTACAACAGAAAGATCATTAATCTCAAGGCTAAAATCCGGAAAATTCCTAAAGAGTGACAGTCCAAAATCAGAGAAATCGATTTTTGCATTTAAGTTATCATTAGCTTCCTGTTTAACTTTTTCAATGATCTGTCCTTTAAATACAAAGGGTAAGATAAAAGCAGCCAATAACAATACGACAATAATTACAGCGAGAATTTTAAGTGCCTTTTTCATAGATGATTATTTCAAATTATGTTATTCACGGTCAAATTTTATAAGCCTTATATCTGAGAAAATGATCAAGCATGACCATAGCAGCCATTGCTTCAACCACAGGTACAGCCCTTGGGGCTATACAAACATCATATCTGCCTTTAGGTATAATTTTAACAGCATTACCTTTTTCATCAACACTATTTTGCTCCATCATAAGGCTGGGTACAGGTTTAAATGCGACATTAAAATAAATATCTTCTCCATTGGAGATCCCTCCCTGTATACCACCTGAATGGTTGGTTTTAGTTTTAATCAGTTTATTTTTCAGTCCTTCTTTATTTTCTTGTACTGCAAAAAATTCGTCATTATGATCTGAGCCAAGCATTTCGGAACCTTGAAAACCCGAGCCATATTCAAATCCTTTTGCAGCATTAATACTAAGCATTGCTTTAGCAAGATCTGACTGTAATTTATCAAATACAGGATCTCCCAGTCCGGCCGGAGCACCTGTTATGACGCACCTTACTACTCCACCCGTCGTATCTCCTGATTTTCTTAGTTCAGAAATTAACTTCTCCATCCGTATGGAAGTTTTTTCATCAGGACAACGAACTAAACTCTTTTCAATTGTTTGCAAGTCAAGCCTATTAAAGTCCTTTAAAAGTTTTATGCTTCCTATTTGTTTAACATAAGCAAAGAGTCTGATTCCTTCTTTCTTAAGTGCCAATTTTGCAAATGCACCGGCAGCAACTCTACTCAATGTTTCACGACCCGAAGCTCTGCCACCTCCCCTGTGATCGCGGATACCATATTTCATATGGTAGGAATAATCTGCATGAGAAGGACGATAAACACCTTTTAAATGATCATAATCCCCGGATCTTATGTCCTTGTTTTCAACAAAGAAGGCAATTGGAGTTCCTGTTGATTTTCCTTCAAAAACACCGGAAAGAATTTTAATAATATCGGATTCATTCCTCTGGGTAGTAATTCCTGACTGACCAGGTTTGCGCCTGTTCAATTCATTTTGAATAAAATTCATGTCAACATCTATTCCGGCAGGAAGTCCATCAATGATCCCTCCGACCGCAACACCATGTGATTCTCCAAAACTGCTTAAGCTAAAAAGTGTACCAAATGTATTTGCTGCCATGGTTAGTGATTAGTGGTTAGTTTTAACAAAATTAGTAATAAAATCTTGCCAACAGTATAACAATTCAACAATCTACCAATTTAGCAATATAGCAATCTACCAATTGGGCTGTTATTTAGCAGAAAATCTATGATTTTAAAAATAAAAAAAAGCCTCAGAAAAAAATTCCTGAGGCTTACTTATTATAATATAAATTTCAAGGGTAACTATCTCGCCTCTCTCAGGTATTTTAATTTTGCTTCCAGGAGAAGCACCTCTTGCTTTGACTTTTGCACTTTCTTGTCAAATTCTTCTTTTAGCAGGTTGGCTTTTTTAGTATTTGCGAAGAAACCCATATTATTTTCCCAGAGAGTAATATCTTCTTTAAGTTTGGATATTTTGTTTCTGATAAAACCACTTTCCTTACTAATAATGCGGGATGATTCAGGTGAGTTCATCATAGACTCCAGCCTGGTTTTATAGTTTAGAGCACTGATCTCGACCGTGCTTATTTTTAGTTTATTAAGAAGTTTATCAATAACCACTTTGAACTCCTTTTGAATTTTATCCTTTTCTCTTATTGGCACATGGCCTATTTCCATCCACTCCCTCTGAAATTCTTTTAATTTCTCAAGATTTTCATTTTTTTCCTCACTAAATTCATGATTGGAAATTTTCTCGATCAGTTCCATTTTAAGTTTCAGGTTTGTCGATTCATGCTCCTGAATATTAGAAAAATACTCTGCTTTAGCATTGAAAAACTCATCACATGCTGATCTGAATCTTTTCCATATTTTATCAGAGTGTTTTCTGGGCACCGGCCCAATATTTTTCCAGTCTTGCTGAAGTTTGATCAAGTCATTGCTTGTTTTCTTCCAGTCGGTATTATATTTAAGTGCCTCAGCCTGAACACAAAGATCTAATTTAAGGTTGTAATTATTAAGTTGCTGGTCTTTTATTTTCGAAAAATAATCCTTTTTATTTGAATAGAATGTATCTATAAAAGTTTTGAACCTTGCCCAGATATCGTCATTTTCCTTTTTGGGAGCAGTACCTATGAATTTCCATATCTTGAATAGTTCATTTATCTCAATAGTTTTATCCTGCCATTGTTTAATCGTAGTAAATTCAGATGTCAGGATTCCCTCGGCTTTATCGCAAAGAGCAACTTTTGCAATGTAATTACTCTGTTGGTTTTCCTGTATTTTATTATAATATTCCCGTCTTCCTTCATTTATTTTATCAGTCGTCCTTTTAAATCTCTCCCATATTTCATCTTTAACTTCCATCATCACCGGACCGATTTCCTTCCATTGTTCATGCAGTTTCTGGAGATCTTTAAATGACTTCTGTATAGATGTTTCAAACAACAATTCTTCAGCTTTTTCACAAAGCTGTACCTTCAGTTCCAAATTCTTTTTCAGGTCAAGATCTTTAAGCTCTTTGTTTATTTTAACTTTATCAAAAAACTTCTCAACTAAAAAATGATAATTTTGCCAGAGGTTATTAATTTCACCTTTTGGCACCATTCCAATAGTTTTCCACTTTTCCTGTAATTCCTTAAAATCATCATAAGTTTTCTTCAGAGTCTCCTCTGATCCAATTAACTCTTTTAAGTCATCAAGAATTTGATTTTTAATTTTGAGGTTTTCCTGTTTAAGCTCTTCCTGTTTCACAAGAAATACTGCCTTATTCTTTTTATAAATATCAAATGCAGCTTTAAATCTATCTTCCAGTAGGTCTTCAGATGGAACATAATCTTCTTTAGTTCCTCCTTCAGCAAGAAATTTGCTTAATCGTTCCTCTTTTTCTGCCTTAGTTAAGTATAGGAACCTTACTTTGATAAGGGCAACTTTTGTTTTTATTGAATTAACATCTTCCTCTTTAACTGCATTCTCCATTAATTCAACCAGATCTTCCTTTGAGAACTTCAGATAATTCTCTTCCGTTTCCTCAATTTCCTCTTTTGGCTCTTCTCTTTTATCTACTGGTTTTTCATCTTTGACTTCTGCAGGCTTCTTCTCTGTAGACTGGCTACTGCCTACTGCTTCTTCCTTCTTTTCTTCTTCCCTCTTTTCTGCCACTGCTACTGCAACTGCCTTCTCTTTCTTCTCTTCCTTCTCTTCTTCAACTGGCTTTTCTTCCTTCTTCTTCTCTGGAGACTGGCTACTGCCTACTGCTTCTTCCTTCTTTTCTTCTTCCTTCTTTTCTGCAACTGCCACTGCAACTGCCTTCTCTTCTTCAACTGGCTTTTCTTCCTTCTTCTTCTCTGGAGACTGGCTACTGCCTACTGCTTCTTCCTTCTTTTCTTCTTCCTTCTTTTCTGCAACTGCCACTGCAACTGCCACTGCAACTGCCTTCTCTTCTTCAACTGGCTTTTCTTCCTTCTTCTTCTCTGGAGACTGGCTACTGCCTACTGCTTCTTCCTTCTTTTCTTCTTCCTTCTTTTCTGCTTCCTTCTTTTCTGCTTCCTTCTTTTCTGCAACTGCCACTGCAACTGCCTTCTCTTTCTTCTCTTCCTTCTCTTCTTCAACTGGCTTTTCTTCCTTCTTCTTCTCTGGAGACTGGCTACTGCCTACTGCTTCTTCCTTCTTTTCTGCCTGAACACTTTTTGCAGTATCAGTTTCATATAAGGTTTCGTTAGCATTTTTCTCTGTATCTTTTACAGAGGTAGAATTCTCTTCCCGTGAATTATCATTTTCGGGAGTCTGATTAAGTTGGTCTGTATTTTCCATGAATTAAAATAAGAGTTATCCAGCATCAAATGCCTGGATTTTTTGGTTTTATAAAATTGGATTGCAAAAGTAGTATTTTATTTTGAAAATAAATAAAAAAGATAAAAAGGATGCGGATTACGAGTTACGGATTGAAATTAATAAGTTCAATCTTCACACTTTTAAATAAGTTTACGTCTTGTTTCGCATTTCACAGGATTCAAAGGTTAAATACTGAAAGGGAGTTGGTTCAATTAACCAACGGGTTAACCTGTCGGTTGAGCTATATTATTTTCGTTTCCCATGCAAAGTCAGTACAATTAATCAAAAGCAGTATAAAAAATAACTTACCATAAATTTTTTATATATTCATTTCATATTTATATAAATTAATCTTATATTTGACACTGAATTTTATAAAAAAATTGTAATTCATGTGGAATATTTATTCTGGATCAATTAATAGAAAAAAACCATTGCTTTTTCTGGGATTAGTTTCTATTTTACTTTACATTGTTATCAACATACTTCATATCAGGGCAAATCAAAATCACAGCACTAACGCTTTCAGTTACGATTTAGCATTGAAAAACGGGGACATTGTTTTCAGAAAAGGAAGGAGTATGGAAAGTCGTGTAGTTTTAATTACAGACAGATCTTCATCCTACTCACATGTTGGCGTTATATATATGTTAAATGAAATACCTTATGTAATACATACAGTACCGGATGAATCAGAAATATGTGTTGATTATGTAAAGATGGAAAAATTATCTGTTTTTTTTAGTTCTGAAAATGCGTCCATAGGTAGTGTTTTTAGGCTTAAAGAGCAATATGCAAATTTCGCTAAACTTGCTGCCTTAACAGCAAAATCATATTTTGATGATAAATTTATTTTTGATGATGCATTCGACCTTAGAAGTGAAAATAAATTATATTGTACTGAACTGGTTTGGAGAGCATATCAAAAAGTCGGAATTGATTTGATTCAAGGCAAGTTTGATAAACTTTTTTTACCTTTTGTGAAAGGTTTTATTGTTTTGCCAAGTTCATTATTAAATAGCTTTTATTTAGAAGAAATTTATCACTATTAATCAATTTTTTATTTATTAATTAAAAAAAATCATACATGAAAAAATTAAGTATTGTTTTAAGTCTTGTTATTGCAAGCTTTTTGTTCTTTACCACATCCTGTGGAACTTCATCATCTTCTTCACCATCTGATCTCACTCAGAAATTGTTAAAAATTTCCGAAAAAGGAGATGTTGATGGTTTTATAGCTGTTCTTGCAATGGGTGGCAAAGAGATAACTGGTGAAGAAAAAGCTAAACTAACTGCTCTATTACTGAAGGGAAAAGAAGACATAAAGGAGAAAGATGGGATAAAATCAAACGAAGTTATTGAAGAAAATATAAACGAAGCTGGTGATAAAGCAACAGTAAAATTGAAAATAACGTATGGTAATGGAGAAGAGGATACATTAACATATAAGTTTGTTATGGAAGATGGTAAATGGAAATATTCAATGAAATAAGCTGAATTAAATTAAAAAAAACTTAACACAGTTTATTGAACACTACCTGAATGACGCGAAGTGAATGATGCCAGAAGGGCAAATAACAACTAATCCAAAGCTCTTCTGTTGAACAATATATATCCAAAATTAAAGAAGAGATGGAAAGATTCTTCGACTTTTTCAAAATAAGAAAAGCTTAAACTTGCAGGCCCAATAGGAGTATTGTAAATTAATGCGGAGGATCCCAGGAAATAGTAATGAGAAAATTTTTCACCAAAAACTGCACTTGATTCTTCGCCACGTATTATTTTCTGAAACGGGGAGTAAACATAACTTTCCAGACGAAGTTCAAAATTTTTCATCAATGACACTATAGCCTTAAGGCCAAAAGCCCCATAATTATATGCTCTGTAATTTGGAAGAAAAAGGGTTTTACTTTCCGGTGTTGGCTGGAAAGCAGGGGCATATAAAAGACTTGCTGTATAATTATTAAAAAGTGGCTGGTTGGAAATTACAGATTCAGCGTAGAATCCAAATCGGAATGGGCCTAACTTATCAAAATAATTATCATATTGAAATTTTACCCTAAACCAATTGTGATATGTTGAATATTCATCTTCAATTAAAGATGTTGAGCCGGGAGAATATGTCTCGCGACCATTTATAAATCTCACATTCAGACGCAAAAACACTCCGTTTCTTGCATATTGTTTGCGGTCAAGTGTGTTAAGCCGATAACATAATCCCGGAGAGTAAAACCGAAATTTTGTATTGTCAGCTGTATCTGAGCGGGTAAACTCATTATGTTGATAATATTCATCTTTAAACTCTCCAATTTCAAATCCAAGCTTTGCAATACCTTTATTTCCGGCAGGTACACCAATATCAAGACTAAAGTGTTTGTCTTTATCAATAAGAAATGAAGGAGTATTGTCACTAATAAAATATGTGACTGTTTTAAAATAATCCAATTTATTGTAAGTAAAAGATGGATTAATAAAAAGTGGGATCCTGGATGGGAAATCAATACGACCGGAAAGTTTAACCGAGCTGTAAAAACGCCCAAGATATGTATTTACAAATATTGAAGTAGCATTTTTATTCCATGCATCATATTGCAGTTGAAGAAAAATACTATTTACAGAACTGGATGAAATATTACCTCCCAATTTTAAAAGAAATCTTTTCTCACTGCTCATACTTAGCAGCATATCATAATAGGATGATTTTTTATTAAATATTAACTCGGGATGTACACCCTCAATTCTGTTTTCAGCCATAAGCTCAAAATACTTTGGTTTTACACTTTCCAGTGTTAATTTCTCAGGATGAAAATCTTTAGCCCTATACCAGCTATTCCTTAAAACCCTGTTAACATAAACAAATTGCTTATTACTTAATCCAGATATTTTTATACTATCAATTACTATTGGAGGTTTTTTATTTAAAAATTCTTCCCTTAAAAAATTGCGCTCATCATCTCCAATACTGTCAGTCACAAACATGCGTATTTCATCGATTTTCCTTATTGTAGCAACATATCCACTATCAATAAAAGCTTTGGTCTTGCTGAAGTCAATTACATTCACTGTTTCAAGCCGGGGTTCAATTAACACTCCGTTTTCGCAAATAATGCTGTAGTCGGTCTTCTCCATCAAGATATTAGTGATCTGGGATAAAATGTCATTTTCCCTGGGTGGGCCAGTATTCCCTGCCACTTTACTCCCAATAATTATATCCGGAAAAAATTCTTCATAAACCACACTAGCAGGAAAGTTATTATACATTCCACCATCAAACAATAATTTACCCTGAAGTTTAATAGGTTTGAAATAAAAAGGGTATGTCATTGAGGCCCGCACTGCTGATCCCAGATTTCCATTTTTCAGAACAATGGATTCGTTATTCTCAATATCTGAAGCAACACATCTAAAAGGGATAAACAAACTATCGAAATTATAATCTGATGCAGCACTTGCGCCGGAAAAAATCTCCATCATTGCAAAATCCATAAAATAAGGAGAAATTACATTTATTGGTAAGCTGTATTTTAAGACAGAGTCATAATCAAATTTAAAACTCACCCAGGAAGCATCAGGAGGAGGTGACTTAAAATAATATTTATACCTTTTATCAATATCCCCGGAAAGCCACTTGCTAAAATCCTTTGATAAAACCAGCTCTTCAATTTGCGGGATAGTATAGCCGGCAGCGTATAATCCACCTATGACAGCACCCATAGAAGTTCCGGCTATATAATCTATTGGCACATGCTTTTCTTCCAGGGCTTTAAGCACTCCAATATGCGCAACACCTCTGGAGCCTCCACCACTTAATACCAACCCAAGCTTCTGTGAGTAAGATGGATTAACAACCAAGCAACTCAGTATTATCAGTAATATAAAGCGATTTTGTGCCATGCTTGTGTAATGAGTATTGAGTATCGAGTATCAAGTTGACATATACAACACATTACTTGATACTTGATGCTAATTACATTTTAAGCAAAAATATAAAAAAAATCCCGTGAATTGAGAACAATCATTCACGGGATCATAAAAATATTTCGAACACTAAACTTTCGCCAGACCCTGATCAAGATCACCAATTATATCCTCCACATCCTCAATTCCAACAGCAAATCTTACTAAATCATCAGTAATACCTGCTTTTACTTTATTTTCCTTTGAAATTTTCGAATGAGTCATAGATGCCGGATGCTGTATTAGTGATTCAACACCCCCAAGTGAGACAGCCAATAATGCCAGATGAACATTATCCATTAATATCTTACCTGCTTCAAAGCCACCTTTTAAGCCAAAACTTATCATAGTACCAGGCCCGGCCATTTGTTTTTTTGCTATTTCATATTGTGGATGAGATGTTAAACCCGGATACTTCACCCATTCAACTTTGGGATGATTATCAAGATACTCGGCTACCTTGATTGCACTTTTCTGTGCCCTTTCAATCCTAATAGCCAGGGTTTTAAGACCTCTATGTACCATATATGCCTGATGTGGATCCATATTGCAACCCATGTTAACCATTGCATATCTCAGTTTCTTAAAATTCTCTTCATCTTTGGCAACCACCATACCAGCAACAATATCCGCATGGCCATTGATAAATTTTGTCATCGAATGCAATACTACGTCAGCTCCCAGATCAAGAGGTTTCTGAAGATAAGGACTGCAAAAAGTATTGTCAACTACCAGAGGTAATCCATTCTCATGAGCCAGGTCAGCAAGTGCTTCGATGTCGCTTATCTCCATTGTAGGATTAGCAGGTGTTTCGGTGAATATCATTTTTGTATTTGGGCGAATAGCATTTCTAACTTCTTCAAGTTTTGTTGTATTAACATAAGAAAACTCAACACCAAACCTGGAAAAAAGTGTTTCCATCACCCCTCTTGCAGGACCGTATATTGCATTATGACTTACAATATGCGCCCCGGCACCCAGAAATGCCATGTATACAGTTGTAACTGCAGCCATTCCTGAAGATGTTGCAATTCCACCTATCCCATTTTCCAGTGCAGCAACTGCATCCTCTAATGCATTTATTGTAGGATTACCTATACGAGTGTATATATACCCATCACTTTCTCCGGAAAAACATTTTGCACCATGTTCAGCACTCTCAAATGAAAAAGTAGATGTTTGATATATTGGTACAGTTGCACTGCCAAACTCATCTTTAAATCCACCTGCATGGATCAATTTTGTATTAAAACCCATCTTTTCTTTACTCATAATTGTATAATATTATTGTTTTTAATAATGTGAATTCCTTTTAATTATTTTGGATGCAAATGTAATGAACATTTATAACAAAACTAATTATTTAATATATCAATATTTAAACGATAATTATATAATGGTACGATGATGTAAGATACAATGGAAGAATAGTTGCAGGGGCAGTAGCAGTAGCAGGGGCAGTAGCAGTGTCAGGGACAGTAGCATTGGCAGGGACAGTAAGCAATAAATTCAGCAATTTTAACTCTTAGTACTAGTAACTCCCATATTCTTCATTGTATTATCTGCATTTCCGTATATCTGTACACATGTATATCTAACCTGATTAATTCACAAACTTAAAATTTAGTCAAATTTACGAAATTATTTTCAAAAAATCGTATCCTCAAAATATTTTTTAGTCAAATCTCAAATATTTACAGAATTTCCAGGCTGATAT
>Ga0222657_1000139_pt1 | contig 51115 bp, 69 predicted proteins | sample AntAcemetagen474_FD_179858 | JGI IMG/M metagenome (GOLD analysis project Ga0222657, IMG submission 179858) | Saline water microbial communities from Ace Lake, Antarctica - #474 | ecosystem: Environmental > Aquatic > Non-marine Saline and Alkaline > Saline | place: Antarctica: Ace Lake... | reverse complement strand
CTTTGAACTGTAGATATTGGCCTGTTTTTATCTACAAGCCACGCCATTGTGTCGTTGAACGGACGCTCTAACGCTTTTTTCGCTTTGTCTACCGTTGTTTCCGGCAAAGAACCGTCGTATTCTTTCAAGGAGTAGGCAGGCATTCCCTCTCTGAGCGCCTTTGATTTCTCACCGTCTTTGGGGGCTTTGTGATCGCCTGCTGCCTCGTTGAGGACTTTGGTGTATCTTTTTTCTGCTGCTTTTTGGGCTACTGAGTATTTCGGCGCACCTTTATTTACCTTTTGCGTTTTAATATTATTTTTATTTATTATGGCGGCTGATTCACCTTCATTCCATACAACAATATCGTATTCAAACCTATCTACAACCCATTCTACAAAATCTATACTGTCCCACATACCAGCATCACCGACTATATCTTCTGGAACAATTTCCATCGCTATTTTTTCTTTTGTGCCTGATAGGCCATACTCTTTAATCTCATATTCGATTGTTTTTTCCAACTCATACGGCAAAGCACCTTTTTTATAATCTGCGAATAAAGCATCTACTATTTTAAAATAATTTTTATCAGCATCAAGTACCTTGCTTGTTGTCGATGGTTCTAACAACCACATTGAACCATTATCACCAGCATATTGCTCTGCAACTTCCCAATCATTAGTGCCAAGAATAACCACATCGTCTCTAAGCGATTGCTTACCTACTCTCCCATGCACAAAAGACCCATCGGGTACTTCACCCTTTTCATATAAAACACCAGCCCTATTTTTCCCGCCCTCTGGCGTTTCTGTTTTTGGCAAGGAGTAGGCAGGCATTCCCTCTCTGAGCGCCTTTGATTTCGCCTGATATCGAATATCCGGGTTAGCCGGGTCAAAGGTGCCTTTGTTGTAGATTGATTTTATTTGAGTTGGGTTGAAAACAGCAACTTCGTTAAATTTAACCTCCTCTTTCCCGTAAAAAACATATGGGAGATAAACTCCATCGTAACCCTTCGATAGCATTTCTTCCCTAAAGGCATCTGCCTCTTCTTTGTTTATTGGGATATCTCTATTGTCCGGAAACCGATATATTTTTTGAACGCTTAAATAAACGGGGATAACCCTTGCGTCTTTTGAGAATGTTTTACCACCGAAAGAAGTTTCATCCTCTTTTGTGGTGGCGCTATCACTATAAGCGTTGGCGACATCAGGATTTTCAGAAAAATATATCATATTGCTTCCGAGCCACCCCTGGTCTGAATCTTCTCTTTTTATTTTTGGATCAAATTTAGAAAAACTGGCCCGTGTCCCATGATAAACCACCAAAGGCTTACCCGCATCATCCACAACCTTAGAATCACCAAACCATTTCACAAAAGCCGGGTTATCCAGAATATTCCTTTTGGCCTGTGCTAATGAATACGATACCGCCTGAGCAAACTCGAATACCGGACTTTGTTTATCGGTAAAGGCTTTTCCCGATTCAATATCACGAACCACGCCCGTAGCCGTCCGGTGAAAAAGATTTACGATTGAATCAACAAAATCCCGAATCTTCTGAATCAGCTTCCCAAGCCGCCCCTTCTGGTTCCGGTCGTTTATATTCTTCTCAATCCACTCGGCTTCCTGTTCCTCGGTTGCGTCCTTGCCTATGACTCGGTGTATCGCCCGGACGTCTGCATTGTTTACAAGACCGGATGCTCGGAGGTAATGATAACTTTCGTGGGCCACAGTGCCGGCATCAGCAATATCAGACAGCGTGATGGTGCCGTCCTGATACGCCCCTGCCGCAACGTCTGCTGAAGTGGGTTTACGCCGGTATGCTATTTCGAAAGCTGCCTTGTCTATGGCTATGTGATCAACTCTGGCTATCTTGAATTGACGGGTGCCTTTGGTGATTAGGGTTGAGCCGTCTTTTAGGGTTCTTACTGAATCTGCCCAATGGAATATTTTCTTTAGGTGATCGCGGGTTAGGCCCGTTAGCGGGTTGCCCGGGTTGACAGAATATAATGCGTTTTTAGAATACAGATTGTTGAACGGTGTTGGCCCGGTTGTCATAAGCCCCAATCTTCCGCTGGTAGCGTATGAATTTCCGTTCTCAATAATATCAAATAACTTTAAAGTAGAGTTAAGATTTTGAGCAATCGCGCTAACGAAACCAATCCTGCCAGGCTTAGACGCCAACGGGTCGTTAACGGAAAGAACAGACCCTGCCGCATTTGCATTCTCCGCCGCCTGAATAAATTTTGCCGCCGCCTCTTTTATAGGCATTCCAGACGGAAAGGGTAAAAAACCTACAACGTTAAGTTTTGAGCCTAAAAATACAAATCCGTCCTCACCGCCGTATTTTGATTTTACTAAATTTACTATCTCATCCGGGTTGGTAATTGATTCACCAGAGATTCGCTTTGGATGCATCCCACGCTTTTTGATAGGCATCCTTTTTGTTCTGGATACCGGCGTTAATTTGGTGTGAGGTTTATTTGTGTATTTCTCTGCCTTAAAGTCTCTTTCATCTTCATTTTCTTTTCCTAATGCCTGAAAGTTCACCTCGCTAAGACCCGATCTTCTCATCATTTCCTTAGCGTATTTTTCCCCATCAAATCGGCGATATCCATTGCCAGCTATAATAAACGCCTCGAATTTTATTCCTTTTAATTCAACAATTTCACCGATGACCTCCATTAAAGAAAGGTCTGGTTGTGAGGGACTGCTATCGCCGGACGGATGGTTATGTGCAACGTAAACGGTATGTGCGTCAGGGATATTGAGAACGTGACCGGCAACTTCTATGGAATGAACATTCGACTCGCTTTTAGTACCTCTAGAATACTGATGAATTTCAAGAATCTTGCCGTCTTTATCTGTCGTTATAGCGAAAAGATTTTCTTGATTATCCTTACGAATGTGAGCCAAGAGAGAGGCTACTTCATCAACTGATTTTACTGTGGTACTTGGCCCACGAATGTGCCCAGAGGTATGCATGAAGGTTCCGGGCGATAAACCCTTTGCCCTATTTGACGCTGGCGCCTTAGTGAGGATAGGCGGTTTCTTCGGAAACGGCTTAAATAAATCTTTCTGAATCTGTTTTGCCTTGCCGGTGAACAGATCAATTTGCGCCTCTTTCCGTACAGTAGGTGTTTTTTTCTTGCGGGTTCTCTTAGCCTTTGCCTGCTTCGGCGCTCCACCAAACATATCTAACTGACCCGGGTCAGGCCCGAACATTTTGGTTTGGCTTTCAGCTACGCCCGGAACGTCCTTTACGTCATCCATCAAAACGTCAACTTGATCGAGAGGGGACAACTCAATAATGGTTCCGTCCTTCAGGGTTACGCCGAAAGGATCTTTCTCGGTGACCTCGTAGGTGTCCCATCCATCGGCTGAATTGCCTTCAATAATGGTGAGCTTTTTACCTTCAGGCAGGTCTTCAGCGTTCATTTGAACGTAATTGCCTTCAGGCGGTGACTCCGGTTCGTGTTCCAAGTCCTCTTTGAACTGTTTTTCTGTGCCGGTTAAATTGTCTTTCCTTTCCAGCGTATCAACAGTCAGGTGCCGTCTTTTGCGAAACTCTTCACTTGGCAGTAGTTCAATTAAGGATTCATTCTCATACATCCATCCCTCGGCCTTGAGTGACTTTTCCGCTAAATCATATGGTACGCCGCTATTGGCTCTGGTCAATATTCTCGCACCAAACGGCATATCCTTAACTTCGCCCTTCATATTAAGAAAGTTGATAAACCCCATCGCCTTGATTGTGCCACGGATTGTTGTCGGGCCTTTTGATACACGTTTTTTTTTCGGTTCAGGGGCCTTGGCTTTTTTGGTTTCTTTGGGCTTCTCAACCTGCTTGCCAAGATCCGGATAATCAGGATGGGATTTTATTTTGCCTTCTTTTATGGCTTGCTCTGTGATCTGTCTATGGGAAACATACGGTTCTATAATTTTTAATATACTGTCCCATTTTTCAACTTGAGGCTTGACGTTTTTAGGTTTGTTAACATCGCCAATGCCACCAAGAAAATCATACAGAAAGTTTATTTTATTGTCCGTTATTTCAACATCTGGATATTCTTTTTTAATCTTCGCGATTGCTTCTTGCGGTATTTTGCCATTTTCAAACGTTATACCTGTGTATCCCGTTGGAGCACCCGGTCGAATTACGTCGTGCTGATACCCTGCGCTACTACGGGTTCTTATCCCCCATTCATGAAACTGCTTAACAGCTTTCTCGACTTGTGGTTCTAACGATATATGTCCACCCCGCTTGAGTGATAACGGGCCTGTTTTTAAATTATCTTCTTCTATAACCCTATTCTTAAATTCTTCAGCGCTCATCTCCCAAGGTTCCTTACCTTCTGGTGCTTCGGCCTTTTTGGGCTTAATCCTTTTCTTGAGTTGCTCTAACTTTTCAGGTATGGCGATCCCGTTTTTGACTGCATCTTCGTGCATCGCCACAGCTTTCTCGTTGGTGATCCGGCCACGCCGAACGTCATCAAGCAATCTATCTATATTGCCACCTATTATATCGTGTGCCTGTGCTGAATGGCCTTCCTTGGCGGCTGATTCATAAAACTCTGTTCTGGCCTCTTCCTGCTTTGCGTGAGAAACAACATCTTTGGCGTATTCCCCACCCTCTGCCGTTGTTTTCCCGTCTTCCTCAGCTATTTCCGCTTCGTATAAGTCTTTTGGTTTTTTACCGCCAGCTTTCAGAAATGCTTTTTCAGCGGCACCGGCTTTCGGTTCAGGTAGGGTAGCGGGCTCCTTTTGCGGGATTTCTGCCGACTCGGGAGCCCGGCCCTTTGTTGCAACAGCTTTTTTAACGTCCGTTATCGGGGGCTTATCGGGGGTTAATGGGGGGCTTATCGGGGTAACAGTCCCCTTATCGTCCGGTATCGTCCCTTTTTCGGGAACACCCATGGCACGAGATTCACCAACTTGCACCAACCCATTAGGAGTGCCGGCCATACTGGTTATATCGTTCTGGGTAATAATTTCATTCAGTTGTTTTGCCCGGTCGTTAGTTAAAAAGCCTTGCCCGAAATATTGACGAGTTCTGACATCTTCCTTCAAAAGCCTTTCGGCTTCAACAGGCCCAACCTTTTCAAGCGCTTTGCCGGCAGCGCTTGCCCGTGTTTCTCGACCTCTTTCTTCACCTGATTGTCGCAGTTCATCTCGCATTAATTCACGGGTAACAGACAATTCATCGGGTGTCATTATTTCGCCGGTTACTGGTTTTCCTTTATATTCCTTGGCAACAGCTTCCCGGCCACCAGCAGCAACCTCTTCGGTGTATTGTTTTTTAAGCGACTCTCTGCCGACTTCAGACTGTCTAAGCCTTTCTTCAGCCGAAAGCGTTTCTTCGAATACCTTTGCTGATTCTTTAGCAGGCCGGTAGCCTTCAGGTTCAACTCTTGGCGCCTGTGTTGCTTTTAAAGCGGCTGCGGCTTCCATGCCTTTTTTGAACGAGTCGCCTACTTTGCCAAATTCCCAATCTTTTACAGGGGGGATGTCCGGTTGCTCTGCGGTTGGGTCTACATCGGGCAGGTTGATAACTTCTTTTTCTGGGCCGCCGATACCACCGGCCATGCCACCGGGGATACCAATCAAGCCACCGCCGGCTGCCGACTCCGCAAGTCGCATCAGATTTTCTTTAGAAGTCGTGTCGTATTCTTCATCCGGTGTGGCTGTCCACGCCTCGTTTAAAATCGCAAGTTCTTCCTGGGTAAGCTCCTGGAATGCCTCGCCGCCGCTTTGTCTACCAATTTCCTTGAGCATCCTTACGGCCAGTTTGGGACTTTGTTCAGCCGTTTCTTTGGCGGCGGTTCCCATAAACTTCTCGATAAGCCGCATATGGCCTTTACCAAAACCGCCGACACCAAGTTCAACCATGCCGGCTAACCCACCCATTAAAACCGACTTACCGACACTGGCGTCTTCTATGCCATGGCTTTCAACATCCTCCATGAACATATGCCCGCCCTCTAAAGGTGCGGTAGAACCCACTATGCCTACCTGGGCGCCTCTGAGAGTGGCTTTTTTAATAGCCTGTTCAGTTACAGCCTTTGCCGCCGCCTCTGCGGTCAATCCTTTTGAGACGCCTTTTTTAATTGCATTCTTCAGGAATATCTTAGTCGTTATTTTGGCGCCTGTAGCAGCACCACCAAACCCGACAACAAGGGATGGTGCGAAATTGCCAATGGTATACATTGCCCAATCTGCAGCACCTTCAATGCTCGGATCGTCCACAAGTTCTTTAAAGGATGTATCCGGTTGGTACTTTTCGGACTTTTTCATTAAACCTTGAGCCGCGCCCATCATACTCTCTGCTGCAGAATCTAACCCAACAGTTTTTGCCGCCATAGCACCGACTGCCGGCACAACCGCTGCGGTTTGCAAAGCACCTGCCTTCAACCCTCTTGTGACATTCCAAGAATCGTCATCGCCCGGTTTCGGCATAACAGACCGGCTATACTCGGTAGCATCTTTAAGATACAAATCCTGAACTGATTTTTGAATACCCGGGGACAGATTTGTCCACTCAGCATCGGACGCAATATTATCTTGAAACGCAAGCCCGATTACTTTCTGCTGTGTCTCGTTGTCGAGTTTTCCCCATTCCGGGTCGTCTATGTAGGAAAAATTCATTTATAACCGTCCTGCCATTTCTCGAAGTTCTTTATCAGATAATTCCGGATATTGTTTCTTTAGTTGCACTATATCCCCTGGTCGCTTAATTCCTATGGGCGCTGGATTTTTTTGTGGGTTATATGGCGCACCCGGCACTGTCGATGTGGTATGTTTTTTTATAAACTTACCTACCGGCGTTAGTTGCTCCTTGTCCCATTCAACCCAAGCATCGAACTCTTCTTGAGTAAGTTTTGTTCCTGTATTCAGTTCAATATATGTACTCTTCCCGCCCTGTGAAGTTGTACTCACATCCCATTCAGACATTTCAACGGGCAGTTTTTGGTTAAAGGCTATGGGTTTTTTTATTTTCTTTTCACTTTTTGGTTCAGGAATGACTGGTTTCGCGGGCTGTGGTTCGGGGGATGCAATGCCATCAGCATCCTGTCCTTTTACTCTACTGAGGTAGCCGCCAAGCTCGGTTTTTGGTTTCGGGGCGTCCTCTTCCTTCCCAAGTCCAAACTTCGACCACAGCTCGTTATCTTTCTTGGTATATTCAGCTTCGGTTATTTCACCGTATTTAAGTTTTTCCGCAAACGGTTCTAACGCTTCGGTGTATGCCTTGAGCCTTGGTGCGATTGTTTTATCTGCCCTAAGCATGTCGGTTGCTTCTTTTTCCGTGATATTATAAGCCGCCGCCGCGAACTCAACATCTTTTTGAAGTTTGCTACGGGTGTCTTTGGCTGCAATTTCAAGCAGCTTGAGTGCTTTCTTATCCGCCTGTGCCTGTTTTGCAACGGTTGCCTCATATTCCCGGTCGCTTGCCTTAGTAATCGTAGCCTTGTAAGAATCAATCTTTCCCTGAACCCGCCCGATAGCCGCATCAATCAATGCAGTACTCCCGCCGCCGTCAATAAAAGGCGCCTTAGATGCTTCCATATCTGCAAGCTGCTGCTCGTATCCTCTGAGATAATCTGAGTCGGTCATTTTGCCAACTTTTTCAATCCCGCCTGCAAGATTCATTTTCATTTTCTCATCAAGAGGTTGCCCGGTTCTTGTATCAATTCCAGAGTCAAGAGATTTCTGCGCCATGTTTGAACGGGTAGTCATTGCCTTCTTTGGGTCGGTATAAAAGCCCATCGTTCTTTGAACTTGCGCCGCTTTCTGATTAAACTCCCAATTGGTTAGCGGCCTACCATCGACAATATAGTTTCCCTGCTCGTCAACCGTTGCTCCGAATATGTTGCCTACAGCCTGGTACGGCGGCGGCATGTTTTTGGTTGTTTGGCTTCCTAAAATGTGAAAAATTGATTCAGGATTATCTTTTTGCATAAGAATTTTGACATTTACGGGCTGGTTTCGCTGTGCAATTTCGGCTTCATTTTCCTGCGCCTGTAATTTCAGCCCAGGTATCTGCAAAGCCTGAGTAGCCCGTTTTAATCCCAACTCTGCCGTTCTAAGGCGGTTCTCCCCACCCTGCCGGCCTATGCCCTCGACCGTTCCGGAAAGATTCTGTAATGCCTGCCCTACATAATTCTGCATAGTATCTCCTTATTTCTTGACAAACATCGCCCCGGGGTGTACGGTTTTAGTAAACATGAAAGGAGTTGACATGAAACGTTTTATCATTATCGGTTTATTCCTGTTGTTTGCTGGTTGCGCCACCAGCCACCCGCGCGATATTACCCTGTTCGACGTACTGGCCGAAGTTACAGATATCACCGTTGATGCTGTCATATTGCATAATGCTTTGCCTTGACTTGCATGATTTCTCCTTATTTATAACCAGCACTTTGTCCCTCACCGCCTACACCTGGACCATATCCGCCGCCGCCTGAAACGCCCCCTCCTTCGTCGCCCGGTGCGCTTCCCGGTTCTGCTCTATTCCCATAATCTTTGCCGACTGGCTTATCACCTGTTCCGGGGATATCCGCTGCTTCTTGTGTTCCGGCAACATCACCGACACCGAGTCCCATTCTTGCTTTATGCCCGAAATCACCTGGCAGTGACCCTGGAGTTCCGGTCCCTATATTACTTACAGCCATATCCTGCCCGCCAAAAACAGTTTTAAGTTTTTCCCCGTATGTTGGGCTATAATTTCTTAGCCTTACCCCCAATTTTTCCGCTTCTATGTCTCTATATGGTCTATCCTGCATCAAGGCGGCTTCTTCAGCCCGTTGATACCCCGGAGCCGAGGCTACTGCTGACCTGTTAAGACCAAGCACCTGATCTGCTGTTTTGACCCCAGCTATTGCCATTGTGATTGGGTTTATAGCTGTCCCGGCAAAATTAAGAGCAACTTTCGGAGTAGCACCGAGCGCAAGCCCCAAAACACCTGTAGCGCCAATCTTCTTTCCAAGGTCAGTAATCCCTCCAAGCGGATTATAAAGACCATCTTGTCTAAAGTCTCTTGCCGCTTCCTCTGCCTGGGGTGAACTGTATCCGCTACCCGGCTGGTTGTCAACCTCGCCTTGCCCAGACATTCCAAGAGACCTTTGAATAGCCGGAGGCTGGAGAGTTGCCAGTTGTGCGGGTTCGTTGTATAAAGCCTGAGCAGCGAACGGTGATTTAATACCTGGTACACCCATCGGCACGGGGGTTCTCGTGTATCTTCCGCTTGCCGCAGCGCCCTGTCTGTTTAATCCGTAATAAGTTTGCATTATTGCTCCTTATGTTGCCCACTCCCATACATTCTCTGCAAAACCAGTGACGGCATCAGCCGCATAATCGTATACTTTTTCACCGTATCCGCCCAACAGGTTATCATCTATCCAATCTAACCCCTCAACTGCCGGTGTAAGCAAGTAATCGTCTACGGCACCAAGGATACCAGAATCAGCTTCCAACAATCCGCCGTGTTGTATAAATGCCTCCCCGCCGCCTATTGAGTTTGAAATTCCCGGCAATGCAGAAGTAACCGCTTTAGCAATCGGCTCCGCAACTCCATCGTCTGCATTCATAAAATTACCCAAAGCACCCGCCGCACCAATCCCAAGGTTGGCGTAGCTTATTCTGTTTGCCCGCTTCATTTGATCTTTCTGAAGACCAAACTGATCCTGGGCAAGCGCCATGCGTTCGTCATTGATTCTTTTGTTTTCTTCAATTTGATACGCCCGTGGAAGCGCTGCTGATTTTGCTTCAATCCCTGTTAAATAATCCGGTCGTACTTTCCGGCCTGTGACGGCACCCATTTGTCCTACAGCCATGTCAACCTCCTAACTGTTTTACAAGCATATCAAGTGAATCGGCCTCTCTTTTATCTGCCTGCCCTGCATTATACCCTTTAAGCCCGGACAGTGCGACATTCCCCCAACCAAGCGCCGTAGCTTCCGGGAGTTGACCCTTGCCGAACTCAAAGACATCCCGCCTTAACCCCATGGTCTTATCGGATATTTCTTTTGCATTAGTGGCCGCCAATCCCTGGAGCCTTGCCCTTTCCTGCGAGCTTGCAAAGGCTGAATCTAAAGCTCCGGTATCGAGTATTGCCTTGCCGCCTGCTGATAGCTTTCTCATTTGCCTTAAAAGGTTTTGTTCGTAGTCGGTTTTATTCATCAGTCATCCCTCCCGCGCCTGTCAATCCAGCCTAATGTTGTTATGTCAAACTCATTAACACTTGCCGTATCACCTCTAACGCGTATTTGAGCAGAAGTATTTGTGTACACTTCCATGTATGATACTACATTGGACTCGCCGCCGATACTTGCCAGTGGTGCCGCTGAAGTACTTGGCGCCTCATCGTTTGCGTCTGGACAGGAAAGATAGGTTATGGGGTTTCCACCATCAGTAATTCGCACATTTATTAATGCTTTGACCTTAAGGCCTACAGGCACATCCATTGTCTTCAAAGCTGCCGCTTGCTGATCCACATTCCCTTCATCCACACTTTCAAATGGATTATCCCATAAAAATGTGTCGCCTATCTGAGTAAACCCGTATATATCAGCACCGGCCCCGTCAGTGTATATCCAACCAAGTCGTCTATATTCGGTGTAACCCTCTGGAATATTTTTTGCGACTGAACTTGTGTCAAATCCAACGTCTATTGTATCATCAGAATCTTTTTTAATTATAAAAACATGATAACCAGTGCTGTTTGCCGCTGATCCGCTAAACAGCCCGCCGGCGTCTGTTCCGGCTGCAAATATTGCATCAAGCTGTTTTGTAAGCCCGGAAGCTAAAATAAGATCACAACTGTTGGCACTGTCACGGCATTCCCCAACGGCAATGTCTATGTCTTGATCTGCATCAGCCCCATTGGATAATTGAAGCCCAGCAAGGTATGACCTCGGAAGACCTTTAACATCGGCATGAAGCGACAAAGTATCTCCGGTCAGCACGATCTCATTCGCAGTCCCGGCAAGGTTGGTATCATCACCAATATCAACCTCACCAAGCGTGATTACCTGATCTGTCAGGGATAGATAATCGTGTGAGGCCGTACCGAGCGTTACCGCATCATGGCCACCAGCTAAATCGCCTATGGCAGTGTTAATAGCAGAAAACAATTCGTCAAGGGTGTCATCACCGACCGCACCGTAATTGCCGTATGAACTACCATTTGTTAAGTCGCTGAACGCTGTATCACCAATGGGCCACCCAGCTACTGTTGATTGTCCCGTGCCGCCTTCATTGAGCGCCCACGGGTGCGCCGTGTTTACCCAATTAGCTGATAGCGTTTCAGCCTCGTCAGATTTTACTATCGCGGCATCGGCAGCCTCAAAAGCCGTTGCACCACCTTCAACAATGGCGATAACTTCCGCGCTGGTATCCACAGTTTCAAGCGCTGTGATTTGTGTCGCCGTTGCCATTCCAGCAGCAGCATTTGTTGCAGCCGGGAGCGTTACATCATCTGTCCCGCCGTCGCTTGTGATTGCAACAGTCTCGACGCCCACCGTTCCAACACTTAATTCAGTCGGAACATCTACGCCGTCCTGCAAACCAGCCAAATCAACTGTTTTATTTGCCTCACCATCACTTTCCAAAGAAATCGAAAGGGTTGTCCCGGTGAACGACAAAACATCTATTGTCTGATAATAAACGCTTTCCAGCACCCACCGCTTATCCCCGGCGTTTGTATCAGGGGAGATTACGTCAGGACTTGACTCGACGGCGGCTGAATCATCGTCAAGGATATAAAAATATGTCCCGCTTGATGTGACAGCAATGAGGATGTCCCCATCATACAAAGTTACCCCATCGATAGCATCTACTGCTCCGTCCCCGCCGCCGGTTAAAGATGTAGCACCGCGCCAAAGAGCCTTGGGCTGAGCAGCCGAAGCTATAAGAATAAGGAAAACTATTAAAAAATATTTAAGTCGGTGTATGTTCATCGGTTCCGTCCGCCTCTTTCCATTTATCAGTTGTCCCAGACCCGGAAGCATAAACAACTATGTCCGTGGTTATGTTATAGACCGGCTTCCCTTCGTACTTTCCTATGGTGTTAATATCGGCGTCTTTATCCGCTAAAAGTGTAGTTGTGGAAGTCACTTGCTTTGCCGGGCACAAAATCCATCTTTTATCACCACCGTTTGTGTCGAGTGCAATTACGTCCGGGCTTGACTCTGTTGCCGCTGAATCATCATCAAGAATATAAAACAAAGTACCTGCCGTCATAACTACTATAGCGACATCACCGTCCTTTAGAATCTGCCCGTCAATACTATCTAGCGTTCCATCAGTACCGCCCGTGAGCCCGGTAGCAGGATACCATATTGCCTTTGCCGATACCGTTGCAGAAAAACAAAGGAGTAAGCATATTATTAAAACTATTCGTTTACTCATCACGTCTCACCTTTCTGAACGTATATCCCCAGGCTATCGGTTCGAGTCCCTTTGAAGTAGAAGCCGTTGTCGTGTAAAATTGAAATCTGTGCGCCCAGCCGTATAAATTATCCTTGATCGTGTCTCTGACAACCCTGTTTATGCCCGCGTCAAGAGATAACTCCATGCTGGCCAGAGAAGCCGATACCCACTCGCAATCCTCAGTGTCGACCCACGCACAATCATCAGTGTCAACCCAAATGCCGTCCATTCCCACGGCATCGTCTGTATCGCTGTAATGTGAGACAACTATGGAATGTGCTTCGTTTATTCTTTTCCCGGCAAACTTAAACATCCTGATTCTGGTCAGATCCCAAATGTTGCCGGTAGGAAAGAAATCGCCTGTTTCAACAATCTGCTCTATCGGATCATCAACCCACGCCGTACCGTCCTCTAATTCTAGCATGTACCCGGTATCGATTGCTCCATAGATAGACTTTTCACCAACTGTTGAAGCCACCTGCCAGGCCGCTTGAGGATAAGTATCGGGAACTTTCTCAAACCATTTTTTATAAATCAGGCTGTAAACAAGCCATGTGTCGCAGGTTGTCGAACTCCCGGTAGGAATTAGAAGGTTATATTCTTTGTACTCCGGGTCAAACCAACCTCTTGAATTCGCAATCGATGAATAATTAATGCAGTCAGCATTCGTGGCGTCAAAATACTTATCAATTCCTTTTACGAAATTAATCACCGCGCCATCAAAAACTATCAACCCATCAGCAGACAGCCAAATTGCAATGTTTCTGGTCACGTCCTGGGCCATGTCAAAGCCTATTTCAGCAGTGGCTAAAGTAAGCGGAGCAGGGCACCCAACATTAAGGGATATCGGTTTTATCGAAAAGTCTTCCGGGCCTGTACCGGTTAAAAGATAGGTTTCGTTTCTTTTCAGGGCTACCCACGTTACAAAAATATTCGAACCGAACCTATTATAAAGTTGAGTACCAGCAGTAAGTGGAGAGTTTCCACCGAAATAAAGACTCTGAACCCCATCCATGCTCGACTCAATGCCGTTCCAGACATCAGGAGCGTTTGAAACAGAATAGTCTACCCGGTTTCCTTCACCGCCCAATTCGTAATTGCACAAAAGTACACGGTTGTTAAAGACAGACGAAAACTTGAATTTCTTGACATCGATTGTTGCCGGCACCCCCCAGACATGATTGACAACAATTTCAGCCGTGGCATCGCCGGTTGTCCCGGTCAAGGTAGCGGTGGGAATCAGTTTATAAAAATACCCGGTAACACCGAACTCGCTCCGAATAGTTTCATCGGCAGGCGGGTTCCACCAAGTTATGCCGGATTGTGTAAGCGTGTTTGACCCGTAAAATCTATCTCTGACAGTCTCGTCATAAACCGTGCCAACAGTTTGATAATCGTCTCCATCGTGGTAATAGATTGTAAACGAAGCGGTATTTTTGTTGATATAATCCTGGAATAATTGCCACCTGAAAGCCGACATAGCTTCTTCAAACGCGATAATAATATGGTCTGAAACCGTCATCCCGTCAAGTTCTGCAACACCGTAAGCCGTTGTATTTGCTTCGGTATTAACCTCTACGGTATAATCGTAATAAGTGCTTTCCGAATCGTCCCGAACCTGAAATGTTATGGGCTGTCTGTCCACGCCGTCCCAAACATTCCTTATATCTTGCCATGGTGAGTCTGCTGTAATTTGATAAATATCTGCGCTTCCCGCTGTAAGTCGAACGGAATACGCGTATAAACAATAGGTTTGCTCTGCGTGATAAAGCTTTGCGGTTGATGCCGTGCTGTCGAAAGAGTACGTTCCTGTTTTGGCAAAAGCTTTGCTGTCGTCGGTCGTGCCATCTGATCCGCCTGCAACCGCAGTCCAGGCCGAACCGTTCCAGTATCTTACTGTTAATGTTGAGTTTGTCGTGTTAGCGGTTTTGACATAAAATTTAATACCTTTTAACGGTCTTGCGCTGAGAATCAAGAACGTGCCGGAACCGCTTCCGCCTATATCCGCATATTCACTCGTAGCACTTGAATTTAATTCGTCGGTAAAATCGACAACATTAGTGTAAACATTCCCGTCTGCAACGGTTATCGTTTCGGCGTCGGATGCTACCTCACCAGTTAGAGAGTCCGTCGATATTAAATAAATCCTGTCATTGATCCATGAGGTTACATAACGCACAGTAAATGTGTCATTATTTGAGGTGGAATTTGTAACAACTATTATATCACCGCCACGGAAGCCAGCGGCCTTGAAATCGCCTGTATCCGTATCGATATAATCAGCGTCGCCGCTATCAACAAAACTCACACCGTTAGGCGTGTACCCCGTCCCTGTCGCTCCACGCTCTGCCCTGAAAACTTTAGCGCACCTTGTTTCATCTCCGGCCCAGACTTTATTCTCGACACCATTTGAATATACAACCACACCCTGGGGGCCTTCTGAGAATCTTCCAAGTCCTGCGCCTGTCCCGTCCGTCTGAATTTCGGTGGCTTCAAAGTCTCCCTGCGAACCGATTGCGGTTTTATTTACAAGGACTTGAGAAGCGGTTAAGCCGGTGTTCTCGGCTTGAACAAGGTTGTATGTTTCTTGAGTGTATCCTTCTGAACGAAGCTGAAACCCGTTCCTTATTTTAAGGTAGCCGGTGAGTGCAGTTGAGTTAACCGCTGTATATCCCTGAACGCCTTCAATCCCTGCGGTATTATATCGCATGTTCTGAAGGGTCTTGAAATTTTCCGGGCCTATCTGTGCAGGGTCGGCATCGGGCATCCACGCACCTTTAAACGTGTGCCATTTCTCGACAAGGGGCGTGTCTTCCTGTGCCATGGCAAACGATGCTATGAGTACAAGAAATATGATTAAAAGTCGTTTCATCGAACGGGTTCCTCTGCCTGCTCACGAATAAGCTCGTTAAATTCACCACGATACCGGTCAAGCTCGGCCTGATACAATGCCATTATTTGAGCGTATGAACCGAACCTTCTATCTTTCAAAAATCCCTGTGCGACAACATAGAAAGTTAATGCCGTGTCGTAAACCGCAGGGGTTGTTACGGCTCCACTTGATGCTATATCAGAGGGTCGGGTTACAAGATAAACTGTTACTGTCTCAGCCGTTCTAGCCGCTAAGGCTGGATATATGCCAATTTTCCCGGCATACTCGTACCAGTATGCAGGTTCTTCGCTATCAGGTTCCCCAACGCTTCTCACGTTGCCTTCGATCAATCCCTTGCTGCCGACGGAATCAACATAAACAACCGCCTTGACTGTGATATACGCGGTTGACAAACTATATTCTATGGTGTCTGAGATCAGATCAACGCTTTCGGTAGCTTCGGTGCAGTGCGCCTTGGCCGCAAGATCCTTCATGCCGTCATTGACCCACCTTAAAAGCTCGGTGTCGTCAAAGAACTCATTAGCATCGCCGGAATCTTCGTTAAGATAATACCGGGCATTTGTGATAATAGCTGAAGCCAAAGTTGAAGATGTTTGTTGGCTTCCTGCAAAACACAATCCGGCAAAGAAAAGAATAAGGAGTATGATTAATCGTTTCATATGTACCTCTTGATTCTTGAAACATCGCTAAGGTTCCAGCCTTCTTTTGAAAGCGCATAGTTTCCGCGAATTTGTGACAGGCATAAATTCCAAAGGTTTGTATTTTTCTCTACCGTTGTCTTGAGGCCGTAAAAGTTTTTATGGTCACTGGCCGGTAGCAGCATTAAATCCATAACCCCGTAGGCTACAATCCCGAAGTGAAACCTTGATGGTATGTCGGTTATGGAAGATGGCATGTACCTATATAAAAGGATGATGTCGTAATCAAAATCGGGATCGTCTACCCAGATATTGTCGTCTTTTATGTAATATTTGGTTGACTGGTCATTGGTGGCTTCGGTATCAGGGATTCTGAGAATCTTTGTAAAGTCAGCGTCTTCTTTGAATATCAGCCCGCCGGATGAGTATGTGACTGCGAAAACAGACCCGTTTAATGTGAAATTCGAAGTATCAATTACAGTTATTTTCCAAGTTCCGTTGGCTTCAACTGAACCGACTATACCGGATACCGTAACGATATCGTTTGTTGACCTGCCATGAACCGCGGAGGTCGTTATCTTGCACAACCCCCCGGATGTCGCAACCCCGGAGACGGCAATTGCGTTCGTTCCCATATCAAGAACCCGGACAATATTATTTACATCCGTAGGCGGTACAAAAACATGATCGCCGTAAGTCGCTGCCAGGGCCACTCTTTTTGTAAATCGTTCCGGATCAGCGTTTAAAAGCTCCATCCCGAGCAAGCCAACAGCTGTTGCAACTGTTTCGGTAAATCTCGTTGCTCCCAACTTTCGCGCCTGGACTTCTCGAAGTTCGAGCCTGATTCTGCTTTTTAGTGCAGCGTCATTCATAATAGATCCTTATACACCTTTTCCCACAACCGTTTGGCCGTTACAGGGATGCTGTGTTTTTCTTCAACCCACGCCCTTGTCTGTTGCTTCATTGAGAGAATTTCTTTGTCGGAAAGGCTTAGAATATTAATCAGCGTTTCTTTTAAAGTTTCCGGATCGTTGGCAATGTTAAGCGAACATGAACCGAACTCTTTTTTGTAAAGGTCTTGAGCCAGAGAATGAGTGATTGCAATCTTGCCAAGTGCTGCGGCTTCAAGCGCTGCATTGCCCCATTCACCATAGATTTTCCCCTGCGCTTTCATTTCCATGGCTTCAATGATGATGTCGCAATCTCTAACCCTGTTCAGACTGTCCCTCCACATCATCCGCCCTGAAGGTTTATCATCCTTAACACCGACGTACTCGAACCTGTCCCCGTACTTTTCCTCAAGGCTTTTCATAATCTTAATTATTTTTGCAGTTCCCTTATGCTCGGGAAGGGACGGGAAGTGGCCTATTTTTAATTTCTTTCCATGTTTTTTAAAGTCCGGCTTTAGAAACTCAGTATCGACAGGGTAATAAACCCACTGCTCGTTATTCGCACCATGGCCTAAAAGGTCGGGCATTTGAATAATTGTGGTATTGACTACCTTATTATAGTTCGGGTTCAGCATTTCATGATTGGCCCGGTAAGCCCCGCCGCCGTGCTGCATTACAATCTTTTTTTCTTGGAGATTAACGCCTGGATGGATTAGAGTCGACGTTATGAAATGAAGAACCTTTGCCCTTTGCGCAAGCCCGTGTAACTCGAAGGCTTCCAGGATTAAACTATTATTCGGAAGTTTGGCAAGGACGGGATGAATCGGAATCTGCTCAGGATAATAGAACGGATGAAACTCCCCCTTGAGAGCAAGAACATCCAACCCAAGATACTGAAGACATTTGAAAAATCTCCACCCGGTATTCGCCCAATCATTTTTAACTAACATTAAAACATCAAACATTTTTCCCCCTTAAAACTCTTGCAGGGTTGCCAACCATGACATCCCCCGGCAATACATCGTTTAATACAACAGCGCCTACCCCAATAAATGCGCCGTCCCCGATAACCGTTTTTTGCCCAAAACCACCACGAACAGTTGAGTTCAACCCGAACCAGCAATCCTGACCGACCGTGACACTCCCTGCCAAGATCGTGCCTGCTGAAATCTGAGTTCTCGTTCCTATATAACAGTTGTGAGCGACATGAACGTGGTCGTCTAATTTAACTTGTGACTCCAAAATGGTGTCATACACTGTGCCCTGAACTACCGTTGTGTGTGAACCGATCTCGACATCATCCCCAATTAAGACACCACCAGTATGCTCAACCCTGATTAACTTGTCCCCGTCCCGTTCAAACGAAAACCCCTTTTCCCCAATCACTGCGCCGGACTTGATTAAACACCGATCACCTATAGATACATGCCCACGGATGACCACATTATCATGGATCTCAGCACCCTTTGAGATAACAACGTCAGGGTCGATGGAACAGTTCTTGCCTATCCCCGGTGTTAAATCCTTGGCCCTTGATTTGGCAAACTCAAGTCGTTTTAAATCACCCATCTTATGACCTCGAATGCTTCAGCATATTTAGTGTTTATTTGGATCCCCCGGCATCTTGCGTGCCCTGCTGTTATCGTAGGGTCACAGAAGGGCCGCCATGTTTGAGTCTTGAAAATGCTGATTGCTTTTATTTTGTTTGCAATGTCCTTTGAAGAAAGCCTGAAGTATGTTTGAGTCTGGTGGAGACCTATGTGATTCCAGAATAATTCGTACCCTAAAAGTTTCCGATCTTTAAAGGCCCGTACACCTTCTTCTGAAATACATTTGTGATCTTGGTGGATATCGAAGGTGGATGGGATAAAAACGCAGTCGGGGTCAATTTCTAACTTCATTCTGGTCAATGTCTCTAGAATGTCTTGCCGGTGTTCACTGAATCTTCGTATCTCATAGTTGCAAGTTACCAGTTCGAATCCCATTGATTTCGCTGATTTTAGCTGTTCTCTCTTCCAGTGGTCTAAAGACATGCCAACAGGAACAACTTTGGGAACATCGCAAAGTACGGCAACAGTTACCCGGCTTCCGGATCGGAGTAATCTTGAAATTGTACCACCGCATCCAATCTCGGCGTCATCCGCATGAGGGGCTACGATAAGAACATTTTTCAATCTTCCACCTCTATTGCCTCCGTAAGATGTTTGGCCATGTGCTTATTGTAAAAGTATTCGCTGGTATACTTCTTTCCGCAAATACCGCAGACGTATTCTGGTTCAACGGGTGCGGCTTCTTCTTCCGGTACGTCAAGTATTTTTTCCACCGGTACAAAGTCTCGTATTCCTTTGAAAATGTTTCCGTTGTACTTCATCATCCAATCGGCATCGGACTTAGGCATTTTAATCCATTGCCCAGGAATGTATTCTGTCTCGATTTGTTTCAGGTGCTTGTTTTTAAAAACGAACGCTTTCTTCCCTATATATTTTAATTCGACCATGACACCTCCTTAAAAGGTGGACGGGGTACAGGGGAGTATACCCCGCCCGGTGGCCACCTTATGCTTCATCAGCTATGGAATCGGTCATCTTATACGTGACCGAAGCATAGATGATTGTACTGGTGGGTATTTTTGTGGCTCCCGTTTTATTGAGAGTAAGATCAATGGTGTCATCGGCTGTAAACTTATGCAAAAAGCCTTCAACTTCTCCACTGTTCATGGTGAATACAGTCGTGCTAAGGATACTGATCCCATCATAGAACGCATCTGCGTCACCGCCGTACCCGACATCGGAATCGGTACACCCAGCAGGCAAAGCTGCCGAGATAAGAACGTCCATTACTCTCGCATTCTTCGGGATCGGGAGCAACTGAATAACATCACCGCTGACAATAGAATCATCGGCAGTAGTAAAAATAACATGCCTGTTAAGCGTCACCCCAGCAGGTACTCGAAAATCAGGCATAATACCTGCATCGACGGCATCTGTAGTGTGTGTGGTCATATTGTTACCTCCTTATGCCTCGTCATTTATGGCATCAGTCATTTTGTAAGTAACGGATGCATAAATAACTGTGCTGGTGGGTATGTCGGTTCCTCCGCCCTTGTTAAATGTTATATCTATTGTGTCGTCTGCCGTGAACTTGTGCAGGAAGCCGGCAACGGCCCCGCTGCTCATATTGTAAACAGAAGTATCCAAGAGATCCAAGCCGTCAAAGAATGCATCAGGATCGCCACCGTAGCCGACATCACACCCTGTATATCCAGCGGGGAGCAGTGCCGAAATAGATACGTCAATAACTCTGGCGTTTTTCGGAATCGGGAGCAACCTGATAACATCTGCGCTTGCGATTACCTTGCTGGCGGTTGTATAAAGAACGTGCCGTGTAAGCACAACTCCTGCCGGCACTCTGAAATCAGGCATAATGCCAGCGTTTACTGCATCTGAACTGTAAGTCGTCATCTTATTACCTCCAATGGTTTACGCATTCGGATCACTACAAAAAGTGTCTACTGCGATACGTCCGAACCATTTGCTGTTGAAGTACGTTCCCTTGACTCCGTAAATCGTACCGGCTGTGATCGCCAGCGCGTTTCCGCGGTCGTCCTTTTCCTCATTCCAGGAATAACGGAACTTTCCACCGTCTCCACCATAGGCAACAACAGCGGCCTGTGCCCCAAGAAGCAGGGAACGGGAAGCGGTCATGTCTGTGGCGCATGAAGTCGTATCATCCAGTCGGATAACGTTACGGTGCTTGTGAAGAATAACTCCGGCGTATTCGCCCAGAGCGTTCTTATAGAGGTCTGATTTCGGCCCGTCTGTGGCCTTATGGATTTCGAGCCAGTCATTCTGTGACAAACCGGTTCTCAAGCTGTAGGCGTTCCAGGGGTGCATCAGCAAAACGTACTTGTCTTCACCGTCAATCCTGAATGGCTGAATCAGCGGATCAAGGGTTTCAATTTTGGAAATGAGTTTTTCGGTAATGCCAATATCCATTGTGTCGGTTGCGGTGATTGTTGCAAGGGTTGTAGCGGTCCCGCCGTAAACCACGTGATCGCTGTCGGGGGAATTGAAACTGTTTGTGCAGCGGCCTGTGTAGCTGACACCAACATGAAACGAGGTATCGATTCCACGCGCCCCGGCCAAGTACATCATGCACTGCTCATCGCTGTCTTCTGCAAACCATGTAGCAAGAGCGTCCCGGCCTTCTTTCCGCATATTATAGGGAACCCGCTGTTCGGACATTTTACCCTTTGATTTCGTGCTTTTCCGTCTCTGATTGATAAAAACGGAGTCCGCGTAGAAATCAAGAGCTTCCTCTGCGCTGGTCCCTTCAATGGTATCATCGCCTTCAACACCGTCTCCGTCCAACTTCATGCGGAGCCCGAAGGTGATTTTCTCTCCTGCCTTTTTCGCAAGCTCGGTCTTAACCTGGATCATGGCATCCTTGCCGGTGCCCATGAACTTGCGAAAATATTTCTTTTTGTCAGCTTCAATAGCCAACGACGGAGACCACCTCTGTACTGCAAGGTCTGCTCCTGTTGCAAAATCTGTTGCTGCCATAACTAAATCTCCTGTTTACAGCAGGAGCTACAGTGCGCCGGACAAATACTTTTCTTGGTCAGCGTCAGACAGATTGCCAATTTCAGCCTCAGATAAAACTTTTGAGAAATCGCCTGGCTCTTCTCCGCTGCCTGGTACGCTCGTAATTGACCGGAACTCTCCTGCCGGTGAATCTTTCATTTTTTTCATAAGCTTGGCCGTGATCTCTTTTTCAAGCTCCGGCCTAAGCACCTTTTCTAATTCTGAACGAACACCAGACGACTTGCGTAAAGTGTCGATCAGTTTCGTTAATGAAACAGCGCCCTTTCCCAGCGGGATCGGTACTTTGCCACCGGGCGGGATAATAAGGGTGTCCGGTCGGGACAGTACATGAAGGTATTGCTCATCAAACCCAGCGTTAACGGCGGTGTTTACAAAGGATTCCATTGTTTCCTTGTTATCCTCTGCATACAATTCTGGAATAGCCGCCTTTATTTCTTCAACGCTATCGTTGATAACCTGGCTTGCCCTGTCGATCCGTCGCTTTTCAGCAAGCTTCGACTCGTTCTGGGCAGCACTTATCTTGTTGTACTCATTGAGTTTATACTGATACTTAATGGCCTGGTCTGGATCTTCATCGACCATTTCGGCAAACTCGTCGCCGGTCAATGTTTTGAAATCCTCAATCCAATCTGGCTCATCAGCCGGTGCAGACCGCAAAGCTTCAATTTCAGACGTTAGCTCTTTAGTACTGGCCTGGGAATCACTCAATGCCTTCCGTAAATCTGTCGTTGCCTTTCGCTCTTCTTGCAGCGCTGGCAACGGGACGTATCCTTTGGGCGGTGGTTGGGTGTAATCTGGTTCCGTCTCAACTACCTTTTCAGGTTCTTTATCAGATTCCTTTTCTGGTTCTTTGGGTTCATCGGCAGTTTCGTCTTTCGGCTCAGGGGTGGCCGTATCATCACCCTGTAACGATTCGCCTTCTTCACCCTTCAACTCTGCTTCTGTAACGTCTTCACCATCAAACAAAGGTTCAAAATCAATAACCTCTGCCTCATCTGTTAATGCGCCTGCACGATCATCTGCGCTCTGAAGCCCTGTCACTGTTCCAACGTCTTCTACTACTGCTTGTTCGCTCATGTTTACATCTCCTTTTAATGCCTCGGACGAAGGCACCTGCCGTTTTCGGTGGGCAGGACAACGAAAGTTTTAGCCGTATCGCTCGGCCATGCGCATAAAAAAAGGCCCGAATTAAGAGAATATCTCTTAACCGGGCCTTGTAATTACCTTTCGGGTTACTTGGTAATCGGTTTTCTAATTATAAATTTTGGGTGCTACGTTATTCTAATCTCCCCTCTGTCCGAATGCTCGAAATTCCAATTCCGCCTTTCCGTAAATTAATTTCAAATATCAACTTCCCGGTTTTGCCATCTCTTATCCATTCAGACATGGCCTTTGCTATTTGGGAAATTGTTTCTTGCATTGTTTCATAATTTAAATCATGTGTCAAGTTATATTTCATTTGCCGCCACCAAGTTCGTCGTGCATCAGCTTGATAGCGTCCCGGTGAACCTGCGCAACAGAAAAAACGTTCCGGTTAATCGCAGCAACATCCGTTATTTCAGTTTCAAACTCAGTTAGCGCCGGCGGATTGTCGAGTTCTTTGACAGCGGCATCGTATCTATCTGCATGTTTCTTGTATAAATCGTAATCATCAGACCGGTACCCTATCTGTGCCATGGTGAAATTCAGGTCAATATCATCAGGGAATAATTTAACCCCGTGCCTCGCCCATTGGACAGCCCTGTCAGCGTATATGTCTTTTTCCGTCTCAGACCATCTAGAAAGGTACGATTTTGCCATTCTGAAATAAACCCCTGAATACGTCTGCATTTCTTGCGGTGATACCACGGGCAATAACTCAAGGCATTTGGTGCCGCATTCTATGGCCTTTTCAAAGTCCCTGTTTGCCATGTGAATATCAACCATGTACTTTAAAGCTTCGTAATCTTCCGGGTTCTCAAATAGCCTTTTATTGAGCAGTGCCTCTGTTCTGGCATACTTGGCTTTCATTTTCTCAAGACTCAGGCTGTACCCGCAATGGTTAATAACTATGTCCGTCATGCCGGAAAATCCGTCGTACCTTGGCTGGTTATGAATGCAGTGCTCGTAATGGATACCAGAACTTTTCCTGAAAAATCTATTCCCGAACCACTTCCCGGTGATCTCATCTCGCTTTTCCTGAATCGTGCAAACCAGGGCGCATACTTCCGGGGGCAGCTTTTTTAATTTGGCCTTGAAATTTTCCGGGTTAATATCTGAAATAAGGTTTTCATCGGCATCTAGAATTAAAATCCAGTCGCCGGTTGCATAGCCAATGCTCTGGTTCCGGTGCAGAGAGAAATCGTTTTGCCATGGATGATGGTAAACCTTACACCCGAACGATTCAGCGATTTCAACCGTATCGTCGATTGAACCGGTATCTACCACAATTATTTCATCACATAGGTTGCGGATGCTTTTCAGGCTTTGTGGAAGCAGGTCGTGTTCATCACGGACGATCATGCAGGCACTTATTTTCATTTATTCCCCTTTAACCCATGCGTTCATCGCCTTGTCGTAATATTTTGTAGTGACCACGTGCTCCCGCGCCGGATTCCCGTAAACCGTAGCTCCTGCCGGGACATCTTTGGTCACAACTGACCCGGCGCCAACTACCGCATTCGTTCCTATTTCGACTCCTGGTAAAATTACCGAACCGCCGCCTATAGAAGAACCGCTGCCTACCATAGTTTTGGGTTCTCCCCGCCAATGCCCCTTTGATGGTGAAAACTTATCGTTTACAAACGTCACCCGTGGGCCTATAAAAACATAACTTTCGATTATAACCCCTTCAGGTATGAAACAATGCGCCCCAATATTACAACTCTTCCCAATTTCACAAGGCCCGATCTCGGTAAACGCCCCAATTCTACAACCCCTTCCAATAATACACCCGTACAAGTTTAAAAGCTTCTCGTCGTGGTACTGGACGTTCTTCCCCATTTTAACATTTTCTATTGGCATCGTATCCTCTCCACAATTCGTATCGCTTGCCGTGCGTCCTCGATCCCAAAACCTTTCCCCTCAAGTATCGCCCGGTAGGCTGTTGTGTGTAAATCTGTAAAACCGTTTGATAAATCTAATTTGTGGTCGTTTATTAAAAATGTTCGCTGTTGTTTTTCGTTCTTATCAATAGATATGCGCCATTTAACGAACGCTCGTTCTAACTCCAACGTTCCGCTAATCTCGGTCATAGTTCTATTTATACCGATGACCATTTCCATATCACCAAACAAAAACACCATTAGGTCAAAAAGATGAATCCCCAGATTTGTGGCCAAACCTCCCGACTTAGATTCATTCGACTTCCACGACGCTTGGAACCAATCTCCACGAGGAGCACAGTAGTTTACTACAACGTAATTTTTTCCAAAATGTTCGGGAATCTTTTTGATTTCTTCATGTAGCCTGCTCTGCAAAATACACCAGACCTTGTGGCCCGTTACTTTTTCTGTTTCAGCCACAGCATCAACATTTCTTTCCGTCAACGCAATGGGTTTCTCGCAAATAACATCCATACCGTTTCGCAAAGCCCACCTGGTATGTGGTTCGTGAAGATAGTTTGGCGAAAGGACAACTGCGTAGTCTATTGTGCTTTTGTTGCAATATCTGTCAAATCTTTCAAACTCTGTGAAGAATTTGCAATCTGGAAAAAAAGAATCGAGAATGCCCACTGAGTCGTGGGGGTCAATGGCCGCTACTAAATTGCCCCCGGCGTCTTTTATTGCCTGCATATGCCTTGGAGCTACAAACCCGGCCGCACCGATAATCGCAAAGTTTTTCATTGGCACGGCAGGTAACAAAAATCTATGCTTGTTTTTGACCAAATATTTTAGAGGTGGTGTCAGGTAGTTGTTTTTTTCCCCTTTTCTGATTCCTGCGCTATAAAGTTCAGGATTCGCATTTTTACAATTACGGAGAACGATAAACCTAGCTGTAGTGTGGCTGATACCATACTCTTTCGCAGTATCGCTAATACGCGCACCGGATAGAACTTTGCTACTAAGTTCTTTATTTCTTTCTGTCTTCATTATTCCTCCCCGAATTTCCGATCAAACCATTCCTTACTGCCGGGCGCCCCAGGGAACGATGCGTCAAAACGTTCCTCGTAGGACTTGTTGTCAAGATACCTCATCCGGAACGCAAACATATTCCTGCCGTTTGGTGCCATTCGGTGGCCTGATAGCATGGCCTCTGCTTTTTTGTCAAAGGCTGCTTCTTCCTGTGCGTTCAATGTATAGTCCCCCCGGGTACAATGATTCGGCTTTCTTTGGTCTTTTCCTGTAAAGCAGTATAAAATCCGCTGACAACTACGTCCAGCGCCCGAAGCATAATGCTTTTGGCAAGATGATAATCCGTTGGAATATTCACGACCTCAATGTCGCCGTCCTGAAAAACCTCTATCCGAATGAAACCCATTGGCTTGCGTTCCTGCTTTGCTTTTTTCTCGCTCATGCATCCCCCTATACCCCACAGCCATTGGCCAGCATTAATAATTCTTCGTGCTCTTCGTCTACTTTGCTCTGTTTTAACCATGTCATGCTTTCCCCCATGTGACCCTCAACCACATCGAAATTCCCAGGATCAAAAACCATTACATCATCATGGTGAGTTTGAAGATCGTATACCGTGTTTTTCACTGTTTCCCCCCCTGCACCAATTTAAACCCTTCCAAGTAAGCGTCAAGGTTCGCCTTATCTTCCTCACGCTTCTCTTTATTGGCCGCGTCCACGTTTTCCCCTGCAATCTTTTCAATCTCGACTTTCAGCTTCTCGTTTTCCAGACGCTTGTTTTCCAGCTCTAATTGTGTGGCGGCATCGGCTATCTGCGCTTGTTTTGCATTTTCCGCCTGCTGTTCCTCTAACGCCTTGATGGTTTTCTGTTTCATTTCCTCAACTGTAAGATCCTCATCTTCCGGGTTGACCCCCAATATCGGTTTAAGTTTTGCCAGCGTTTGTTCCTTGTTGGGAATATTGGACATCTCGAACGCCATGGTCATTAAATGAGGTATGATTTCCGGCGGGGACTTTTTAACCCATTCGATAATAAGGTTCATGTTTTGTTCCCTGACCGTATCAGTCTGAGGGGCTTCGCTTATAATGGTGTCGTATTTTCCCTGGGTAATGTTATTTTTTAATTCTATAACCCCCGTCTCGGTTTGAATTTGTTTATTGACTTCAACAAACTTCTCCGCCCCGGTCATACGGTCGGTAATCCTCAAAACCTTTTCTTTTGTCCAGAAGCCTTGAATGTTGGCTACGCTCTGATCACCTAAAGCTTTCATTGATCTACGAAGATTATCGAATAATGGTGCGGTGATAACGTTGCTCTGTGCAATGTCCGTCTTTTTCGCAACTCCGGACTCTGCCTTGGACTCGTAACCCAACCGGGTAGCGTTTGCGCCCGAAACCAGCTGAATCTCGGTCTTGGCTTCCTGCTCAAGTAGAATCTGGCCCTGGGCCAACTCTGCTTTCTCGACTATCTGGATTTTCTTTTGACCCAATGCACCCGGGTTTACAACCACAAGGCCATCAAGTTTATTGGCTTCTTCGTACACAGTTTGTAATGCATCCTTGCCATCAACTGCATCAGATTCAATCATGACCCGCCGCTTCAGCAACATTGCCAAAGCCATTGACCGCCGCTTGTTTACCTCTGTGTCCTGGCCCCTGATCTGCCGCGGTACTCCGTATGGGAAATTGTACCGGTCCACATAACCCACAAACGGAACCAACGGAAATTGATCGTGTGGGTAGGGTGTAGGCACGTCCTGCAATTCCAAATCACCAAAAAACGAACACACCCGCATTTTCTTGACCATGGCAACTACAACTTCCTGGCTGGCAGTGATAAGCTGATACTGCTCTGAAATCGGAATCTTATCGTCCATTTCAACGCACCGGCCATCTGCAAACAATGCGAAAGCGGCTTTCTCGTTTATCGGATACCACATCTCAATAGGTCTGACCCTCTTTCTTTCGCTCTGCGCCCAACCTGACCCGGACTCCTGCCTGATGCTTTTTTCTATAAAGTCGGCTTCGTCCTCGAACATGGCCCCGCCTTCCTTAGAATCCCCGGCCATGTCATCGTATGTGTTCTCGATCTCCTGGGACTTGCCCGGAAACATGGATTGCAGGGTTGATAGATCCATGTATCTCTGGATGAATGCAAACCGGCAATTATCTGGTGTGATCCATGGCGGAGCGAACGGGTCTGTCCATAATTCTTTCCAGTCAAATCGCCTAATCTGCAGCCGTTCTTTCCGCGGATCTGGATTAAGGCACGGGCTTAGATACCCGATGCCGGGTATAATCGCATCCCGGAACGCATGAGAGATAAGAAATTCCCCGTCTGATTGATCCATGATGAACTTAACGCCCTCTGTCATCACCTGGGAGATTTCGGAATCTTTGGTTGACCTGGCCTTGGATATGATATCGAACTTATTTACGGCCTGGCTACCCAGGATAAGGTTGATCGTAGGAAACGTCATATTAACCGTAATAGGTTCAATGCCGGCATCAGCTGCAGCCTCCCAATCCTCATCCGTCCACTGTGCCCTGCCGCCATCGTACATTTCAGCATCACGCCATGATTCTGACCGCCATTCCCTCGCAGCCCACTGAGCTTCGTCTACCCAAGTTTGAAATTTTTTTATTTTTTCCATGCTTTCAGGTTCCTTTATTTCCCCTTCTTTTTTTTGTCCCCTGTCTTTGGCTGCGGGTTAAATGTTTTGGCCGGATAAACAGGCGCAATTTTTTGAACCTCGGCAAGCCTTTCCGCTTTTTCATCTGCCGGTTCAACAGCTTTTAACTTCGGCTTTGGTGAAACAGGCTCTTTCCGTGTCTTTGTGTTTTCATCCTTCTCAATCTTGGTTTGCGGAACCGTTTTCGATAAGCTGTGCAAATATAAATCGGTTAAAAATTTACCAACAGAAACACGCTTGCCAACCTCACTGCTTGCCGTAAACGCCGCCGATGTTATCCGCTTCCAAATGTCCTCGTCGATGTAAATACATACCGTTTTCATAGCTTTTCCCGTTTCTAATAGATTAAATAGACTCAATAAAGAATATAGACGTTTCTCAATAAAGTCAATAGAACTTTTAGCTTATTTTCTATATAGACTCAATAAACTCAATATATTTAGTTTATATAGACTCAATAGAAAAGGCAAGGGAAAAATTATTTTTTTATGCTACAAATTTTCGCCGCCTTGGCCTAAACGGTATAGCGTTGCTCGACGGCCAAATCGCACCCAGGGCAGGATCTACTATCCGCGCAAAACAATCCAGCATATCGTCGTGAGCCGCTACTGGAAAGGCTTTGTACTCGTCCTCGATGAACTCTCTAACTACGTTTACAGTCTTATGCTCATAATTCACCTTATTGAGAATCGTCGGCAGGTACACCCTACCCCCCTCGAACAAAGGGATCAGCTTCTTAATCCTGTCTGGTTTCGGTATGTTACCCTTCAGTTCGATGATCGGGAACCTGTAGTTTGTTCTATCCATCTTGTCCTGGCAATGCTCAATATCGGCCTGCATCCCGTACTGCTCATACCCTACCCCAGCAGGCCTGTACTGCCTGTGTAGCTTGAATAGCGCGTCTGCCCGCTCCGTCAATGACATCCTATCTCTAATGAAATCAACGACATAGTAGTTCTTGTCTGCCCCCAGTCCTATAATAGCCATAACCGTGTAGTCACTGGTTCTTTTTTTAGCGCTTGCCGGGTCTACTAATAGATACAAATTCATGCCGCCTGGTGTTGGGCTCCAATATTGCAACCACTCTTCTTTAAAGCCTTGAATTTCATCAGCTTTCGGGTCTTGAAGCATCTGGCAACCGAATACATATGGTCCCATCTCCCGACGCTTATCAACCAGTACATCCTTGCCTATTAGTACCGGCTGCCCATCCACTTTACCATTTTTGGTAGCAGGATAAATCCTTGTTTTTGCTGCCTTTCTGTCCATTATGGTTTTATAGGTGTCGTTGTAATGATACCTGGTGCCGATATATCGTTTCTTTCCGCCATCGCTGGCCAGGTTGAGCGATAACGCCCACGCATCTGTGGTTTTTCTTATCATGTCCGGAGTGGTTACAGACTCGCGGGTAACAACATCGTCATACACTAACACGCTGAAATGTTTAGAAGTTGGTTGCCCGTCTACCAGCCCGTGAGCCTCGACGGTTGCCTCTTTTGGGTTGCTTTTGCGCTTTACAATTAGGCCATCGTCCTCTGACCACTTAGGTGAGTCTTTTCGGGGGGTTGTGTATAGAATCTCGGGATACAACTGCTTGAGAACCTCGTTGTCCTCTAATTCTCGCTTGATCTGCCTTAAAAACCCCTTGGCAATGGGCCGGGTATGGGAAAAAATACCTACTGTAACATCTGGATTATTAAGGATATCCTGAATAGATAGCCCGTATGTAATGATGGTGCTTTTATAATGCTCTCGCGCCCACAAATCGAGATGACCGTCCGGAGATCGCTGAACCTCAACGCATCGATCAAACAACCAGTCACGGTCAACATCTTTGCGGTTTAACAGGTGTGTGAGTAAAAAGAAAAGGTCTTTGCGGCCAATCGCTGCAAGGGTTGCTGCTGCGTTGTCCTGACTTTCAGCGGCTTTGAGAATGGTCTTATAGAAGTTTTGCGCATCATTACGATTCGTAAATTTCATTAAGTTTGTCCGTTATATCGGATTTCACTTGCTCTGTTTTTACTGGTCCGCCGTCTTTGCCGGTTATTTCCCTGCCCTGGGTGTTTTTCCACCGATTATAATTGTTGATTATGTTGAATATTGCGCCTGCTACATTTTTGCCGTTAAACAACGATTCCTCTGCGTATTGCTCGCAAATTGACCGCGCTTTTATAATCGTAGGAAGAAACTCGTCCTTTTTAGTGTAATCTAAAAGAGCGCGACGGCTGAACCCTATTGAGTTTGCAAGCCCTGTCATGGTGTAGGGCGTGACTTGTTTCTTTAACCCGTCGTTGCTGGTGTCCCAACAGTTTTCGAAGTATTCGTCAATCTTTTCTTGCATGGCTTCGGGCGTTGCATATTTTGGCGGTCTGCCGTTTGGTCTGCCTGTTGGTTTAGCCATTTATTTCCACCTCGCATTCTACCTTTTCTGCTGTAACCATTGATATACCAAAAAACCGATGCCCGGCTGGGATAGGGTATTTAACGTTTTCTCGAATCGGCAATGAATACCTTCCGCCGTGCTGGTCGGCTAATAAAAAAGAAATCGGTGATATTGAATCTCCTGATACCGTGATATTAATAAATTCGTTGCTTTCGGCCATCACCTAAACCCCGCCTGTAAATCAAATCCTCGCGCTAAATTCCCCCTGCAATATTGAAACTCCCTGTCAAAAAACCTATCAACCGACATTTCAAAGCGCTTCCTGCCCTGATATGCCTCGTAACATTCTCCACATTCCCGGCAAAGATATACATTCCTTGTATTGTGCTTTTTCCCCATTGCGTTAAGATGTAAATGCCCGGTATCAATTATGTTAGTATTGTTATTTTTCGTATCGCAATATGGGCAATTGGTCATATTGGCCTCAAGTCTGAGTTATCCACCTCTCAGCCCGCCGGACGGCTGCCCGACGAGCTTTGGAAAGGAGGAGCCCATGCATGGTCTTATCCCCTATGACACACTCGGGACAAATTGTCAAGCGTTTACCGTTTACTATAATTTTCTGTCCTTTAGCGGGCCATCGGATTGTTTCCCAATATCACACAATTCCTGCCAAGTAATAAAATGAGCATTAAAATAGCCAAGCATTTCCGGAGCCGCCTTCATTTCTTCCTGGTCCTTATCTGATAATTTAGGGTTATGATCAGTCATTATCCTGCCCTTGTATCGGTGTCGGCATAATTCGGGGATCGATAGTTCGCTTGCCTTTCCATAGCGGGTACAGCGTTAAGGGGTTGATCTGCTGTTGAATATAACTCTTCCCAGCTGCCAGGCGTGATTTCGTTGGCCCTGGCTGCCCGTTCGTAGCTGATTTCATCAAACATATCGCACCGGACAAAATATCATAGTTTTATTGATTATCATAACTATTGATATCATAAACTGTGCTGTTTGTCAAGCTTTTACCGATTGATTTGATTTATTTTACTTTTATTTAAAAAAAGACTTGACAAGGGTTAAACCGTGCTATACCTTGTAATTAAGACACGACACAATTAAACAAACAACCAACAGGGAGGGTAAAAATTATGTTGAAAAAAGAAATTAAAAAAATTCTAGCTGAAATGAAATGCGGCGAGGAAGTCCAATTTTACGGGCCTGAAAGGACAGACAGAATATCAAAAAAAGAGGATGATTACTTCGGCGTTTATTCTTTTGGGCAGGGCTGGTGCGATCAGATCACAGAAAATTTCGATTTCAAAACAACGCTAAAAATGGTCTGGAGCGGTCAACCGATTAAAGGCCTGTTGAATTAATTAAAATCTCCCCTGCCAAGCGGCAACCTGGCAGGGGATAACAGTAAAACCTATTGAGGAGGTATTACCGCATGAATCGATCACAAGCGTTAAACGTATTGAAACCGGCCGGAAACACCTTATCAGACCTGAAAACAGCATATCGCAACGCGGCTAAAAAGTATCATCCGGATATCAACCCGAACGGGGTTGAATTAATGAAGATTATCAATTCAGCCTTTGCATTTTTAAAGGAACATATCAACACCTGGAGTTTTAAAGAAACGACTGAAGGCCCGGCAATAGATAAGACCATACAGGACTTGTTTAATAAAATTCAGGGCTTTGATGGCGTGACGGCTGAAGTTTGCGGCTCCTGGCTTTGGCTGTCCGGAAATACTTTTGAGTACAAAAAAGCTTTGAAGGGTTACGGTTTCAGGTTTGCCGGTAAAAAGCGTCAATGGTACTGGCGCCCGGCAGACTACAAGAAAAAATCAAGGCGGGTGTTTAGTATGGAAGAGATCCGCTTGACATTCGGCAGCATTGACCTGGAAGGCAGAACTCAGGCTATTGCGGCTTAATTTAACGCCCTGGGCATGGCTAAACTGCCCGATTAAAATCATTTAACTAACAGGGAGGACATTGTGGAATTATTTACCAATACGAAAACAAGGATTGAATTTAACAACATAACAGCAGCGAGAAGATATAAAAAACAGGGTGTTGGCGGCTGGCTGGCAATTACAGACAATAAAGTTTATTGGTACTCTAACCCATACACACCGACTCAAGTTTTTGAAGACCTGCCCGGAAACGTAAAACTTGAAATGTAACCTCAACCGCCCTGGGCATGGCTAAACTGCCTGGAAGGAATTTATTATGAGAGATTACACTATTATTAAAAACGATTTCCACGATACCGAATATCGAACCATTAAAACCGGCGCAGAGATTGAAATAATACTCGATACCGCGCCCTGGAGCAGGTCCCCAAAAGATCAGCAATGGGCTTTAAAGGTTCGCCGGGAACTGTGCGGCATCAAGGGCTGTACGTGCGGAAATGATATCGGCGCCCGTGGCCCTCAAGATTGGATTGAGGCTTAACAATTTATCCGGCTTATCACTCGCTGATCGGTCGGCTTAAGTTGTTAAACCATAACATAAACGGGAGGTTATGAAATGAAAATAAAAGGAATGACAAAAATAATCAAAGACCTGACTGATGCCCAAGAAATAGTTAATGAAAAGATAGATAATATTGACTGGGATAAACCAACTTGCGATGAAAAAGACGAAAGGTTAAATCAGGCCTGGGATGCAATAGATGACGCACTAGCTGACTTGAAAGACATCGATAATATTTAAAGGGAGGTTATTATGAAGGCAGAATACAGATACGGGTATATTTACAATGGTTATGACTACGAAAACCAAGCATGGATCAAAAACGGTCAATACGTGAGATGCGGGCACCCGGACACAATGAATTGTAGTTGTTACGGCCGCATCCATGAAGGCGAATACTCGAACCCTATGGAATGGCCTGAAATTAATTAACCTCAACCGCCCTGGGCATGGCTAAACTGCCTGGAAGGAATTTATTATGACTGAAACATTGGTACGGCGCGTTTACACATGCGGCGGGTATATGTATCCGCCGGTTGAGACTGGTATGGGCCAAGGGGCGTATGCATACTGTGAAAATGAACAGTCCCTTGAAGGCGAACTCACAGAAACATGCCCTCTTTGCGGGGCGTCGATGGATCACGACGAGACGGCGTAACAATTTATCCGGCTTACTCCCAGGTAGGTCGGCTTAGATACGATACCGAGCGCCTTGAAAGAAGTGATCGAATGTTTAGTATGTCAATCGATTAACCAGTTGCGGCCAGGTATTGAGACCGTAATTTAGAACTATCAACTTGTCAAAGAGCTTGACTTTGCCTACCACGTTTCATCGGTAAAGTCAAGTTTTAACGACGAAAACGCGGGAATTACCCCGCACCAAATCAACGCCCGAAAGGGCATAGAAAAGGAGGAGTGTTATGAAAAAAAGAATCGGCAATTCGTTTAACCTGGTTTCCGGAGATTTTTCCGGGAATTGGTTAGACAACGATTTTGGTGAATTTGTGTCGCGCTCCAAAACCCATCTAATCCGGGTAGATTGCCCGGATTGTGACGGTTCAGTAGTTATGAGCCGCGCGGGGCTGCTAACAACCCCGGTTCATAACATTGAATGCCCCGAGTGTGGGGCTAAGTTTGAGGTTAAAAACTCTTCACCGGCCAAAATCAGACGCCGGTTAGAAGAGTTTTTACGGCAGCATCCGGGAGATGCTGTTGCATTAGCGGCGGCTCTCGGCTGCCGCTTAACAGATTAATTCAAAAGCGCTTGCCGGTAGCGCTATAAAATAACCGACAGGCACAGCACCGGCCCGTAAGGGTCACAGCAAGGCCACTTATCTCTTAGGAGATTCGTGGCCTTTTTTATTACGAAAAGGAGATAAAAATGGGCGGAAAAGGAAGTGGATTACATGGACGCCAGGGACGGCACTCGATCCCGGCTGAAATGAAAAAACAAAAGGTCGGGATCCGGCTGTACCCGGAAATGATCCGGAAACTAAAAGCGCATCGGCTTTCAATAGCTCAGATAATCGATGAGGCGCTTAATAGCTGGTTTGAACGCAGAAATGATTGACTAAAAGGGAGGATTGAAACATGGATACTTATCAGAAGGTTAAAATTTTCAAGGGTGCTATTCAGTCAGAAATCAATTATTGGCTTGAAAAAGAACGGCCCAGTATTAACCACACGATGCAATCGATCACTGAAGGTGGCCAGTTAGTTATTACTATCTTTTACTATTGACAATACTTCCAAGGTTTGATATGATGCAATTTCATATCAACGGCATTAATCGGTTGGGTTAGCTACCCGTAATTCGCTTTGAGACCGTGAAACTCAACGCACCCGGTTAATACCATAACCCTATCACGGAGGTTATTATGGCAGGCGGAATCTTTATTGAACGTGAGTTATACCAGTCAAAGGCTTTCAATCATCTCACCGGTTTTTCCCCACAACTTTTATTCCACTTCTTAGACAAACGATATTTCAAGCGAATCAAGCAAGGCAAAAAGAAAAAGTATATCTGTACGAACCCCGATAATATCAGGCTATCCTATGCCGAATTAAAGCGCCGTTTCGGGATAACACAACCAAGGGTAACCAGAGGTATTGACCAGTTACTAGCGCATGGTTTTATTGTAATGATTAAGCAGGGTGGCACTGGTGAAGGTGACTACAACATTTATTCAATGTCGGATAACTGGTGCATTTGGAATATCGGCCAAGTAATGTCCGTCCGGGAGGTGGAATCGGTTTCAAGGGGTTTCTGCGGCCCAAAGAAACACCCATAATACATGGTAAATATGTTTATATCAACGTAAACGTACTGTAGAATTGGCTTTACATAGCAACGTTGGCGTTGATGGTTTGCAAACAGGGGCATCAATGTTTTCGTTGTCGTGGGGCATCAACGTTTTCGTATGCTACTTTTATTTTCACAACCGAATTTCCGCCTTGCCCTTTTTCAATCCCCGCCGATATTCCCTCCGCATCTTTTTCAGCCCCGGATCATCAACGTCTAAATACCTGTAATAATGCTGCTGCTCCAGTTTGTCCGGTATTTTTTCAGCGTTCAGATACCACACTATTTCTGATAATCTTCCCAAAATAAACCCCCTTGAATTACAACGACAACGGGCAAAGTTGATAATTCTTAATCGTAATAGCTTTTTGCCCGCCGACACAGTTATATACGCAGATTTTATACATCCCCGATGTGCTGCTGTGCGAAAAGAAACAGCCGGACGCCATTGCCACGACTACCGATAGCCATAAAGTAACGATAATAATAATTAATGTTTTCATAGTACCCCCTTTAAAATTCGATTCCGTACAATATCCGCCCGTAAACCAATAGCACCACACACCCCTTCAAAACCTGACCCAGGCGTATTTATCCACCAAAGCGCGTCTTTAGCAAAACGCTTATGTTTCTTTGATTTATGAGCAGATTTGATGTCATCGATTGCTCTCATAATTACAGCAGCCCAGAGATTTCTATTCCCGTCAGGTGCACCAATTGTTTCCATAGTCTCCTCCATAGTTATTTAATTCGCAGCCTCGCAGCAATCGTCAGCCGGTTCATTTCGCCCGTAAAACCCTTGGACCAGGCCTCCGCCTCATCGCTCTTTCTTGCAAAACCCTCAAGATGGAAATTTGTTCTGGCATATCGTTCTGCCTCGGGTATAAATGCGTCAACTTTTGCGATGTGCTGCTCTGCTGGTGACAGTATCGGCTTTTCTTTTTTCTTCTTTTTCATAAATCATCCCCCGTTTACATAATCGGTTTCAATAATTTCGGGAATTTTAGCGCAAAGAACATCCTCTGACACCCCGCCATCGTCTGCAATATACGCCCTGGCCCCGATAGCTTTCCCACATCGTTCCAGCAGTCCCCGATAGTAATCTGTGTTTCTCTGATTCTGTGCTGCGGTTTCTATCCATGCGGCTATCCGCTTTGCAACGGCCATGGCTAACGGCGGGTCCATAATTCTGTCCTCAGTCTCTTTGTCACACCAGCATTGTGCTGCAAGCTCTGTTGCCTCTTCCATCCAATCAACTCTTTTCTTTTTCATTTCAACACCCCCTCCCGCCTAAGTTTAAGTAAAACTGCCTCGTTATAAGTCAGATCATTTTTTGCCTGGATAGTCTGAATCTCCCATTTCATGTTTTCCAGCCACGCCATGTCCCGCGTCTCCCGGTCTTGCTTGTGGCCGTATGCTTTTTGTGTTTCGGTCATACTATCCCCCATGTTTTTTTATATCGTTTAACCTGCGGCCCCTGGTGCGGCTTCATTCGTCTAAAAAGTCAAACTTTCTCCAAAGAATTTGTTTTCGCTGATATCGTTTTAATCTCTCGGTATCCTTTTCTGTCCGAATATGGTTTGACTTTTTCTTTGTGTTTGCCCGACTACGTTCTGCGGCTTTTAATCTTCGTCTTTCTTTAATTGTTTGCTTATCTGTTTTCATAGTTCCCCCCGTAAATAATTAATTATCACCCTCTTTGCAGCATCAGCGCCCTTGCAGACACATGCAAAATATCCCTGATCTGATAAATCCTGAAGCCAAAAATCCTGCTCATCCTCAAGTTTGCCGCCGCTGATCCGCTTCAACTCGATGTATAAGCCATGGTGACCACCCCGGGCAACGGGTAGAAATATATCCGGATAACCGCGCTTCATGCCGTTTTTTTTCGCCTTGACCGCCTGGCCGATACTCAACTTGACGCCGTTTAGAGATCCGTTGAGCAGTCTCAATTCCGGGTATTGCCCGGTCGTTATCATTATTTGTGCAAAATCAAATATGGCGCATTGCTCTTGATATTCCGATCTGATAGGCAGTTTATTTTTTGGCATCGTCGCCCTCCTCATATCGCCACGGCTTGACCTGCATTTCATCCTCAATCTCAAACTCCCGATCCGCAGATATCAGCGCTTTGATGAACAGGCCGGCTGCCACGGCCATGATTATTATTATTGCTATTATCACAGCAGCCCGCCACAAGCACCGCAGTATTTATCTGCCTGCCAAACTCCGCATTCGCAGCGCCTTTCCGCAATGGTCGTCATTGCCTTGCAAACAAGCTGCGATAACTTTTTTTCAGCCTCAACCTTGATTCGGTCATCGTCTCCGAGCGTGTCACAATACCCTACCTGTTTTGCTGCACTCACTATTTCATCCAACAAATCAATATTCATGGCTTCCCCCTCGTGAATATTCCCGATGACTTCAATCTGATACCCCGCCTTTATGCTATCCGACACCCAAGCTAAATGAAAACCACAAGATTCACCAGCCCACTTTACGGTATGTTTGTAAGAATGATCCCGCCTCTTTAAAATATCCCCCTCGTAGATCTCTTTTCCATTTCGATCTAATAATCCGGTATATTGCATCAGAATTATATCTGGTTCATCACCCTCGTCCCATATAGCACAATGAGAACTGCCATCCACCATTGTAAACCCTTCAACTGATACCGGTCTAATCGGGGCACAAGCGCACCACGAAATATCCGTCACGATAAACATCCTTGTCCCATCCCACGCTCTAAATTTTATCTCTCTCATGGCTCCCCCTTTGCATCAAAATGGTATAGAATCATCCTTGTCATCCGTGACAGGAACGCTGTTATAGTTTTCCTCACGGCCTGCCGGTTTCTGCTCAGATTTTCCAGAAAGCATCTTCATTTCCCTTGCCACAATCTCGGTCGTGTATCGCTTGCCGCCGTCCTTGCCTTCCCATTCCCGGGTCGATAATTTCCCCTCGATGTATACCATTTTGCCCTTGCTCAGATATTCCCCGCAGATTTCGCCCAACTTGCCCCAGGCTACAAGTTTAACCCACTCTGTTTTTTCCTGCCATTGCCCGGCTTTATTTTTCCACTTTTCGGTGCAGGCTATTGAAAAATTGCAAACCGCCGTTCCGCTTGTCGTGTATTTTATTTCCGGGTCTTTGCCTAAATTTCCTATTCCTATCCATTTGTTGACCATTTATCCCCCTATTTCGACCATCGTTTATGGCTCCCCCTCATCAGTTCGTCGTTAAAATCACCTTGCCTCGCCGGGAAATAAAGACACACCCCCGTGCCTTTCATTTTAAGTTTATGAGCTAAGGCAAACCCTGCCTTATATCCGGCATAATTTTCATCCTTGTCTGGGAAAATATCCACAACATCAACTCCGGCGGGGGGTTCAAACGACATCATGCCAGAAGTGCTGATAGTTGCCCAGCATGGAATATTGTGTAAAACATAAACAGATAAAGCGGTTTCAATTCCTTCAGCGACACCGACCGACGATCCCGCTTTAAATAACCGAACAGCGCACCCCGAAATATTCTTTTTCCCGGTCATCAGCTTTTTAGGCTTCTCAATATCCGCCTTGCCGCTGTTGCCGTTCAAATACGTTCTATGCAGCGATACCGGCTTTCCGGACACGTCCCTGACCATAGCCACCATTGCAAAATAGTTTCGTTTCGTGTCTGGCTCCCAACACTCAGGGCAAAATCTAACATCCAGGGGGAGCTCTTTAATGCCCCTGCTGTTCAGATACAACATAACCGGATCACCGTTTTTCAAGGGTTTTGAACTTTTCCATAGCTCGTTTAATCTGATAGCTGGGTCTTTTGCAGGCACGAATGGTTTATTCTTGTCTGGTGGAATATAGCCAATCGCATCAGCAACTTTTTTGAGCGTATCGGGAAATGATAACCCAAAAACTTTTCTAACCAGTGATAAACCTAGGCCAGCGCCACACCCATTGCAATAATATGACCCTGAATTATTTTTATTATCAAACCTGAACCTGTCGCTTGTAGGCTCCCCAGGAGAACACGCCGGACAACATTTATGCTCACCGTGGCCTACATCAACTCCAAGCCGTTCAAAAATAGCCGCCCATCGCCCTTGACATGCTCTTTCCAAATCATCGGCGTCAATTCTCATGCGGCCCGTGCCTCCTGAACTTTTTTGGATTTAAAATACTTGAGCCGCTGGTATGTTAAATAGTTTGTAAATTCCCGTGTCGGAGAATATGCCGGGATATTGTCCATGCCCCGGGGCCACACGCCAAACTTTCCGCGATACTGATTAGCCGTCCATCCGGGCTTGTAACCTTTTTCTAACCGCATATGCTCAAACATCCCGTACCATGCCTGTTTTTCGTCCATGGTATATTTTTTTTTGGCCTTTGGTTTTTTTAATTCCTGGAGGTCGGCTTCAATGGCTGCCACCTTTTTGCCGTACTGAGAAATCCGCCAACCGCACTGTGGGCATTGTTCTTGCCTGTGCATGAACCGACACATCTCACATTCGAATAAAGGTTTTTCCTTTTTCTTTGGTTTCTTTTTCTTATATGCAACTTTCCCATCAAGCGTCCATTTAACCGGTTCGTCAACAAAACCCAACCTCTGACAGCAACCTCCATGATCAATAACGATAAGCTCTTTTTTATCACTTTCCGGGTGTGGCCTTAACCCACGCCCAACGCATTGCCGCCACAAGCCAAGTGACTTTGTACTCCTGGCGATCACGACACATCCGGTAATTGGTGCGTCTAAAAACTCCTGAAACAATGCCACGTTAACGATCATTTGAATTTCCTGATTCGCAAACGCTTTTAAAACCTCTGCCCTTAATTCATCAGGAGAATGTGCGTCTAAATATTGCGCGTTAATTCCCTTGTCTTGAAAAGCATTGAATAAATGTTTTCCGTGACTTCGGTTGACTGCAAAAACAATTGTTTGTTTGTCGCTTGCTATCCTAAACCAGTTTGAAACAATATCACCAATTAATTTAGGCTTGTCAGATCGTTCGCCAAGCTCTTTTATATCCCAATCTCCCCGGACGGTTTTAACGTTTGTCATATCGGCTTCTGTACCGCCGTAATACACGCACGGAACTAAATATTTTTCATCAATCAGCCTGGTGATGGGAATCTTATCAACCAAAGAATCATAGACGGCGCCCATTGCAGCGCCGCTACCAAGGCAGGGCGTGGCCGAAACACCTATTAATATTTTATCATCGTAATGTTTTAATACTTTTTCATAAGTTGGACTCAGGCTTTTGTGGCATTCATCCAAAAGAATCAATGATGCATCAATAAAAAACTTATTAAATTCTGTTGAATCTAAATCTAAGCGTCTTTTGTAGGTCCACACACTCGCGATTTGCACCGGCTTATTCAATTCCAAATCAACCCCACTCATAATAATGCCGGTATCTAATCCATACTCTGCAAACTTATCCGCCGTTTGAAATGCAAGATCACGCCTATGTACCAGCATTAAAACCTTGCCGCCTTTTTCAACAGCCAACCTTGCTATCTCAAATAAAATCGCAGTCTTACCGCCTCCTGTTGAAAGCACCATGATAATTTTCTTTTTACCTGCAACAGCTTCGACACGAACAGCATCCAATAATTCCTGCTGGTAATTCCTTAATTCCATCATCTGTCTGCACCCCACATACGATCCTCAGCGGCAACCCTGGATTTTACAGCATTTTTGATTTCTGAAAAATAACCAAGATGAATCTGCTTATTAAGGCTATTAATATATGCCCTATATTTTTTCTTTTGTTTGTTGAAAGACACGCCTTTTATTCCAGTTGTGTTTGTGTTAAATATTTTTGAATTTCTTGATTGGACTTCATCTGTTGCCCACCTACAATTTTTTTTGAAATACCCTTTTTCACCATTTATTCGATCGATAGAAGTTCCTTCTGGCCTTTCGCCCATATCCTCAAAAAAGTTCTCAAACAAATTCCACCTGCGACACACCCTTATGCCTACCGCACCATACTTTTTATATGATGGGCTGTTTTCGTGACTACACCTACAATGCATACTTTGCCAAGTTGTATATGCCCGCGTCTTACTCATACCGTGAGTCGTGGCCCTCTTTTTAGATCTTTCGGAATTTAAACACCCACACGACAAAACTGCACCGGACACTATCGCATCAACCCGGATATCTTTAAAAACCCCACAATCACAAAGACACTTTGCATAGGTCCTTCCACTTGAACGATAGACACCGATGATAGTTAACCGTCCAAATTTCCCATAAACCATTTTTTGGCTTTTAGTTTTTTTCATCACAAACCCCCAAACGCAGAAATAGACTCATGGCTGGAGGGACAGCTCCACGGTACGGGTATACCGCTTGCCATGAGTCTATTTTTATTTTTGAGTTTTGATTCCATAGCTCCTGCCCGAACTATTGATTTGATGTTTGAAAAGATATTACCCGTCCGAGAATATTTGTCAAGGTATTTTCTGAGTTTGAAGGTTTCCGGCATTTTCATTTTCCCTCGTGCGTGCGTGTTCTAGTATGGCGCTATTACGGGTTGTTTTGTGGTTAGGAAAAAGGCTTTTGGAGTAGGAATAGGATAAGGAGAAGGACTAGGAGAAGGGGCATTCTTTAGTGTTACCCGTAAGCAATGCCCTGAGCATGTTTTAGCAATGCTACCTGAATGTTTTAGCATTTTTCCACCTTGTCTCTGCGGCCATCTTAGCCTTTTCGCTTCGTTCTTTTGAGTGAGATGCAAACCCGTTATGATCTTTCCAGTCATGTATAAAAACACCATCGTCCGATTTATCTATAAATTTTAATTCGATTAATGTTTTAAAAAAAAGGCCACCGTCTCCCTCCCAATCAGCGGCGATTTCTATATCTTCAGCATCTAATTCTGACAAATTCCCATCTGGTTTATTCATTGCAACAAACGACCAAAGGCTTACAAGATTAAAAAAAGACCTGTCACCAAGCCTCCGCATAAGTTTTTTTGTTTTTGGATGGGTTGATAATGAAACCGATAATCGAAAATCTTTATTCATTATTTGTTTTCCGCAGGTTGCTTGCGTTCTTTATCCCAGGTCGGTGATTTACACTTTGGGCAAAGCACTGGCTTGGTGAGTATTCTTTGCACCCAAGTATGACCGCACCTCAAACATTTGTTCTGTTTTAATTCCATAGCACCCTCTTATCATAGTAATATTTGTTTGTCAAGAACAAAATAGCCTTAGCTGTCGAACCGGATCGTTGAGGTATGCCCTGGCCTTGGCTATTTCGGCCTGTAGTGTCTCTATTCTGGTCATCATAAGTATTCTTTCCACGCCAATTCGATTGTTTTATATTTCCTATAAAAATGAAGGTTCATAAACCGCTTGAATCTTTTGGTGTACCTGTTGCGGATATAGGGCATGGGATATGGTGTTAGACCGTAATCATCAATAACTTGGCATCTATACAAATCTTCTTCAGGTGTCGTATCATACCCAATTAGGACATAAACCCCGTTTGATGTTGATCTTAAATGATGCTTTGAAATTAATTTTAACCCCTCAATTACCAACGGTTCATCAACCATGCGATCCCATGCGAAATGTAAAGGTGTGGCCCATTTAGTTCTGTGTAAAGCGTCTGTTTTTTCATCGTCCAGTAGCCGGATGTCGTAACCGTTTTCATCAATGACGGTTAAATCTAAATCCCAAATTTCTTGAAAAGTTTCTTTCCATTGAGGATCTTGAAAAGTGTTATTGTTCAATAGGCATATTTTTTTAAATTCTGGGGTTTCGAATTCTCGAATTGAATGATGCCTAACGTCTGGATGATCCATTTTTGGAACTTTGCAGAAATCGCATGAATTAAAGCATGGCCGGAAGGTGTAACCGAGACTGTAATTAATGTGGTATAAAGAATAGTCTGGTCGCATACGCTCAACTTCACCAGGGAGACACGAACTATCAAAAGCGGGGCCACCGTATTCATCAGCTATAAACATCTTTGTATTTCGGCTATACAACACAGACGCATAAGTGTAATCAGCCTTAAAAAGAGGCATATTTAAAGTGACGGTATCACCATCAGCCTTATGCCATGCTGAAATTTTCATAAGCGCAAGGTTATGTTTTGGTGCATCTGTGAGTAGGCTTATTTTCATCCAACCCCGCAATTATTCAAAACTTTTTCCAGTAATTTGTTCTACTTTTCGAGCAGCTTCGTTGTCCGATTCCGCAAGTATTTATTTTCCTCTCGCAAAGCTTCAACTTCCAGCTTCAGGTCATTGTAGAGCTTGCGAATACCGGTGTTATTCGGAAATACTTCTGGGTTCATTTTTTTAGGCTTCATTTCCAGCCCTCCACAATTTGAGTTGCGTACCACCACGCATCCTTCCACTCCCTACCTTGAAGCCAAACTCTCACGGCTATTTTGATCTTGCTTATTTGTTTCATTTCCAAAACTTCCACCAGGGCCGCTGATCCGCCTCAATAGCTTCAAGCAACTTGCGGATAGGTTTCTTGCGGAAGTCTACGGACGGTTTAAGCGCGGCTTTTAATGCTGTCCAGTGGTTGATTGATACTGATAGGTTTTTCATTTCTTTTCCTTTTTAAGCTGAGTTCCGATTACTTCCGCTATCAATGCAAGCGAGATATCGACGTACTTATTCCCGTTTCGGTCGGAATCAAACCAGACCTCAATGCTTGTCCCGTCTTCGGATATCTCAATGTCTGAGCTATCTGTTATTTCGAACCATTCACTCATTGCGGCTCCTGTATTTTAATAAGTTCTGTTAAATCTTTCCAATATACATAAAAAAATAAATTATCAGATTTGCGCTGGTGAACTTTATTCGGTGTATTTTTTATAAATTGGTATAGATCCAATGTTTTAATAATACCCAGTGATAAAAATTTATTTGTTGTTCTGTCGTCAAAATACGCCTGCAAAGTAAACGCTGGATAAAAATATCCTTCTTTTATAGACTCCTGCCTCTTCTCAAACTCTGTTTTTGTCCCGGTGTGTCTGCTGGCTCTGATAGTAAACGTATCCCAATTATTACCCCACTGAACTCTTGCCGCGATACCCTGTAAGCCGGTTTCGTTTTCGCGGATATAATCAATGCCGCTTTTTTGGTCAAAAAGGATCAATACTTTATTATTGCTTGATTCTATTGAATGAATTTTACCAGAAATTACCTTTGGTAAATATGTGTGTTCAATACTTTTTAAAGCCTTGGCTGAATCTTTTAAGTCTTGCTCCCAGTGGTTATAATTTGGCATCCTCTATCCTTTGCTATCTGGGTGTTTGTTTCGTCTATATCGCAACCAATCCCTATACGGCCTAGTTTTGAAGCAGCCATTATAAATGTCCCCGTGCAGGTAAAGGGATCAATAACTGTGTCACCTTTTTGGGTGCTATGCCGGATAAACCGTTCTGCGATTTCAATCGGTTTCTGCCATTTGTGAAATCGGTCACCTTGCCTGCCATCAGGTGCAGTTATGTCTTGAACGCTCCATTGTTCTGCTGTTTCAGGGCAATTAAGTTGAGTAGCGTTTTTGCCTTCGTAGTATAAAATTGCTTGCCAGTTATTTTTATAATGTTGTTTAGGCGCGACACCTAAAGTATTACGATATGTCCAAACAAGGATTTGAGATAATTGTAAATGGTCAGGGATAGAGAGAGATAAATATGCTTTTATTTCTTCAGGGTAAGCACCTGTAAAAATGTATGCTCGTCCGGTTGGTTTTAATTTTTCTAAATATTCGGGCAACCACTGCACGAAAGTGTTTATATCATCAATATCTGTTATATACGGCGGATCTGTAAGCAATAGGTCTATGGACTTTAAATCAAACTTATCTTTAAAAACCGCTGCCGATTCAATGTAAAGCTTGGGTTTTATCGAAATTGAATTTGACTCTTTTAAATTCTTTTCTTTTGCCTCTTTTATTTGCGTTTGCTTTTTTATCTTTTTGTAAGCACCACCAATAGACACGTCACCGGCTCTTAGTTTTTCTTTTGTTTCTTCGGACGCTTCTGCAATTATGGTCTTGGCTTTATGGATAGTGTCGTGACTTACGTTTGCTACTTTAGCTACTTCTTTTAGAGTGTTTATAGGTTTAATAGGGTCATCAGGAACCTGATAACCCTTTCCATACTGTTCACCAGACTTTTTTAAATTTTCCTTTGCCATTGCAGCAAAGGTTTTTTCTCTGGACAGCGCTATTTCTACCCGTTGAAACTTGCTCAAGTCACGCCTGGCATTAGAAGCGTCAACAAACCGGATCGCTTCCAGGTCGGTGCCTTCAAATGCTTTCATGGTGGGTGTTACGTCTAATTCTTTGCAAACAAGATACCGGTTCCAGCCGTCAAGAACACAACCTTCAAAGGACACTATTGGGAACGTATCATCGTATTTAACCATTATGCTTTTTGTTAATGTACCAAGTTGTTCACCAATTAATTCTGGATAAATATTAAATTTATGCTTCTTCATTCACGCCCTCCAAAAGGTCTAATATTTTGTCAGAAAACCATTCCCCGTGAAGCCTATATTTTATAAATTTTTTATGTAATTTTTTTTCAAACGAAGGCTTTACGTCTGAATATACTTTAACGACATTTAAGATAACCGGGCAGCCTATCTGGTGTTGTTCTAACCTTGAGTCAACATCATCAGCTTTGCCTATTTTTACAGGACCGCCAATTTCTGACTGGATAATATAAATGTTTGTTGTCTTTAATTTCGCATCAACGGGTTTTCTTTTAAAAAAATCAAAGCCCACTGGGTCATATTTTTCTGTCTTGAATTTATAGTTTAAACATTTTCGAAAGGATGGAGTTCCTAAAGCCCTGCTAATTGATACCGGGGATTCTGTATATTTTTCATATGGCTCAGGATCACCACTAAGCGTTTTTATAGAATAATGTATCCATCCCCTGCCTATTTTTGTAGGATATATATCTATGCGTGTCTTTTTACTTGGGGATATTCCTATGTAATGTGTATCGTTGCGTATCCGACTAAATATAAGCGTACTCTCTGCACCGGACAATGGTGGTATTAATGATTTAAATTCAGGATCAATTTTCATTGCGGCCCCTTAAGTTGAATTAAATCAACTGCACGGACAAAACCGTTTGACCACTTCTCAATTTTAACGGCCAGCTTCTTGCCCACCGGACGTCCATTGTAAATAATATAAATGTATTGCCTTGCACATCCAATCTGTCTGGACGCTTCAGCAACGCTTATTTGCCGGAGTTTGATATATTCTTTTAGTGTATCCATGGCTCCTATATATATGCTTAAAAACGCCTTGTCAATAGAAAAATGTCACATCCTCTAATAAATATTTCACAAAGTGTGTTTTTTTTGTTGACAAGCCACAAATGCCCATGCTATAAGGGATTTAACCGTTGCAGATTTCATGCAGCGCCTCCTTTAAACCGGGTCGGGGGATCGGCCCCCGGCCCACAGGGAAAACCAATATGGACTATTATAATCCAACAAAACAAACTACTTTTGACACAGGGGGCAATTGCCTTTCCGCCGTAATAGCCACCCTATTTGACGTTAAAATAACAGATATCCCTCTTTTCGCAGATGATGATGAACAGTGGGGCGTTGAACTGTCGAAATGGATGGCCCGGAAATTTGGGAAATATATAGCTCCTATGAAACTGGCAAACCCGGAAGATGTTTTTATTTTCAATGGTTCATTAGTGATAACCGCGATCAATTCCCCGAACCCAAAAGTCGAACGCCATGCGGTTATTACAAGGGGAGATAAAATATTTTTCGATCCAATGAAAGGGGAGGTTAGCCGGCAAATCACTGATGATATGGACGCCACTTTTATGGTTATCGGTGATGTGCGAACCGTTGACACCCAGCCGGCCCACAGGGAAAGGACTTAGCACATGGGAAAATTTAAACGTGATCAAAAAATAGCGGCCTTTTATTACCCAGACGACAGCCAAATAGTTTTTGGGCAGAATGGTGTGGAAAAAATAACGGTGATTATGGAGGACGGGCAAATGTCTGGTGTGCCGTGGTTTGCGGTTTGGCGTGATGGCAAAATTGATTCAAAACATAATGCCGCCCACATAGCATCGGTAACATTGCAACCAAACAAACCCCAAGGCTGGACCCATCGCGCCAGCATAGCGACGGAACGGCACCCTCAAACATCCGGCAGTATCACCCATTGCGAAGCTGAATACGGGACAGAGGGCACGGGACACAAGGAGGAAGCCATGAAAGACAAATTCTTTGAAATTGCTACGATCTGCGGATTACTTGCACTTATTACTCTCGGGGTATGGTTTTTCCTCAACGCAATCTAACCCTCAAAGCACCAGAAAGGGGGTGGGGCCGGATGCAATAGAGGTTAATGCTACAGTACGTTGAAACACCCGGCTGGGCATGGGAGCCTGGCCGGGTCACTTAAAAGGAGGGGAGTATGGAAACAATTACCGACCACATTACAAGAATACATGACCGGATAAAACGGGCCGTTCCGGGTTTTACCGGGATTCATTTTGCGACAAAGTCCAACGGTGAAATGTTTGGGTATATGCACACTGAGGGTTGCTGCCAGGGCTTTGACTCTATCGCTAAATTAAAAGCGATAATACAGACATACAAACCGTATGAGCACATGCAAACCCGTTATTGCGTTTCGGGCAAACATAAATATGCATACCAGATCGGGCCTGAAGATAGATGGGTTGAACTGGTGGGCGGAATACCGCTTGATGAAAAGAAAGTCGTGCAGGTCAAGGCCGATTGCCTTGCACATTATGACCTGGAGATGGAAAAGAAAGTGGAAAACAATGCCGAAAACATTGGCCTGGATATAGAATTAAGGAGGTTGGGATGACTGAAACAATCACACCAGAAATAGTAGACATCAAAGAAGGGGCATTAATTAAGGGCGAAAAGCTTGACCCGGTAGCAATTTTCACCGGCGGCGGCATTGACCCCATTTTAAAGGAAATCGAGCGGCAGGTGTCCGGGCTTGAGTATGACCTTGAAACCGACAAGGGCCGCAAAGAAATAGCCAGTACAGCCCGCAAAGTAAGTAAATCGAAAATCCTGCTCGATGGCCTGGGCAAGGATCTTGTGGCAACTTGGAAGGCGAAGGCCAAAAAGGTTGACGCGGTTAGAAAGCCGATGCGAGATTTCCTTGATGGCCTACGGGATAAAGTACGGCAGCCCTTAACCGAATGGGAAGTTGCTGAAAAGGCCAAAACCGCAGCTGAAGATGCCGAAAAGCGCCGGATAGTCGAGGAAGAAATTGACCGCCAGGACAGGGAACTTGCAGAGCGTGAGGCCAAAGTTGCAGCGAGAGAAGCGGAGATCCAGCGCTTGGAAGATGAACGGCTTGCAAAAGAAGAAGCCGACCGACTCGAAAAGGAACAGGCAGAGCGCGACGAACGGCTGAAAAAGGAAGCCGCCGAAGCTGCAACGAGAGAGGCTGAAGCCAGAGTAGATGCCGAAAAGAAAGCGATCCTGAAACGTGCGATTGATGCCAAAGCCAAGGCTGAAAAAGCTGAACAAGACCGCCTGGAAGCCATTGAACGGGCCAAACGAGACAAGATAGCAGCAGAGGAACGGGCCAAACTCGAAGCCGAACGGGTTGAACGTGAAAAAAGGGAAGCTGCCTTAAAAGCCGAGCGTGAGAAACAGGAAGCCGCCGAAGCTGCAACGAGAGAGGCTGAAGCCAGAGTAGATGCCGAAAAGAAAGCGATCCTGAAACGTGCGATTGATGCCAAAGCCAAGGCTGAAAAAGCTGAACAAGACCGCCTGGAAGCCATTGAACGGGCCAAACGAGACAAGATAGCAGCAGAGGAACGGGCCAAACTCGAAGCCGAACGGGTTGAACGTGAAAAAAGGGAAGCTGCCTTAAAAGCCGACCGCGAAAAACAGGAAGCCATTGAAGCTGAAAAGGCCAAGGCAAAGGCCGAATCCGACGCGAAAGAACTGGAAAGAATAGCTTCCGAGAAAGCAGAGAAAGCCAAGGCTGAAAAGTTGGCAGCTAACAAGAAACACAGGGCCAAAATCAACCGGGAAGTCCTTGAAGACATCGGAATGACCGGAATATCTGAAGCTCAAGCCAAAGCAATTATCACCCTGATAGCAACCGGGAAAGTCCGAAACTGCACCATTAATTATTGAGGGGGAGCCATGCAAAAAGCTGAAGTCGTCACAGAAGAAACCACAACCGATATTGAAAAGTTTGAAACCCGTCACCCTGCGCCGATGCCTGCCATCAGAACAGATTCACCGATGGATGCCGTTATGGTAGCGATGGAAAAAGGGTATTCGCCTGAGTTCATCGAAAAAATGATGGATTTGCAGGAACGGAACGAAAAGAACGAAGCCCGGAAAGCATACCATGCCGCAGTTGCAGCGTTCAAAGCCGTTGCTCCGAAAATAAAAAAGGATAAATTCAACGCCTGGTTTCAATCGTGGCATACGTCTCTTGGAAACTTACTGGATACCTACAATCCGGTTCTCGGTAAATGTGGTCTTTCCATATCTTTTCCGACGAGCCCGCCCGCAGGAGATACCCTGTCTGTTGAGTGCAAACTATCTCATGAGTTGGGCCACAGCGAATCAATTACTATGGTTGCACCGATTGACAAGGCCGCCGTTGGGAAAGCAAGCGGCCAGAAATCCAGAAACCCTATTCAGGACATTCGGTCAACTTTTACCTATCTCCGGTCAATGACTGCGGAAGCTGTTCTTGGAGTTGCAGGGACAGAGGGGTCTTTAGACGATGACGGGAACGGGGCGGGTAAACAGGTTGAGCCGGTAAAATTCATTACCATTGAACAGGCCCAGGCCATCGCCAAAGGTGTCAAACAGGCCGGTGTTGACAAAGAAAAGTTTCTTGAATTTCACAACATTGAGAAGTTTGAGGAACTAACCGAAGTCGGGTTGAAAAAAGCACAGGCTCAGGTTGCAAGGCGTATCAAGGAAAACGAGAAGGCCGAAAATGCAGATAATTAAAGACTGTATCCAAGGCGATGAAGAGTGGTTCAGACTGAGGAACGCATCAATCGGCGGTTCATCAATCACATATATATTAGGCAGGGGCAAGGGCCGGAAAGACCTATTATATAAGTTGGCTGCTGAAACCCTGACAGGCCAGAAAGAGGACTCGTATTCAAACGCTAATATGCAGCGGGGCATTGAGTACGAGCCGATGGCCAGGGACTATTATTCTATTGTCACAGGTCATGAGGTTGAGCAGGTGGCACTTATTAAATCAGACATACCGGGTATCCACGTTTCGCCTGATGGACTCGTTGATGATGACGGAGCTATTGAAATTAAGACCAGACTGCCGCACGTATTCGTTGAAAAGAAGGACAGCGGGAAAGTTGAGATCGGTTATATCCGGCAATGCCAATATACCCTTTGGGTAGCAGAACGGAAATTCTGTGATTTTATAAATTATTGTCCAGAAATGGCAGATCCGATGACGATACAAAGGCTTGAACGAGACGAAGCGATGATAAGGGAAATGAGAATTGAAGTTACTTTATTTTTAAAAGAGCTAAGTTCTTTGGTCAAGCGAATAAGTTAGAGGTTACTCTTTTTCTGGAAACATTGAATGGGTGGCTGAAATGAGAAACAATAAAGGAGGACAAAATGAAAATTGGCGACGAAATTAAAATAGACGGAAAAGAAAAAAAAGCGATTCAACATCTGGCTGACGAACTTCACGGGCACCAATACGGTATGGCCTTTCATTCCCAAAAAAGTGTTGCAGCCG
>Ga0222657_1000135_pt1 | contig 53310 bp, 43 predicted proteins | sample AntAcemetagen474_FD_179858 | JGI IMG/M metagenome (GOLD analysis project Ga0222657, IMG submission 179858) | Saline water microbial communities from Ace Lake, Antarctica - #474 | ecosystem: Environmental > Aquatic > Non-marine Saline and Alkaline > Saline | place: Antarctica: Ace Lake... | reverse complement strand
CTTCCTAAGAAACACTACACCGAGTGTAAAAACCAATTCAAAGTGCATAGAAATAAAACAGTGTGGGATTTAGCTCAACATTGGCTTCAAACTGGGCTCTGCGAACCGTTTGAAGCTTATTTATTAGCAACCGTAATATTATTATTATTTATCTGAAATTTCAATTATGTATATTTTCGTCACCCTATCTAATAGTGATATTGGAATATTTACTAAATCAATTGAATAAAAGTGTGGAGCCACATTAATTTCAGAATTTGTTAAATGTATAACCATATTTTTATCAAGAGTTAATGTGGCAAGTATTTTATCCTTTGAATCAACAAGAGACAATTTATATTTATAATCAGCCCTTTTTATAACTTCAATTGAAAGATTTTTGTTAGTTACAAACTCGAGTCGGTATGTTTCATACCCACCTCCATAAGCAGCATCAGTTTTTGACTCTGAATCATAAAAAGTGCCAGCATTTTTTAAGATAAATTGATTGGTTACATCTAATCCAACATTATTGGAAAAGAAGAGAAAGTTAGTAGGAATAGAATTTAAAGCTGTGCTAAGGTTTTGAGCAACTAATAGTCCATTTATTAAAATAAGGACTGAAATTAGTAAAATTTCTTTTCTTTTCATTTTTTTAATAGTTTAATTAGTAAGGGAAAAAATTTAGATTATAGTTATCAAGCATGTTAATGCTAAATATATATGGTTTTTATACAACTATTATGCCAGATATATGTTATTAATTTGAATGTTAGGATTTAAATTGCAATTATGGTTGCTAACAACTAAGTATACGTATGTCGTTTACTATATCTTTCGTTTAATAAACCATACTTAGCAAATATACGAAACTTTAAGCTTTATGTTAATTTGAAAATGGGAATGGTTTGTAAGTCAGAAAGTCGGCAGGTCAGTTTTTCTTAGCTTTAAATCCGATAGGTTTTCTTGGCACGTTCTTCTGCTCAATCAATTGTTTTATAGCCTCAAATACAATCTGAAACTTACTATCATATTTTTCCTCTATCTCGTCAAGTTTCTGTTTTAATGCTTTGTTTTCATTAATCAATTCTCTCATTTGAACAAATGCTCTCATTATAGCAATATTAACCCTAACAGCCCTTTCGCTCCTCAATATCCCACTGAGCATGGCCACTCCTTGTTCGGTAAATGCATATGGTGTTGCCGGTGAAAATTTAAAAGATCCAAGCTTATCACAATTTGTGATAAGCTCTTGCCATTCCATTTCACTCAATTGAAACATAAAATCACCCGGAAAGCGATTGAGGTTTCTTTTAACCTGCTGTTTTAAAGCCCTGGTTTCAACACAATATAGAACAGATAAGTGAAAATCAAGCATTACCTTATATCCTCTAATATAAAAAATCTGGGAAATAATATCTTTTGCTATTACATTATTAGCCATATTATTTGTAATTGATTTATTGTTAGTATGTATTTGTAAGGAAAGGTAACCAACTTCACATTTTTTAGCCGTAACTAAATGGTAATTTATCCTAAGCACGTAATTCATTGTAATTCATCTTAAATTAGTGTACTCGTGGCAAATAATAGATATACAGGTGTACAGATATGCAGATGTACAGAAAAGGACTCAAAGAAACATTTGACTTTTGACATCTGACATTTGATATCAAAAAACTTTGCATCTCTGCGCCTTTGCGTGAGTTTTTAAATTATTAACTAACTTTACCTTCCAATTATTCCAGCAGATGCCAAAACGTACCAAGAAAATAATGAATGAATACGGGAAAGAAAAGATCCCGTTTTTGTTTGTGATCGATTTTGAAATGCAAAAACCTCTTGTGATCCCAATTAATGAGGCCGGTGATCATAGTATCCTTTATAATATCAATGGAAATTCGAATTACGGTCCGAAGGGGAAGCTTAAAAAAAAGCTTGAATTCAGTAAATACCCACCCGATTTTGAGGAATACAGCAAAGCCTTTGACCTTGTAAAACAAGAGCTGACCTATGGAAACACGTATCTTCTGAACCTGACATTCCCCACAAAAATTGAATGTAATCTAAGCTTAGAAGATATTTTCCTTCATTCAGAAGCAAAGTACAAGATGCTGTTCAGGGACGAATTTGTTGTATTCTCACCGGAGATATTTGTGAAAATAAAGAATGGCAGGATATTCTCCCACCCTATGAAAGGAACCATTGATGCATCTATTCCCGGTGCAAAAGAAGAGATTATTCAAAACTCTAAAGAACTGGCCGAACATGTTACGATTGTTGACCTTATCAGAAACGATCTGAGCATGGTGGCAAAAAACGTAATGGTTGATAAATTCCGCTACATTGATGAGATTATCACCCATGAAAAAAGACTGCTGCAGGTGAGTTCAGAGATAAGTGGTGATATGCCGGAAAATTACAATGAGAAGATTGGAGATATCATTTTTACTTTATTACCTGCCGGGTCAATATGCGGAGCTCCAAAGAAAAAAACACTGGAGATAATAAAACGAGTTGAGAATTATCAACGCTCATATTATACGGGGATCTTTGGCTACTTTGATGGTGAAGAACTCGACAGTGGTGTTATGATCAGATATATTGAAAATACACGGAATGGTTTGATATTCAAAAGCGGAGGAGGAATAACTGTAAACAGCGATCTAAAGAAAGAATACCAGGAACTAATTGATAAAGTCTATGTCCCTATTGTTTGAGACCATTAAGATTGATAATTCGATAGTATGCAATATCGATTTTCATAACGATAGAATGAACAGGTCGAGGAAGGCGTTGTTTAATGCTGATGATTTTTTTAATCTGACGAAACTGATAGTTGTACCTAAAGAAATAAAGTCGGGAATTGTCAAATGCAGGATACTATACGATAAGGAAATTCGAAAAATTGAATTCTTTAAATACGCACCAAGAGTAATCAGATCACTAAAACTAATTGAATGCAATGACATTGATTATTCATTCAAATTTGATGACCGCACTAAACTTAATGAACTTTTAAAACAAAAAGGAAATGCTGATGATATCCTGATAGTGAAGAATAAGTTTATCACTGATACGTCCTTTTCGAATATTGTTTTTCATGATGGTGAAAAATGGATAACGCCTTCCACTCCGCTTTTGCAAGGAACAAAAAGAACCAGGTTGCTGAAAGAGGGAATCATTATAGAGGATGAGATAAAGGTCAATGATATGAAAGGGTTCAAAAAGGCTGTTTTGATCAATGCTATGGTTGGGTTTGAGGAAGGAGCTTATATTGATGTTGACAGGATTAATTTCTAATTGCTAATGCCTAATTGACCTAAATAAATCCCAAACTCCAATGTTTAATAGTTAAGTAGTTGAGTGGTTGAGTAGTTAATTAGGAAAAGCATTATCACATTCTTTTCTACCTTTCGAGAAAAAAAGACTCAAGCAAAGGCGCTAAGACGCAAAGTTCATGATACCCATAGTGCGCCTTAGTGATGTACTTTGTGGTTCTTTGTGGTAAAAAAAGGGAATTAACCACTATGAACACAAAGAAGGCACTATGAACACGATGAAGAAACTCTCTTATAAAAAATAACTGTCACATTAGTATATCAGAAAATAGTACACAGATCGGTTATGATTATTATGATTGCTTATGACAAAAATATTCCTACGAAATTAGTTTGTCTGAATCATAAAATATCATAACGATCATAATAAATCAGTGTACTATAAATCAACTAAGTAGCTAAAAATCAATATCTATTTGCCACCAATTTACAGAAGCACAAATAGCAAGAACTTTCTAACCAGAGAACCTTTGAACTTGCGAACCATCCACATTTTCAAATCATCTCATCTTCAAATTTTCAAATTGGGTGCTATATTTCCACCTCAGTCCCTATCCCTGCACTTACCGCTTTGTCATAAATAAGTTTTGCAGTAGCCACATCCTGAATAGCAAGGCCATTTGATTTGAAAAGCGTGATCTCATCAAGGGATTCCCTTCCTTTCTTGCTACCTGTTATAACTTCGCCTAATTCCGCATAGAAATGAGATTTTTCAATTTCACCATCCTTTAACGGGATCATTATATCACCTGCTTCACTAAAACATGCCTCTTCAGAATCACCGATAAATTTAGATCTCTTTACGATAGTGGTATCAAGTTCTCTGGCATTTGGAGTATGACTGCCAATACCATTGATATGTGTACCCGGTTTAACTTTTGCACCATCGAATATTGGTGTTGCTGAAGATGTGGCTGCACAGATGATATCAGCTTCAAGTACCTCATCAGGAGAGTTAACTTTTACTATCTCAATTTCTAGTTTCTCTGTCATCTCTTTTACAAACTTATTAGCTGCTTCATTTGAAATATCATAAACAAATGCCTTACCTATCTCTCTTGCTTCCGACACTGCCCAGAGTTGCATGGCAGCCTGGACACCGGTTCCAAAAATACCTGCTGTTTGTATTGAGCCTTCCCTTGCAAGATACTTTGTAGCCACCCCACTTGCAGCACCAGTCCTCACTGCAGTGAGATATCCGCCATCCATGATACAGATTACGTCTCCGGTTTCAGGATCCTGAAGTAATACTTTCCCAATCACAACAGGCATATTGAAATTCGAAGGATTATTTTTATATACTGTTACTACTTTACATGCAAGAGCGCCTGATTCTTTAAGGTATGCAGGCATGTATAAAGATAATCCGTCGGGTGGTGTAATATTTGTTCTAAGCGGTAATACTGCTGTTCCATTTGCCAGTTCAGCAAAAGCATTTTCAACTACATCCATACAATCTTTCATGTCGAGTACGGATATTACATCATTTCTGTTTAATATTAATGTCATAAAACCTCCTGTAAATTGATAAAACAATAGAATTTTTTACAAGTATAATGAAAAAAACCAAAATATAAGTAAAAATAAACAATATAATCCATGGCTTAATAGGAAGACATAATCAGCTAAATCAATTACCTTTCGGGTAAAAGAAATTCAGGACTTTACAAGAAGTGTGAAGAGAAAACGCTAATCGTATTGTGATTTTTTTAGGTTTACTCTTTATCAGGATTGGGATGAGCAATTTTTTTACTGTACTCTACATAGTTAAAAGGCTTATGAAATGGATTGTCATCATTATGACATGTTACACACAGTTTTTCATCCGGAATAATAAGTCCTTTAGCAATAGATTTTGCCTGATCTTTCATAATACTCATTGATTTATAAGCACTACCAGGTCCGTGGCATGATTCACACGAAACGCCTTCAGTTATTTTTATTCCTGCTCGTAAACTTGCATCAATGCCTCCATAGGTTGAATGACACTTGAGACAACTGGGCTCCTTTGTTGGGTCAGCTATACCATGCTCCTTGGCATAAGCTAAAGATTTTTCATTGCTTAAGGATTTCATTGCTTTTGCATGTGGACCCGCTGCCCAGATCTTGTATTGTTGCCCGCTTGCAATTTTGTTATGACACATTTTGCATTTTGTAGCTCCAATATATTCAAAATCCTGAGCTATTAAGGTACTTCCAGCGAAAAAGGCCAAACAAATAACTAAAGCTAAATTTTTTCTTAACATAATCGTTTCATTTTAAAATTAATAATTTTATTTACCTATATTTCTATGTACATACGAAAATTACGCCTAAATTAATATTTTTTATTAAATTTCTCATAAACTCAAAAAAGTATTCTTTTACTATAATGAACTTTTTCATTAAAACTCAATAAATAATATTTCAACAGTTTGCACATATCCTTAGTTATTCAGCCAATGTAGGAATCAGAAACAGAGTATAAATCCTAATTTACTGCTGAAAAATACAATTGTAGAATCTCTATTTTAGAACGTTTATAAATTAACAGTTAGGTATTTAAATTATTAAATATTAAAGTACTTTAGTCGTGAATTAATTTTCACCAAATGAAACATAGAAATATTACATTCAAAAACCTTAGGTATTTTCTGATTATCGTTCTTTTGATTTTCATTATAAACCTCTCTTTCGGACAATCGAATGAGGATTGCTTTATGTGTCATGAAGACCCCGAACTTGTCGCCGAAAGAAATGGCCGCACAGTATCCATGTTCGTAAATGTTAATACATTGGGAGTTTCTGTGCATAAAGATGTGGATTGCGTTTTATGCCATGAGGATGCTGATGTTGAAGAATTTCCTCATAACGAAATATTGAGCCCGGTGAACTGTGGTAATTGCCATGATATTGCCCAAAAGAAATTTGATCAAGGAGTGCATGGCCAGGCATTGAAGTTAAAGGCATTGTATGCTCCCTCATGCAAGGAATGTCATGGGTCACACTACATATTACCCCATACTTCTCCCAAATCACGTACCTATAAAATGAATATCCCTGTCCTTTGCGGTAAATGCCACCGGGAGGGAGCTCCTGTAGCCCGAACCTATAACATTATGGAGCATAATATTCTCGAAAATTATAGCCAGAGTATTCATGGCGAAGGCTTGTTTAAAAAAGGATTAATCGTATCTGCTACCTGTAATGATTGTCATGGTAATCACCTGGTCTTACCACATACAAGCCCTAATTCAACAATTTCCATTCGGAATATTGCCAAAACCTGTATGAAATGCCATGCTGAAATTGAAGAAGTACATACAAAAATTATCAAAAAGGAACTATGGGAGAGGGAACCCGGCGCTATCCCTGCATGCACAGATTGCCACCCTCCGCACAAAGTGAATGTACAGAATATTGTTAATACCATCTCAGATAGATCCTGTTTAAAATGTCATGAAAAAGAGGATGTTCATAAAGTCGTAAATGATTCCATTATTTCTTTAAAGGTAACTAAAGAGGACATTGCCAATTTTGTTCATAAAAGCATCCCATGTGTGAAATGTCATTCGGATGTTTCAACTCAATTAAGACGACCATGTGAGACAGCAGTAACGGTCGACTGTTCCAATTGTCATGCAGAAGTATCAAATATTTACAATGCCAGCGGACATGGCCAGGCTTATTTTAAAAGGAAACAGTATGCTCCTTATTGTACAGATTGCCATGGTACCCATAGGGTAAAATCGAGGTATGATGATACAGCTCCTACTTACCGGACAGCCATCCCAAAGCTGTGTGGCGAGTGCCATCGTAAGGATGGTAAAGCAGTTGAAATGGCAAACTTGAAAGAGGTAGATGCTTACTCCGATTATTCGTCCAGCGTACATGGTAAGGGTTTAACGGAAAAAGGATTACTCCCAAGTGCTGTTTGTACAGATTGTCATTTAACTCATTATATATTAAAAGAATCCGATGAACGTTCAAGCATCCACCCGAAAAATATACCGGCAACCTGTGCTACCTGCCATAAAGGTATTTATGATGATTATATAAATAGTGACCATGCCATTACAAGGGATGATTCTGATAAGAGATTTCCTACCTGTGCCGATTGCCATACAGCCCATGTTATTTCGGATATAAAACAGGACAAATTCATAAATGAAGTAACCCATCAATGTGGAAATTGCCATGAGGAATTGTCGGAGACATATATGGAAACTTATCATGGAAAAGCATATCATTTAGGGTACTTAGAATCTGCTAAATGTTCTGACTGTCATGGTGCCCATAAAATTTACAAAGCAAGCAATCCCCTGTCATCAGTAGGGATCAAAAATATTGTAGCTACTTGCCAGAAATGTCATCCGGATGCAAACACACGATTTACAGGCTACCTGACCCATGCAACTCATCATAACAAAACAAAATATCCTGCACTGTATTATACTTTTTGGGGGATGACCTCCCTGCTTATTGGAGTATTTGGCTTTTTTGGAATTCACCTGCTCTTATGGCTACCAAGGTCTATTCAAAATATGAGAAGAAGAAAGCATCACAGGGAATCACCAGGAAATAAATACCATATCCGTCGATTCACTCGTAGTCAGCGAATTACTCATATTTTTGTCATACTGAGTTTCATTATGCTGGCCTTAACAGGTATGATGCTGAAATTTGCAGGAATGGAATGGGCTAACTGGCTATCCAGGATACTTGGAGGCGTTTACGTTGCTGGAAACATTCATCGTTTTGCAGCTGTTATGACTGGTGGATATTTTTTATTCCATATTGCTTCACTCATCCGCTTAAAAATAAAGCGTCATATACCTTGGGGAAGGTTTGTTTTCGGAAAAGACTCTTTAATGTTTACCGTACAAGATTTGAAAGATTTTTGGGCAACAATAAAATGGTTTCTGGGTATCGGACCACGTCCGGAATATGGCCGCTGGACCTATTGGGAGAAATTTGATTATATGGCTGTATTCTGGGGGGTTGCCGTGATAGGATTTTCCGGTTTGATATTATGGTTCCCCGAGTATTTTACAAAGGTGTTCCCCGGATGGTTTATTAATGTAGCGATGATCATACATAGTGATGAGGCCCTTTTAGCTGTAGGGTTTATATTTACTATTCACTTTTTCAATACCCACCTTCGCCCCGATGCTTTCCCGATGGATACGGTAATATTTACAGGAACTGTTCCTTTTGAAGAATACAAGCATGACAGGCCGCGCGAATATGAAGAACTGAAAAAATCAGGCAGATTGAAAAAAGTTGTTTTAAAAAGAGAACACAAGCCTAAGTATGAAGGAATTGTTAGGATTTTTGGATATCTATTCCTTTCACTTGGTCTGGCGCTAGTTATATTGATCATCTACTCCATGTTATTTGGATATAAGTAATAATTTATTCCAATCTCATCTTTCTTGCATAGTAAGAATATTATACATATCTTTACATAAAATAAAATGATTTATTGATTGATAAAATTTCCGGATAATACTCAAAATAAGTGTGTTATACAGATATTTACAGTTTAATAATATGTTATCTAGCTGACGATAGGTAGAGAAAAAGGAGGCATTGTGAAGAGACATATGTTATCGGTTCTAGGGTTGCTGTTCGTTCTTTTGTCTGCTCCATTATTTGCCATTGTGCAACAGGACATGCCCAATATTGTCGCCATGCTGACGGACAACCTCGGCTATAGCAAGCTGGGCGTCTGTAACCATATACAGGCTCCCCAAGGCCAGCTAACAACGCTTTGTAAAATCTGTAAAAGTTTTAATATAAAATAAAGGAGGAAAAAGAATGGAAAAAATGAAAACAATTATGTTTGTTGCAATGGTAGCGTGTCTCATCTTTCTGATAGCCTGTGACGCATCAGACATCAAACCAGAGGTAATCCCAGAACCAAAGGCAGGCTTCGAACCAGAAATGGTCCCTGCCAATCCCAAACTCGTAAACCTCTCCAAAGATTTTGAGCAGAATGTTTATGAGGTGACAGAGGGGGTTTATGTCGCTGTAGGTTACGCTCGATCCAATCCGGTCTTGATAGACGGAACCGACGGACTGATCGTTATTGATCCCTCGGAGAGTGAAACGTCGGCGACAATAGTCAAAGCAGCGTATAACAAGCATTTGGATAATATTTTTTCCAAAAAGCCCGTGAAGGCCATTATCTATACGCACTATCACGACTGTCATATCCATGGAGCTACCGTCTTCGCCGGCAATGACTCGCCAGAGATCATCGCTCATGAGAGTCTTGCCAAGAACCTCTTCAGCCCACCGGGTGCCGTATACAGCTTTATCTTCCCCATCAAGGCCTATCGGGCCATTAAATACATGGGGTTAAAATTCCAGCAAAATTCTGGCTACTTCGTCAATGGTGGTATTTTTCCTTTCTCGATTCCAGGCCCCTCGGGTTACTTACCGCCAACCAAAACCGTCCAGGATAAACTGGAGACAAATATTGCCGGGGTGGATCTCGTTCTAATGCATGCACCTGGTGAGACCTCTGACATAATCTTTGTCTGGTTGCCGGAGAAGAAGGTCTTGGTGGAAATAGGTGACTTCTACAAGTCTTTCCCTGCAATCGTAACACTACGTGGCGCTTCGTTCCGGAATCCGCTGGATTATATAGAGAGTATAGATAAGATGAGAAGCCTGAATGCTGAATATTTGGTCTTGATACATGGCGGCAAACCACTCATCGGTGTGGAGAATATTAGCCGCATACTCACCAACTATCGTGACGGTCTCCAGTTTGTTCATGACCAGACGGTACAAAACATGAACAAGGGGCTGACTCCCGGGGAAATCATTGAAGTCGTCAAGCTGCCGCCCCACCTTGCCAATGATCCTAATTTGCAGGAATATTTTGGTCAATTGGATCGAGATATTTTCCAGATTTTCCTGCAATACATGGGCTGGTATACCGGAAAATCCAGAGATATGTTCCCCATATCTCTAAATGAAGAAGCTAAGGAAATGGCCGAGTTGGCTGGTGGGGTAGAGCAACTTGCAGCCAAAGCTCAGGAAGCTCTGAATGAAGGTAAACTGGTATGGGCACTGATACACGCTGACGATGTACTCCTGCTCAATCCGGAACATGCTGCAGCACGCGAGGTGAAGAACTCGGCAATGATTTCGCTGGCTGAAGAAACGTACAACGCTCAAACACGCAACTATCTCTTGTCCGAGTACCTTGAAGAGACGGGACAGGTAAGCATTCCGATTCCTCACTTCAGTCGGATCGACGATAACCTTGTTACCAACATGCCCATGAATACCCTATTCGGAATCATGGCCGTTGGTCTAAACGCTTCTAAATCCTTAAACGAGAATATCGTTGTCGGCCTCCATCTGACCGACCTGACTAATAACACGGAGCCTGCTGACTATACCATGCACCTTCGCAAGGTTATCTTAGAGGTTCAGCCACAGATCCCGGATAATCCAGAATTCACTCTCACCACTGAATCCCTGGTGTGGAAAAATATAATTTTAGGAAAGCTCGATCCTCGAGAGGCAGTCTCCAATGGAGATATCATGGTAAGTGGCGCCGATCCGGAAAAACTATATAGTTTCCTCGGGTTTTTTAACTGATTGTGAGGGCGTCTTGCAAATAAAATTGCTGAAGAATATGCCGTACATGGAATATTCTTCTGTGCCTTGTTCATAGATTTTAATTCTTCTCATTCATTTTTTTATTTTTTATCCGTGTAAATCTGTGTAATCAGCGTCATCCGTGTTCTATAGAATCTATTTCAACTTCCGCAACGCTTTCGTTATCTGACTTGCTCCCCTGATGAATGAGTCATTTTTGGAGCAGGCATACTCGCTGGTTTTATATGCATAAGTCCAATCCCATTTTCCTGTTATTAGTGTGTGGAACAATATTTCTCACGCTTCCGTCTTTTGCAATTCCACCAACCTGCCCAAAAGGAGAGAGATTTATATATTGCATTGAATAATCAGCCCATAGTTTGAATGCGATTTTTATTTCCGGTGATAATTCGCTACCAGGGTTTTGCTTTATAAATTCATATAATGCAGGCAGATGCATTCCTACTGTGGTCGTTTTAGAAGTTTTGGAATTATCTGTATAAAACTGTCCGTCCTTATCCTGTAATTCAAGAATGCTCTTAACTCTTTGCTCGGCATTCTTCATATATTTTTTATCTTTATAAACCTGATAAAGTTCCAGATCAATCAGTAAAAGCCCTGATTTTATATAATACAGATTTGATGTTTCCATCTTGCTTGCTCTTTCATAAACATTTTTGGCAATAACAAAGCATTTTTCCGCGAGTTTTTTATCATAAGGTATAAGCAATCGTCCGGCTCTTGCCAGAACAAGCCCGGGCAAACATATTGAAGCACCTTTTATGATTCCATAATTATTTTCTATACACTCTTCCTGTTTTCGCCATTTTTTTAAAAAATCCTTTTTTTTGCTCTGAATGGCCTATTAATAGGGTATTTTATTTTTTATATGGGTGACCCGTTTGTATCTTTGTAATTTACGGGTTTACAAATCATGTACATTAGAAGAAAGAAAAACACCTCTGGAAGCATAAGCATATACATTTTAGAGAAGCAAAATGGTAAGCAAAAACTCATTAAGTCAATGGGTTCCGCCAATGTAGAGAGTGATATTAACCAACTTGAGAGTTTAGCCCGTAAAGAGATAGAAAGACTTACCAAACAAAGGACTTTTGAGTTTACTTATGATCAGGATGAACAACACATTAGTTTTGTTCGCAAAAGTATTCATGCAGTTCGCATTGTAGGGACAGAACTTGTTTTGGTAAATATATTCAATGAAATAGGTTTCAATCAGGTTCCGGAAAAACTTTTGCGTCATCTGATAATCTCCAGATTACTTTACCCAGGCAGCAAACTAAGAACTATTGAATACCTGTCACGGCATTATCAGGAGCATTACCCCATGTCATCAGTTTACAGTTATCTGGACAAACTCAATCGAGGAAACAAAGAGCAGTTGCAACTAATAAGTTATCAGCATACCTTAAAACTTTTTAATGGTGTTTTATCAGCAGTCTTCTATGATGTCAGCACTTTGTACTTCGAGGCTTCCAGGGAAGATGAACTAAGAAAACTTGGATTTAGCAAAGATGGAAAGCCACACTGCCCTCAAATTGTTCTTGGATTATTGGTAACCACCGGAGGTTATCCTTTAGCATTTGAGATGTTTGAAGGAAACAAATATGAAGGAGAAACGCTTATTCCTGTGCTAGAGCACTTCAAAAGAAGGTATGACACTGGTAAATTGGTTGTGGTTGCAGATGCAGGACTTTTATCAAAGAGCAATATTGAACAACTACTAGGTTTTGGTTATGAGTTCATCCTGGGAGCAAGAATCAAAAACGAAACAAAAGAACTAAAAGGCCAAATTATTTCAAAGAAGTGGGTAAGTGATACTATCCACGAATTTGAAAAGCAAGAACTGACAAAACTAATTGTAAGTTACTCTGAAAAACGAGCCAGAAAAGATGCACACAATAGGGATAATGGAATTAAAAGACTTGAAAGGCGAATCATATCAGGCAAGTTAACTAAAGAAAATATAAACAATAGGGGATACAACAAATTTTTGAAAATTGAAGGAAACGCTACTATAAGTTTGGATTTAGAGAAGATTACCTCTGACAGTAAATGGGATGGTCTCAAAGGCTACATCACCAATGCTTCTTTAAATCCACAAGAAGTAATTGATCAGTATAGACAGTTATGGCAAATAGAGAAGGCATTAGATATACTAAAATCTATTTATGGAGTTAAAACAACATTACCCGTTTCAAATAAAACAGTTGAAATTGTTATGGCGAAAACAAAAGAACAAAAAGAGTTGCTTTCAGCATTTAATATCGAATTTTAGGTCTAGGTGACCCATTTGGCGAAAACACGAGGTATGCCACAAGCAATCTCAATGACACTCAGATATATTATTATTGGTTTTGGAATCTATATGGCGTTATTAGCTGCCGGTGTGGACCTCGGAAAATTTGGACTACTTGCCGGCGCCCTCGGTGTTGGTATAGGATTTGGATTACAGAGTATAGTATACAACTTTATTGCCGGCCTTATAATCTCATACGAGAAGACACTTCATGTGGGAGACACAGTTGAGGTTGACACTCTTTTAGGTAATGTAACTGAGATTGAAGTACGTGCCAGTAAAATACTGACTTTTGATGGATCTGAAGTTATTGTGCCCAATGGTAATCTGATTTCCAACCAGGTAATAAACTGGACATTATCTGACCAACAGCGACGCTTAAATGTACAAATCAGAACTTCATTGGACGCTGATCCAAGGCACATAATAAAAATTGTAAAGGAAATTGCTACTAATCACCCTAATACTCTTCCAAATCCGGAACCCATGGTGCTTTTTGAAGGTTATGGAGATACTTCTCTTGACTTTAAATTATTATTCTGGGTACCTTATAATGTTAGCCTAAGCACTAAAAGTGAAGTAGCTATTCAGGTATATGACGCCATTGGAGATGCAGGTTATGATGTACCTATACCGATACAACGTGTTTTTTACAGCTCTGAATCAGAAAGGAAGGAAAAACCTTTTCCTCCGTTTAAAGAATAAGAAGTTTTCTGATCTTTATTTTAACAGATATTCCTTTAAGAACAAGGCAACTGCCTCACTCATTTTATCTCGGTTCTCTTTTTTTCTGAAACCATGACCCTCATCCAGTGCAAGCATGTACCATACTACTCCTCCATTAGCACGAACCGCTTTTACAATTTGTTCAGCCTCTGAAGCAGGTACACGTGGATCATTTGCTCCCTGGATAACAAATAGAGGTTTGGTAATTTTATTAGCATTTGTTGTAGGTGAAATGTTTATCTGAAATTCCCGCATTTCCGGCTCTCTTTCATCACCATATTCAACTCTTCTCATATCACGCCTGTACTCTTTAGTATTTTCGAGGAAAGTTACAAAATTGCTTATCCCGACAATATCAATACCACATTTGATCTTATCATTATAATTGAACATTGAGGATAAGACCATGTATCCACCATAGGATCCGCCAAACACAGCTATCTTGCTTCCATCAAAATCAGGATCACCATTTATCCAATCGATTAATTTACCAATGTCTTTAACAGAATTCTCCCTGTTGAATCCATTATCGAGCTTCAAATAAGTTTTTCCATATCCTTCAGAGCCCCGAACATTAGGTGCAATAATTGCAATCCCTAATTCATTTGCCAGATAGGCATAAAAAGAACTAAAATGCGGAGCATGCTGACCTTCAGGCCCACCATGAATGCTGATCATCACAGGCAGTTGACCCTTTGAATTAAATGGTTTGTATACAAAAGCAGGTATCACTCTTTTCTTTCCTTCAACTTCATCAAATGTTTCATAAGTGATAAGCTCAGGTTTTGGGAATTTCTCAGTATCCAGCCCACCTACTTCGCTATATGTCCATCTCTCCCTCTTGAAATTATCAAGGTCGAGCACAAAAATATCTCCCGGTGTTGCTGTTGTATTAATAACCAGTCCAAGCTTATTCTTATTTGGATGGAATTTTAGGCCATAGATTTGTCCGATTGGCATATCAGGTACTTTCTTAAATGTATTATCCTTTGTATCAAGCATATATAATTGAGTAAAGCCATTCTCATTAGCAGTAAATACTGCCTTGGTCCTCTCTTTGTTCATAGTAAAATCACCAACATTCCAGGGGATAGATTCTGTGAGATACTCATATTTACCGGCCTTGACATCATACTGGATAAGGGTTTTGAATTCCTTCCCCTCATCAGTAATGCCATAGATCTTTGATCCGCTTTTATCCCAGCTATAAGTGAGAAATATACTCTCTTTATTCGGATCATTGATTTGCCTGAGTTCATTACTGTTCAAATCCAGAATATAGGAGTTTGATTTTGTACTCGACAGGTATTGAATAATTAACATCTTAGTATCATCCGGCGACCAGTCTGCAACAATCCAGTATCCACCTCCTTTGTCAGAAAGAAGATCAGCTTCTTTTGGTGATTTCATATCAGAGATATAAACATCAAAATCCTTCAAGTTTCTACGTGTTGAGGTGAAGGCAAACCTATCACCCTTGTTTGACCAGTTGATCCCGAAATTCACCGATTCGCCAACACTGAGCATCTCTGCTTTCCGGGTAATCATATCATACCAGAAGATCTGGGAATATTCATTACCACCAATATCGCGTGTAAAAAGGAAGCCATTATACTTTTCATCAGGACAAAAGGACCCGTTTCCAACAGGTTCTTCAAAAAAGGTGATCTGATTGCGTGCTCCTCCCGGAGAATTTACAGTATGTAATTGAGCTGTATTTCCAAACCTGGTAGCTATTAACATACCTTTGTCACCCGGCAACCAGTCGGCAATAGAGGCGGAACGTGTATTTTGATATTGCTGGATCCGGTTCTTGATATCTGTCGGTATCTCAGGAACTTCCTCCAAAACCATATTCCCCACCTCGCGTCGATCCTGGGCATCTGTATAAACAAAAACTAAAGTCAGTAAACTAATTAAGAGTAATTTGATAGTGTTTTTCATGTCATTGATTTTTATTAATGAATTGATCTTTTAACTTTGAGTACCTTTGAGATTCTCAGTGATTTTTGTGTTATAGCTTATAAGAGTTCAACACAAAGATTCTCAAAGTAGGAACAAAGTTTCACAAAGACTTTTGATAAACCATATGCTGTGGTTGTAGCAAATGCTTATTATTATATCTCATCTGGCATTGCAAGATAGAAAAAAAAACGAAAATGAATACCATAGCAATCCAACTTGTTAAAGAAAATATCTATCACTACATTTGCTCAGACGAATCTAAAACACAATTACTCACTATGAAATTTAAAAATTCATTTACGCTATTATTATTGATATCCCTTTTTATTGGATGTTCTGCACCTGAAAAAAAACAAGGTGAGGATTTAATAAAACTTAAATATGACGAGGATTATACACCTACCTATTATGAGGTGATAGAGATGTATACTAAGCTTGCTGATCATTATCCGGAAGCAAAATTATTAGATTATGGTAAGACCGACATTGGTAAACCTCTGCATTTATTTGTTATTTCTAGTGATGGAGATTTTGATGCTGCTTCAATACACAAAAAGAATAAACGGATAGTAATGATAAACAATGGTATTCATCCCGGTGAACCTTGCGGTATTGATGCCAGCCTGCAGTATACCAATGATATCTTAGCAAACAAAAATGATCTCGCTGATGTGCTTGAAAATACGGTGATCTGTATAATTCCTGTTTACAATATCGGTGGATGTCTCGATCGAAGCGCATGGCACCGGACAGGTCATACATCTCCAAAGGAATCAGGTTACCGTGGTAATGCGCAAAATCTTGATCTTAACCGTGACTTCATAAAGTTAGATACTAAAAATGCAATAGCCTTCACCAAAATATTTCATGCCTGGGATCCAGATGTATTTCTTGACACTCATACCACCAACGGTTCTGAACATCAATACACCATTACACTAATTGTAGCCCATCCAGTTATGTTACCTGAGGAGCTCAGCGATTTCTATTACAATACTATGATACCCGACTTATACAAAAAGATGGCAGAAGGAGAATATGAAATGATCCCATATGTTGGATATATCAGAAGAAAGCCTGAACAAGGCATTGCCCTTAATCCTTCTCCTCCAAGGTTTTCTACAGGATATGCTTCGCTATTCAGTTCACTGGCATTTTTAACAGAAAACCATATTTATAAACCATACGTCGACAGAGTTCGCTCAGCATATAACTTTATTGTTGCCCTTGTTGAATATACACATGAAAATAATGAAATAATTGCTGAGAAAAGAGCATCAGCCAGAGAAGCTATAATAAATCAGAAAGAGTATGTGCTTAATCATAATCTCGACACAAACAGACATAAATTAATTGAATTTAAAGGATATGAATCGGGTATGGCTGTAAGTTCTGTTTCCGGTGTTGAGCGATTCGGATATTTCCTGGATAAACCATTCACCAAACAAGTACGCCTGTATGATGCAGTGAGTAACGAAAATATTGTTCAAAGCCCTTCCATGTATATTATCCCTCAGGCATGGGAAAAAGTTATTGAACGATTCAAGATGAACAAAGTTAATATGTTTCAACTAAGTAAGGATACTGCTCTTGAAGTTGAAGTTTATTACATCACCGAATACGAAAGTTATCCAAAAACATACAATGGACATAGGTTTCATACCAAAGTAAAAAGAAGAACAGAAAATCAGATCATCAATTATTACGAAGGTGATTATATTATTCCGGTTAACCAGGAATCAAACAAATATATTGTTGAAAGTCTTGAGCCTAATGGGAAAGATTCGTTTTTTAGATGGAATTTCTTTGATCCATGCCTTGAAAGTAGGGAGTATTATTCTTCTTATGGATTTGAAGAAAACGCAAAAAAGTACCTTGAGGAACATCCAGAGTTCAAAAAGAAATTTGAACAAAAAAGAAAAGAAGATCCTGAATTTGCTTCTAATCACAGAAAGCAACTTGGCTATATATACGATAACAGCGAATGGGCTGATATCCGTAAAAACAGATATCCGGTAACCCGTATCAACGATGATATTAAATTACCATTGTATCATTGTGAGGAATAACAGTTAAATAAATAAAAATAAATCAATTTTATTTACTTTTGCTGCCTGAAAAATCTGAATAATCAAAATATGATAAAAAATATACCACCAACTAATTATTTGCTGAAGTCTTTATCTACTGGAAATACTTATGAAGATTCCGGCTGGATACTGGAAGCACCAGGTGAGGATAAACCCACTTTAATTCGTGCAATATACGAGAAACAACAATTAAAGCTTAAGGATGATTCATATGGAATCTACAAATTCGCCGACTGGCTCCCTGTGAAGAAAATGTTAAAGGATTCAGTTTCGCCGATTACTTATAAAAGTAAGGGATTAGCAAAAAAATTAGGCCTGTCAAATTTATATATAACTTTTAGCGGTTACTGGCCTGAAAAGGGAATAATGATGAAAACCTGCTCGTTTAAAGAAACTGAAGCATATGTTGTTTGTGCACGAATGGATTCCATAGAAAAAAACACGTTAGTGGTTGCTTCTGCAGGTAATACATCTCGATCATTTGCACAAGTATGTTCAGATAATAATATTCCTATTTTATTGTGTGTGCCTGAAGATTATATAAATACTTTATGGTTTGATGAACCTCTAAATGATTGTGTTAAGTTGGTAGTTACCCGTACAGGAAGTGACTATTTTGATGCAATACATTTATCAAATATCGTTTCACAGTTTGAAGGTTTTATCCCTGAAGGAGGAGCAAAAAATATAGGCAGACGGGATGGCATGGGAACTACGGTTCTTTCTGCAGCAACTACAATTGGTAGGATCCCTGATTATTATTTCCAGGCTGTTGGAAGTGGAACAGGAGCAATTTCTGCATGGGAAGCAAACCTGAGACTGATAGAAGATGGTAGATATGGAGATCATAAAATGAAATTAATGGTCTCACAAAATACTCCATTCATCCCTTTGTATGATGCCTGGAAAGCCGGATCAAGAGAAATATTTCCTATGGATGATAAACATGCCCGGGCACAGGTGGAACAAGTAATTGCTAAAGTCCTGACAAACCGTAAGCCCAATTATCCGATATGCGGAGGTTTGTTTGATGCTTTAACAGATACTGATGGAGATGTACTAATCGCCAGCAATGAAGATGCTCATAAAGCTGCTGCAATTTTTGAAGAAACTGAAGGAATTGATATTCATCCTGCAGCTGCTATAGCCACTGCAACACTGATCAGTGCAGCTAATGAAAAAGGCCTGGATAAAGATGCAGTAATAATGCTTAATATCACTGGTGGTGGAGAGGAACGTTTTATGAATGACAATGTTCTGTTTTTCCTGAAACCCTCACTGGTTTTCGATATTGATCCAGATCCTGCAGAGGTCAGATCAAAGTTAAAAAGATTATTCTGATACACTTAAGTTAAGTGGGCTAAGATTAAAATTCTCAGGATGTCGTGCGGTTTTGTCAAGGTAAAACTTTTCTATCTCTCTTAAATCTTTATCATAATCTCCACTTACATCCATTATAGGTCCCAATCCGCAACATTTATTTTTATAATCAAGAAACCCCAGAATAATTGGAATGTTGGCCTTTGCCGCTATATGATAAAACCCCTTCTTCCACTTATGATTTAACCTGCGAGTTCCTTCAGGAGTAATAGTAACAAGGAGTGAATCATACTTGTCAAATAACTCTGCAATCTCGCTAACAAGATTATTTTTACTACCCCTGTTGACCGGGATACCTCCCCATAATTTTAAAACCCTTTTAAAAGGAAATTTGAAAGCTTCCTTTTTTATTAAAAATTTCACCTTTGCCTCAATAGTAAAAAATGAAAGCCGGCCAATAATAAAATCCAAATTGCTTGTATGTGGTGCTACAATAATAACACACTTATTGATCCCCTGAGGCATCTGGCCCTTCACTTTCCATCCAAAAATCCATAATATTAATTGTGAGATCAACTTAAGCATACATCAATTATTCGAAGCTAAAATTATTTCTTCTTCTTCTTTTTACCTTTAGCTTTCTTTTCGGGCATTAAAACAACTTTCACATAACTATCAGTAGTAAAAAACATATTAGCTGCTTCAGCTATTTCTTTCATTGTAATGCTTTTTACCAAACTCTTATATTCTTCAAAATTAAATACCGGCTTATCATTATTATAATAATCGGATTCAAGTTCATTTATCCAAAATTTATTTTTTCCAAGGTCAGCTTCTCTTTCACGGATAAGAATCTCTACTACTTTCAAATAATCCTCTTTGTCAGGTCCCTGATTTTTTAGTTTGGTCATTTCATCGAACACAGTACTTACCAGTTGATCCACATTATCAGGTTTGCAGCCGAAATTCACGAAAACGGTGCATTCTGTTTCAGGATATTGTTTAGTTTGAGCTATCGCTCTTACTCCATAAACTCCACTTTGATCTTCTCGCATAGATTCGCGAAGATTTGTAGAAAGTACCCTCATTAACATTTTAATAATCAGGCTGTTTCTTTTTTCCCAATCAAATTTATTTGACATTACAATAGCCACCATACTCTTATCTTCCATGCCCTTTCGTAATGTAACTTCAGTAATGCCAGCAGGAAACAAAGGCTCTACATTATTCCAGGTTTCTTCACGGCCGGTTGAAGGTAATCCGCCAAGGTATGATTTAAGCATTTCTGTTATCCGCTTTTCATCAAAATTTCCAACAAGAAAAAAGGTAAAATCGCTGGCATCACTGAACCTTTCATCATAAAAATTATGCAACATCTCAAATTCGACTTTTGATAGCTGAGGCTGTGATGGGATAAAAACTGTACGTGGATCATTTTGAGTAATAACCTTATAAAGAGTATCATAAAACATCATCATTGGGTTGGAGTCCATATGTTTATACCTGTTATTCATCTTTTCCTTCCATAGATGAAAAGCAGTCCAGTCTCTATTCGGTTGAACGAAATAAAGGAATACTAATTGTAAGAGTGTTTCCAGATCATCGGGAGAACAGCTACCGGAAAAGCCTTCTGTTAAATCATCAATGTAAGGTCTTACCTTAACAATTTTCCCTGTCAGTTTTTTATCCAGGGCGATTTTGCTGTATTCTCCAACACCACTTAGTTTAACTACATTATCAGCATAGAAAGCAGAAAGGAAATTTTCATCAGTATAACTAAGTGAATGCCCTCCCGGACTATAAGCTGAAAATAATATCTCATCGTTCTTAAAATTCGTAGGCTTTAGAACTACTCTTACCCCGTTTTTAAAAACTAATTCAGTGAACCCAGTTTCAATCTTTGTTCTCTTATCCTTTGCTTTGTCATCTCTTGTCCTATCAACAATTGCTCTGTCATCTATTGCTCTGTCATCTATTGTTCTTTCATCCAATGCTACGTCATCTATTTCTTTTCTATTAATGATTTCAGTACCCTTAGGTCTCTCAGCAAGTAATGGTGTGTCTTTCACTTTATCAACATATGGCTTAATTTCTGTTGTTTTAACGTTTGCAATGGTTTGAAGAATTTTTGCTTTATCAGGAACATTTACACCTTCTTTATCCGGTGCTGTAACAAGGATGGCCATGTTATCCTTAGTTATCCATTTCCCGGCTAATTCATTAATTTCTTCCAGTTTGATATTACGAATTAGTGACATAACATAACCCATCTCATTCTCAATACCAGGAATAGGGTCTTCAGAAAGGTAGTTATTGATATATTCACGGATAAACCTGCGTGACTCCGTTTTATCTTTTTCCTTAAAAGCTGACTCATATCTTTTTAAAACCGCCATCAACTGTCGGGAAAATTCAGTTTCCGTGAAACCATGCATTTTCACACGTTCATTTTCTATTAAAAGTCTTTCAAGTGCTTGTTCAATCTTATTATCTTTTGCTTTAGCACTGGCAATATAAGCATCAGATGACCTCCCCAGGAATGATCCATAATACATATAGGAACTGGTAAATGGTGCGTCTTTTGCATAAGATATCTCTTCCAAACGATCATTTATTATTCCATTATATATTTGATACATTAAAAGCTCACGATAATCTCCAAGTGTTTTCGGGACTTTATGTTTATGCTTATAAAACACCCTTACAGTATTAGCTGTGGCTTCTTTATCAGTTGCGATTGCAATAAGAGGCTCAGTATTGCCAGGTATGCTGTAATCAATATGTTTTTTAGGGTTAATTGGATTTGTAAGTTGTCCAAAACGCTGCTTTATGTTACTTTCAACCTCTTCGGCATCTATATCTCCGACAATAATAACTGCCATGAGGTCAAGACGATACCAATCTTTATAATACTGTATGAGTGTATCATGCTTACATTTCTTTATTACTTCAACTTTTCCGATGGGCATTCTTTCTGCATACCTTGACCCTTTAAGTATCACTGGCATATATTCTTTTCTCATCCTGTCATTTGCATTAAGGCCCAATCTCCACTCCTCAATTATAACACCTCTTTCTTTATCAATCTCTTCAGCTTCAAATGAAACGTTATGAGCCCAGTCTTCAAGTACCTGGTATCCTTTATTCAAAAGTTCTTCATCATCTGAAGGAAGTTGAAGTTTATATACTGTTTCTCCAAATGAGGTATATGCATTAAGCCCAGAGCCAAATCTGATCCCCATTTTTTCAAGGAAATCTATAAGATCATTCTTTTTAAAATTCTTAGTACCATTAAAACACATATGCTCTACAAAATGAGCTAACCCTTGCTGTGCATCGGTTTCCTGAAGCGACCCTGCATTTACAACAAGGCGCATTTCAACTCTGTTTTCAGGTTGTGTGTTTTCCCTGATATAATATTTTAAACCATTTTTTAAAGTTCCGATTCTTACATTAGGATCAACTGCCAATTCCTGAGTTAAATCCGGAGCATGCTTTTGGGCAAAACTGTTTGTAAACAGAAATCCAGACAATAAAAGAAATACAGGAATAATGATGTGTTTTTTCATGCTATAATTTTTAATTTTAATATTAATTTAATGGATATAAAAAGCTCTTATTAATTCCTTTTTAAAAGATTTTCTATTAACGATATATTATAATACTTGTTGTAAATCGAATAATAATGCTTAAAAGTCAATTTCCAGATCGAGTTTATCTTTGAAGTTTTTAAGTACGGGATTTTTTTTGAGCATTACATCAAACTTTTCATTATCTGTGTATGGCGTCTTATTTTCGCTATTCTTAGTAATCACCATTTTAAAGTGTATTCGATAATTATTCAGTTTTTCTTTTAAGTAATTAATCAAATTTTTAAGATTCTCATTAGATTTTGCAATTATTGCATTATCGCTTGTGATCTCAATAAGAAAATTGTCTTTTAGAGATGGCTTATATTTTGCCAGTGCACTAGAAAAGCTTGGATGCTTACCATTAATACTTTTCATATATTCCGTCCAGGCATTCTCTAGTTGCTCTTGTGAAAAGGGATCAGCTGGAAGGTCAGGATCTTCAGAAGACATTTTATCTCCACCATTTTTTTTCTCTTCTTTCTTTGCAGTTGTTATTTGTTTTATAGAAATAGTACCCGGAGCTGCCTTAGACTTAATTGAAGCAATTTCTTTTCTCCTGTCAGTAATTGTTTTTTGCTGTGTAGTAGATTCAGAGCCTGAAGATACTATATCTTTTTTTTGCTGGGCATAAGGTTTATTGGCTGGAGGGATCAGTTCTTTTTTTTTTTCTTCTCCATCTATAAAGGAATCTCCTCCCGCGGTTATTGAGCACATTTGCATTAATGCAATCTCGAGGTGCAGATTTTTATTATTGCTTTCCTTATAATTTATATCGGCTTTATTGTTAATTTCAAGGGCTTTCAATAAAAATCTCATTGTACATTTATTCGCTTGTTCTTCATACTTATTCTTTATATTTGCTCCCACCTCAAGTAACTTAATGGTTTCACGGTCTTTGCAAACTAATAAATTTCTGAAATGCTCTCCAAGGCCAAGAATGAAATGTTTGCCGTCAAAGCCTTTATCCACTATCTCATTGATAGTTAATAATGTGTTAGGAATGTCAGCATTAAGCATATTATCAGTTATTCTGAAATAATAATCATAATCAAGAACATTCAGGTAATCAATTATTGTTTTATAAGTAATCGATTTACCTGTAAAGCTTACAAGCTGATCAAAGATCGTCAAAGCATCACGCAAAGCTCCATCTGATTTTTGAGCAATAATATGTAATGCATCTTCATCGGCTTCAACCTCTTCTTTTTTTGCAACATAAGCAAGGTGTGAAGAGATATCATCAAGTCTTATTCTGTGAAAGTCAAAAATCTGACATCTCGACAATATTGTAGGAATTATTTTATGTTTTTCAGTAGTTGCAAGAATAAACTTAGCATACAGAGGTGGTTCTTCCAGAGTTTTGAGAAAAGCATTAAAAGCCTGGGTTGATAGCATATGAACCTCATCAATAATGTATACTTTATATTTCCCATCCTGTGGCGGTATTCTCACCTGATCAACAAGGCTTCTTATGTCATCAACTGAATTATTTGACGCTGCATCCAGTTCATAGATATTAAAGGTAGTTGATTTATTGAATGATACGCATGGTCCGCATTCATTACAGGCTTCAAAGTCAGAAGTTATATGCTCACAATTTATTGTTTTGGCTAATATCCTTGCACATGTTGTTTTTCCAACACCTCTGGGACCGCAGAATAAAAATGACTGGGCGAGTTTGTTATTCCTGATAGCATTTTGTAATGTTGAAGTAATTGCATCCTGACCGATTACTGATTTGAAAGTTGCTGGCCTGTATTTCCTTGCTGATACTATAAAATTCTCCATTCTGAATCCAGATATTATTTATTAGTTTCCCCTTCTTTATGATCACCCTGAAACCTGAAACCAAGCCTTTTGCCGGTTTTGATCTTCATATTATCAAGGGTATTCTTCATGTCGTGGACACTTACTTCTTTTACATGATCGAAAGGAGGTGTTAGCAAATCGAACTTAATTGTATAAAGAATGGCGGAATCAACGATCTTCCTGACAGCTTTCTTGTCAATAATACTGCTGGCAAAATTAGTATATAAAAAGCCCAGTTCCCGCTTTCCTTCAATAAAATAGTGAGCGTCTTTATTAATAAAAATCCTCCCGATCATATAGCCTACATCATTAACACGGTTGAACCTGAATGAATCAGCGATGAAATTATAAATATTGATTACACCACAATAAGACCGGTCTTTATCTTCTTTTACATATGATGTTTTCATCACAATATGATCTCTTGGGAATTCAAAGACGTTAGTATGCATGACAAAAATCAGTATGTCGCTGCCAAATGTAAATTTTACTTCAAAATTTCCTCTCTCCTCGTATTCAAATCTCAATTTTTTTGGCTGATTCGCAACTGTATCTTTAGAAGCTTCAAACAATCCGCTAATGACTTCTTTAAAATCATTAAATATTTTTATTGTATTAGCGTGCACCTCCTGCTTTAAACTCGCTCTCTGGATGAATGTCTTTATCAGTTCTGGTGTTTTTGAAGATTCAGTCATTTTCTTGGAATGTTAATTACGTGATATTCTTACTCAAAAGTCAGCGAAATCTGGAAAATCTTGGAATTAAGTCTGTCAATACCATCTGTAAAAGTATTGTTCTCCCTTTTTATCAAATCCCTGATACCATAAGACATTTTTAGTTCAGTACCGAATTTGAAAAAAGTTGCATAAAACTCAAATCCAACTCCGAATTCAAACAAATAATCATTTTTATAAAGCTTAATATGAATTTCATTTTCAGTATCTTTGCTTTTAGCTTGCGAAGCCAGGTCGATACTGAATTTCACACCAGTCATGACATAGGCACGGAAGTTATTAACTCTATGTGATTTGAATTTTAGATTAAAAGGGAAATCAAGATATGTGGATTCAACTTTCTTTTGTACATCTAAAAAGATAGTGTCATTTTTTGAAAGCGTATAAATAAGGTTTCTTTCTCCGAACGAAAGAGTTGGAATAAACCTGAGATCGAAGTGCTGGCCTAACCTCAGATTAGTGACGATCCCGATATTAAAACCCAATTCAGGATCAGCTCTGATAACATACAATGAATCTATTGGGAAAAAATCCTCGGCAGTCTTTAATGAGAAGTGCATCTGGTTGACTCCGAGTATGAAGCCAAAATGATAAGGTTTAAGGTCGTATTTCGGAAGGTTCATTACCTTACGATGCTGACTTATTCCTTCAGCTGGAAAAATAAGCATGGCAACAAAAAAAATCAATATTAACTTTTTATATGATCTCAAGGTAAGAGTTTATTAGCTCAGATAACGAACATACTAATATTATATTTCTTTCAAAATTAATTGCTACAGCAAAATTACAATATTTTTTTACTTATATCCCAAATAAATAGATGCTACACCAAATGTGAGTGAAATATGTGTAGTGTTTTTAAAATCTGCATCACTTAGAATTTGGAGAAAATCCTCACCGGCAGGAAATTTCCCGACTGATTTAGGAAGATAATCATAAGCGAATACATCCTTTGAGATCATCCTTCCAAAAAAAGGTAAAATGTTTCTAAAGTAGAAATTAAATAATGGTTTGAATATGAAGCCTTGAGGGCTTGAAAATTCAAGGATATATGCACATCCTCCCGGTTTAAGTACGCGGTAAAACTCCCTGAGGCCTTTGTCAAGGTCTTCAAAGTTCCTTACTCCAAAAGCAACCATCACTGCATCGAAATGATTGTCATGAAACGTAAGAGTTTCTGAATCACCAATTGCAAGATCAATGGTATCCTCAAGATTTTTTGCTACAACCTTCCCGGTAGCTATCTTAATCATCTCTTCGGAAATATCAACTCCTATGATTTTTACTTTATCAATTTTAGCCGCTGCTATAGCAAGGTCAGCAGTTCCTGTGGCAATGTCAAGAATGGTTAAAGGTTGTTGTTTCTTAAGAAGGCTGACCAGCTTTTTACGCCATCTATGATCTATACCAAGTGATAAGAAGTGATTCAGAAAATCATAGCGATGAGCTATGCTGTTAAACATGCTCCTGACTTCTGCTTTTTTTTTGCCTTGCTGATACTTATCCATGAACCTTACACCTCATAACTTAACACTTCCTCAAGAAGTCTTTGCTTATCAACCGAAACAACACCAACTTCCTCACAAACCAATCCTCCGGCGAGGTTCGATATGGCAGCAATTTCGTATGCTGTGAGCTTTAATGTAAGACAAAGGGAAGCAACGCTGATCACAGTGTCTCCGGCACCGGATACATCTGAAACAGATCTGACATGGGCAGGGATAGTATGAGTTACAATATCCTTATTATCTTCGCGCGCACATATAATTATTCCCTCTTCTGACAAGGTTGTCATTACAATATCAAAATTCCGGTCTTGCATTAATTGTTTAATGGCCTTAATAGCTTTATCCTTTTCAGATAAGTTAATATCAATATTTAAACCTTCTTTTAATTCTTTAAGATTTGGTTTAAACAAAGTCAGATCTCTGTAGTGTGAAAAATTCTTTTTCTTGGGATCAACTACTATGGGGATATTTGCTTTTGAAGCTTTTTTAATGACCTCACTGATGAGAGAAGCAGTAATTACTCCTTTATCGTAATCCTGGAAGATGATAACATCAGGGGTTTCACTGGCTAAAATATTTTCAATTTTATCTAAAAGTATGCTATTTTCATTTTGATTAAGCTCACTTTCAACTTCCTCATCAACTCTCAGCATTTGAGTATTATTACCAATTATGCGAAATTTGGTTGTTGTGATCCTGTCAGGGCTTTGAAAAATTCCCTCACTTACCATATCCTGTTCTGTAAGTAAGCTCAGAAACTCTTCTCCTTTCAAATCCTTTCCAATAACAGAACAAAGAAAAGGAGTCCCTCCCAGAGCCTTAATATTCAGGGCAACATTTGCTGCACCACCCAGGCGATTGGACCTTTTATCAACGGCAACAATAGGTACCGGAGCTTCGGGAGATATTCTTTCGACCCGACCCCATAAATATGTATCTACCATAACATCACCTATGATAACAACTTTCTGGTTATTGAAAGCCTCAAAGATTTTAGGGTAATTATTTGTTAACTTCATATATTTCAAGCTTCTTGTGTTAATAATTCTGAGTAATAGCAGTCCATTAAGCTAATCAAAAAAAGCTGAAATTTGTTCCAGATATTGATTATTGAAGTTCTGCAAGGGCCTTTTTTATTCTTCCAATAGCATCAATAAGCTTCTCTTTCGATGTAGCATATGAAAATCGAATACAGTTAGGATTGCCAAAAGCATCTCCTGGAACTAAAGCAACATGGACCTTATTCAGGAGATAAAAACAAAGATCAGTACTATTATTTATTTTAACGTCTCCGTTGGATTTGCCATAATAGTGTGTAACATTCGGAAAAATATAAAATGCGCCTTTCGGTACATTAGTTTTGACTCCGGGTATCTCACCTAAAAGTTCAAGAGACAGATCACGTCTTTCATTAAAAGCTTTTACCATTGTTTTTAGTTCTTCTGACTCAGACGGATCAATAGAAACAGCTTTTAATGCTGCGCGCTGGGAGATTGAACTGGCACCGGATGTAACCTGGCCCTGCAGTTTATCACAAGCTTTTGCAATTTCCTTTGATGCACCGATATAACCAAGCCTCCATCCTGTCATAGCAAATGCTTTTGACACTCCGTTAACAGTTATAACTCTGTCGTAAATATTATCAAACTGAGCAATGCTTTCATGTTTACCACTGAAATTTATATGTTCGTAAATCTCATCCGAAATGATGAAAATATTTTTATGCTTCGCAAATATATTTGCAATACCTCTCAGCTCTTCTCTGGTATACACAGAACCGGTAGGATTACACGGGCTACTGAAGATGAAAACCTTTGTTTTATCTGTGATGCTCTTTTCAATTTGCTCAGGAGTTACTTTAAAATCATTATCAATTGATGCTTTAAGATAAACGGCTTTCCCTTCAGCAAGTTTAATGATTTCCCTGTATGACACCCAATATGGTGCAGGAACAATAACTTCATCACCCGGATTAACCAGGCTAAGCATCACATTTGCCAAGGACTGTTTGGCCCCTGTTGAGACAATTATCTGTTCAGGAGTATATTCAAGGCCATTATCTCTTTTAAATTTCTCACTAATAGCTTGTCTTAGATCAAGATAACCTGATACAGGTGAATATGTTGTGTAATTTTGATTTAAAGCTTCTTTCGCTGCGTCTTTAATGTTATCAGGTGTATCGAAATCAGGCTGACCAATACTCAGATTAATTACATCATACCCTTTTACACTTAATTCTCGGCTCATTCTCGTCATGGCAAGAGTTTCTGACTCCGACAACCTTTCGATTCTTTCTGCTAAATAATCCATATCAATATTTTTTATTACTTATATTCAATCAACAATATTAAACGTTAATGTATTCAGTAGGTCAACCCTATTGCGTTGACCTACAAATAATAATTATTCACCTTTCGTTTATTTGAGGGAACAAATGTATTAAATTAAAATAAATGCCAAACAACAAATTAACAATCATTTAAAAATATTTTCTGATATTTGCGTTAGAATTAGTAAAAACATCTTTTCATGAATAAAACCATTTACGAATGAATGAATTACTGGACATTTTAAAATACATTTTACCCTCCCTTGTTGTATTTGTTGCAGTTTACTTTGTATTAATATCATTTCTTGAGAACGACAGTAAAAAAAGAATTATGGAAATAAAACTGGCGAATCAGAAAACAATTACTCCTATACGCTTACAAGCATATGAAAGGATAGTGCTTTTTCTGGAAAGGATAAGTCCAAATAATTTGATTTTACGCGTTAGCCGCAAAGAATATAATGCTTTTCAGCTTCAAAGCTCTCTTATCAAAACAATCAGGGGTGAATTTGAACATAACTTATCGCAACAGCTATATATTTCTACACCGGCCTGGGAAATAGTAAAAAAGACAAAAGAAGATATCATTAAGTTGATCAATACTGCAGCTGCAAGTGTTAATGATGATGCTAATGCTAATGAGCTGGCTAAAAAGATTATTGAAATGAATTTTAAAAATAACAAAGCAATAGTTTTTCCTGCCATTGAGTTTATTAAAAAAGAAGTGACCCATATCTTTTAATCCATAATTGATTGAGGCATATAAATTTTACTTCATTCCAAAAGCTTAAGTATTTTTCTTATATTGCTCATTATTTAATAATATTTATATGTTGCTCGTATATACTACACGTATAAATAACAGGATAAATTACACCTTTAATCTTATCTTTAAGGACTTATTGGGTGTTGATATAAAGCTCACCGATAACAGTGAAGAATTTATTAATGAAAAGGGGCCTAAGATCAACTATTCAAAACAGAACTTCAGTAATGAAGTTTTCTTTTTTTGTTCTGATCTATTATTTGAATCCGGTATCAGGGGGAAAGAACTAACCTATATCGAATATAAAGGCTCAAAGGCATTTTTCCCTGTATACAATAAAAGTTCCGCATTACCTTTTGACCCATTTGCTGCAAGTTTCTATCTTGTTACACGCTATGAAGAATACCTTCCTTACATAAAAGATCGCTACGGGCGTTTTCATGTGAAAGAAAATATGGCATATAAAAATAGCTTTTTGAATAAGCCTGTTGTAAATATCTGGGCCAGGGAAATAGGCCTCTTGTTGATGCAGAAATACAAAGAATTTAAGCCAATACTTCGAAAATTCAAGCATATTCCAACTATTGATGTAGATACTGCATATTGTTATAGGCGAAAAGGTTTGTTCAGAAACGCAGGAGGCTATTTAAAATCCCTGACAGAGCTTAATTTTAATGCCATTTCAGAAAGAACAAAAGTGCTATTGAGAATTTGTGATGACCCTTATGACACATATTCCTACCAGTTCAATATTCATAAGAAATATAACCTGGAAGCAGTTTATTTCATTCTTTTTGCTGCATATGATGAATTTGATAAAAACATCCCTGTACAGAATTCAAAATTTCATGAATTAATTAAATCACTGGCAGATTACGCAAAAGTTGGAATTCATCCGTCCTATGCATCTAATACTGATTTTAATAAACTCAGGGATGAAACAGAATTGCTGGCAAGAGTTTTAAACAGGGAAATTACAATAAGCAGGCAACATTATCTAAAAATTGATTTGCCGGCAACATATCGCAATTTACTGAATCTGAATATTTCTAATGATTATACGATGGGCTTTGCTGTGGAGCCGGGGTTTAGAGCCGGAATATGCAATTCATTCAATTTTTATGACCTTGATATGGATATGGAAACAGGTTTAAGGATACATCCTTTTGCTGTTATGGATGGCACCTTGTGTGATTATAAACAATTATCTCCTGATCAAGCTATAAATGAGATAAGATCCATAATAAATGAAGTAAAAGATGTTGACGGTGAGTTTATTAGCCTATGGCATAATGATTCACTTTCTGAAACTGGCAGATGGAAGGGATGGAGGAGAGTTTATGAAGAGATGTTAGCTTATGCGGCAGGAAAGAATAGTGAGCAGTGAGTATCTGGTGTCAAGGAGTGATACTGAAAGATGAGTGGCAGTAGCAATGGCAGTGGCAGTTTGAACTTGATACTCTTTACCAGATACTCTATACTAATTAATAAAATATGATCCACCACCTCACACATAAAGTGATTGACACGGAGAAATGGGATAGATGTATCAAAAATTCTATTAATGGAATAATTTACCCATATTCATGGTATCTTGATATTGTTTGTACAGAGTGGGAAGCGCTTGTTGAGGATGATTATGAGAGCGTTTTTCCTTTGATTAAAGGCAAAAAATATGGTATAAACTATCTTTACCCTCCATTTTTCACTCAGCAACTTGGTGTATTCTCAAAAAAGCTTCTGACAGAAACAAAAGTAAATGATTTTCTTGACGCGATTCCTTCAGAATACAGATATGTCGAAATAAATCTTAATACTTTTAATAAAGTTGATATTAATAATTTTAAGTGTTCTCCGAATCTGAATTATGAACTTGATCTGATCAACTCCTATAATAATATCAAAGAGAACTATTCCAAAAATCTTAAACGCAATCTTAAAAAAGCTGAAGAGTCAGGCTTATCTATTGTAAATAATATTAAGCCTGAAGATATAATTGATCTTTTCAGGCAAAACCGGGGGAAAACCCTCAGGACATATAAAGAAAAAGATTATTTTATTCTCAAACGATTGATATACTCTTTAATTTACAAGCATAAAGCTGAAGTTAAGGGTGTATTTACAAAAAGAAATGAATTATGTGCCGGGGCAATTTTTGTTACATCTAACAACAAAACAATCTTTCTGTTTTCAGCATTGAGCCCTGAAGGTAAATTATGCAGTGCTATGCCTTACCTGATAGATAATTATATCAGTATAAATTCTTCAAGGAATCTTGTATTTGATTTTGAAGGTTCCAACGACCCTAATCTGGCAAGATTTTACAAAAGTTTTGGATCTAAGGAGTGTAAATATTACAAGGTGAAAATAAACAAAATGCCCTGGTTCTCAAGAAAGGGGTTTTCCATAGTAAAAAAAATCCTTGGTAAATAATTTCGATTCCATGCAAAATTTTCATAAGTTTGTATAATTCATTTTAATCAATGTCACTCAAGTTTGAAAATGTATTTAGAGATTTGCTTTTATATTTATTAACCAGATAATCATGATGTTATATGTTAATGGTTATAAGCTATTAGTTTCTAAGTGTAATATTATTTTTCCCTTATAACAGATAACGTATAACATATAACAGTTATATTATGCTTAATATCTATTAATTACAGACTTTCATAAACAGATAATATTTAACAAAAATGATAAAGATAATAGGAAATAAGAATACTATTTTTGACCAATATATCGCTGAGATCAGAGATGTTGAGATCCAAAAGGACAGTTTGCGTTTCAGAAAAAATCTTGAACGTATGGGCGAAATTTTTGCTTATGAGATCAGTAAGCATTTAACTTATGAAGTCAAAGAAGTTCAAACTTCACTAGGTGTAGCAAATGTTCCGGTCTTAAAAGCATATCCGGTTCTTGCCACTATTCTCCGTGCCGGACTTCCTATTCATCAGGGTTTATTAAATTATTATGATAAGGCCGGTAATGCTTTTATTTCTGCCTTTCGTAAATATCGTAAGAGTGGAAAGTTTGTAATAGAAATTGAATATTCATCCAGCCCAATACTTGAAGGCAAACAATTAATTTTATCAGATGCGATGCTTGCAACCGGGTCTTCAATGGTTCTCACATATAAGGAATTATTAAATCATGGTAAACCCAAACATACACATATTGTTGCTGTTCTCGCAAGTGCTGAAGGTATTGAATATATAAAAAAACATCTTCCGGCAAAGGATTTTACTTTGTGGGTAGGAGCAGTTGACGATGAACTCACAGCCCAGGCATTTATCGTACCGGGGCTTGGCGATGCCGGAGATCTGGCATTCGGAAGAAAAAATGGAGATACCTCTCAATAAATATCTTTTCAATTTCATGAATAATAATTAGTGCTGTTGCAATAAACAATTTTGCATTTGCGTTGTTGTAGTAAATAAAAATATATATACCTTTGCACCGAATTATCAACTTATTATCTACAATATTACTTGTTATTAATGGAACCATTTCAAATTTTAGAGGGATCTATACTACACTTTCTTGAAGTTCTCGTTTTAAGTGGGATAAAATTTATTTTTGCACCTGCCCTGTCAATGGGACTTGGGTTTTCTTATTTTCAGACAATCATTTTTACAAGTCTTGGAGGACTAGCAGGTGTTTATTTCTTTTATTATCTAAGTGGATGGATAATCAGCTTTTATTATAAGCAGATGGATGTTTATGTTCAAAAGACAAAGAAACTCAAACCGGCTTATTTAAAGCATAAAAATAATTCACATCCACTCCAAATAAAAAAATCATTTACATTTCGGAATAAAGTTATTGTCAGGACCCGCTTATCCTTTGGCATTAAAGGTATCGCAATTCTGACACCCGTACTTCTGTCTATCCCTCTTGGTGCTTTCCTGCTTAATAAATATTACGGACATAATAAAAAGAAATTTATTTATCTGAGTATATCAATATTTATCTGGTCCTTTGTTGTATCTTCATTGTTATTTATCTTCAGGCATTCCGAAACTTTACCTCTGAATTAATTTACTCAAGCCTCTCTTCTTATAATCAGATTTTATCTTTTTTTTCATGCTTTTATGTATATTTGCATAGAAGAACTTATATCTGTTAGGTAAAATTTATTCTTTTATGAACACGATCTTATTTGAAAATATTAGAATAGCGATTGAATCTATCAAAAGTCATTTATTACGAACGATATTAACTGTCCTTATCATAGGGTTTGGAATAATGGCTCTGGTAGGTATATTAACTGCAATAGATTCACTAAAATACTTCCTTGCTGAGAATTTTATGATGATGGGCGCTAACACCATGTCGATAAGAAATAGAAGCATTAAGGTGCAGGTTGGCGGACATTCCCGTCCGGAGTATTATAAGCTGATCACCTATGAAGATGCAAAAAGGTTTAGAGATCTGTTTGAGTATCCTTCCTATGTTTCCATATTTGTTTATGCAAGCAATACTGCAACATTAAAATATGAGTCTGAAAAAACCAACCCAAACATACCAGTCGTGGGATCAGACGAGAACTATATTATTACAGCCGGTTACGAGCTTCTTGCCGGCAGGAATTTTTCCATAAATGAGATAAACTTTGGAGCAAGCCTTGCCATAATTGGATCTGATCTTAGTGCTAGCTTGTTCGACAATCACCTGGATGCTATTGGCAAGATAGTATCCATTGGTGCAGGAAAGTACAGAATAATAGGAATTCTGAAGGAAAAGGGCTCAAGTCTTGGATTTAGTGGGGATAAGATCTGCATCCTACCCTTAAACAATGTTATGAACTATTTTTCAAGGCCAAACATGTCTTACACCATTAATATAATGACCAATACCACGGAATCTCTTGAACCTGCAAAAGGTGAAGCCACGGGGCTGTTCAGGATGATCAGAAAGCTCAGATTAAATGAAGAAGATAATTTTGATATTGTTATGAGTGATAATATCGTTGAGCAGCTAATTGATAATATGAAATATATAACAGTTGCAGCAACTATTATTGGGTTGATAACACTTTTTGGTGCTGCGATAGGTCTGATGAATATAATGCTGGTGTCAGTTACGGAGAGAACTCATGAAATTGGAATACGAAAAGCTATGGGTGCAACCCGTGGAGTTATTAAAAGACAGTTCCTGGCTGAAGCTATTGTAGTTGGTCAACTTGGTGGACTTTTAGGGATTGTTCTCGGAATAATGGTCGGAAATATACTTTCTCTTATTCTGGGCACAAACTTTATTATACCATGGATTTGGATACTTCTTGGTGTAATACTATGTTTTATTGTAGCCCTTGTTTCAGGAATTTACCCAGCAGTTAAAGCTTCCAAACTCGATCCTATAGAATCCTTGCGATTTGAATGATTGTTGGTTTCAGATTTAAAATGTTACCCGGGCACTTCGACAGGGTTAATGCCCATTTGCTGATCACTGAGCCTGTCGAAGTGTCAGTTTCTCAATGAAAACAATCACCACTTATCATTTAGTATGAGAATACACTGTATGGATAGCGATTAGTTTATCGTAAATTGTTCCTATTTCTCTATGATACACAAAAATCTTGTATTCATTTTCTGTATCAAAGTGATTTCCTTCTATAAGAGTAACATCACCGGCAGTTTTGCCGTCCTCAAGAAAAACATACTGATAATTATAATATCCTTGTTTAAGAAACATTGTCGCTTCATAAGCTTTTCGCTCATAATTATAATTCATCAATCCTTCATCGGAAAATTGCCAGTATGTTAGTTCTCCCATTATATATAAGTTACCATCCACAAATGGAGCATTATATGGAAGAGAAAAATGAACATTAACATAATCACTTTCAAGATCGTCATTTTCATAATCTTCTGTTTGAATAATTCGCATTCCATTTATATCTTCCACATAAGTGTATAACTTAAAAGTTCTTGGTTCATCATGCATAAGATACACCTGATTACCTTTATTGTCAACCTCAATGCTATATACATTTTCCAATGCGTACTTCAGGCTTTTTATATTAAAAAGTCTGAATTCATTTCCACCGTTAAAAACATTTTCATCTACTAAATCATAATACAATTTACTGTTTTTAACCATTCTTGGTTTGAAATCTACTAATGCGTTATCCCAGCGACCATTTTGTGTAATAATTATTTTCAGGTCTCTGTATGGATTGAGAATTTTATAAGCTCCGGCATTAAGAATAAAGTCAACCTCCTGCTTATATTTCCTGTCAGCTACTGTTGATGGTGCAACTACATTAGCATTAATTGTTACAAGAGGTTCAAAAACCATAAACCTAAAAACAAATACTATATTTTCCTGGACATCATCATATACTTTTAATAAATAATTTCCTGATTTCATGATCTGCATATCCTCAGTGGGGAAAACCAGATCATAATGGACAAATTGTTGCATAGTATTTATAGAAAATTTATAATTACGAATAAAATCTTCTGTGAAACCAAGGAGATATTCATTTTGAAGAAGGTCAGATTGCTGCCAGTTAGCATCACAATGAACCAGAGTAAATTTATAATCTTTCACCTCTGGGTCAAGGTCATCGAACGATAACATCAATCTTTCATCTGTTTTTAGCTGAATATATGGCTGTGTCATTTCCCATCCCTTCCGGTATAATTGTATTGATTGAATATTCGGATTGTATATGTGATTATAAGTACGGGTATAATCCTTTTTAAAATAATCGAAATCCTGATCCTGCACCTGTGAATTATCCGATATATTACTTGAAACTGAAAGGCTGTCATGTTCATTTAATAAAGTATTTATACCTTGATCTGCTCTCATTAATTGAGCACAAGAGCTAAGGATCAGTAAAATAAAAACGTATGTAAAGATCAGTAAAATGTATAAAATATTATTTCTGTACATAAAATTTAACTTTTTGAGATAATTCTGGCTCTTTCTTAGTCTGATGATTCAGTTAAGTTCCGGAAGAACAAATTATTTATCACTGATAAAGTAACGATATATTTATTTACAAAAATATACATTTAAATGAATGTTATGGCCTATGTGCGCAATAAAATCAAAAGTTAATATTAGTTGTTATTCTTTCCAGGTATTTATTATCATATATGGATTACAAACTTTTTTTTGTAAAGCTTTGCAGGGATAATATTGTTGATGTTAAACCACTAAATTTAAAGAATTTACGAAGGTTAAAAAAAATGCATACAAAAACTCCATATTATTAAATAAACATTATATATTTGTTTTTCTTAAAAAAACTTGAACCTTGTACTACCAAAAATAATCCGTAATTTCTGAAAATTGTTTGAATAAATTATATAATAAAAATCTAATATGTCAAACATCATTAAATTAAAAAAGGGTCTTAATATCAAACTCTTAGGAGAAGCAGAGAAAACTGTTGTTGATATAAATTCTGATTTTTTTGCTCTAAAACCTACTGACTTTATTGGTGTCTTCCCAAAATTAATGGTCAAGGAAGGTGATGAAGTTAAAGCCGGGACAGTTGTTTTTTATGACAAATATCGTCAAGATATTCTTTTTAGCTCACCTGTTTCAGGAACTATCACTGAAATTAAAAGAGGGCCAAAACGTCTTCTGGAAGAGATCAGAATCAAGGCAAACGGCAAATCAGAATATGAGTCATTTAAAGTTTCTGATCCAAAAAAACTTAGCAAGGAAGAGATCACTGAATTATTACGCAAGAGTGGTATATGGCCATGTTTACGACAAAGGCCATATTCGGTAATTGCTAATCCTGGTGACGATCCGAAGGCAATATTTATTTCAGCCTTTGACACAGCTCCCCATGGGCTTGACTATGATTTTATTGTTCACGGAAAGGGAGAATTATTTCAAAAAGGGCTGGATGCATTGAAAAAATTAACCTCCGGCAAAGTACATTTAAACGTTAACCCTCAGGAGACGACATCCAGAGTATTCCACAAATCCAAAGATGTTCAGATAAACCAGTTTACGGGGCCTCATCCTGCCGGAAATGTGGGGATACAGATCCATCATATCGATCCCATCAACAAAGGAGACATTGTTTGGTATTTGAACCCTCAGGATGTTTTGATTATAGGGAAGTTTTTTACAGAAGGAAAATATGATGCAAGTTGTATGATCTCAATGAGCGGCTCAGAAGTGCTCAAACCAAGATATTACAAAACCATTAAAGGAACTTCTGTTAAACCAATACTTGATAAGAATATTAAAGATGGTGAGCATAGATATATTAGCGGGAATGTGTTAACAGGAAGGAAAATACAACAAGAGGGTTATATTGGGTATTATGACTATCAGCTAAGTGTTATTCCGGAAGGAAATTATTATGAATTTCTTGGCTGGGCACTACCAGGTTTAGGAAAGTTTAGTGTCTCCCGTTCTTTTACGTCATGGATGTGTACATCAAAAAAATATTCCATAGATACAAATCTTCATGGAGGAGAAAGAGCTTTTGTATTAAGTGGGGAATATGAAAAAGTTCTGCCAATGGATATTTTTCCTGTGCATCTGCTTAAAGCCATTTTGGCCGAAGATATTGATCTCATGGAAAACTTAGGGATCTATGAAGTAGACGAAGAGGATTTTGCCTTATGCGAATTTGTCTGCACCTCAAAAATAAACTCTCAGGGCATTATACGCAAAGGTCTTGATCTGATGAGAAAAGAAATGAGTTAATTGAAAGTAAAAATTATTTAATCCAAATATAATTGAATGAAAGCACTCAGAAAAATTCTGGATAACATTAAGCCTCATGTTGAAAAGGGTGGAAAGTTTTCAAAATTCCGTTCTACTTTTGATGCATTTGAGACATTTTTATTTGTACCGGATCATGTTACAGCTAAAGGATGTCACATTCGCGACAGCAATGATATGAAACGCACTATGAGTGTGGTTGTACTTGCTGTTGTTCCGGCAATGCTTTTCGGTATGTGGAATGTAGGATATCAGCACTTTTTGTCGATTGGCCAGGAAGTAGGTTTATGGGAGAACTTTTTTTATGGGTTTTTGAAAATTTTACCAATCATTATTGTTTCATATGTAGCAGGATTGGGTGTTGAATTTATTTTTGCACAGATACGCGGGCACGAAGTAAATGAAGGCTTCCTGGTGTCGGGTATACTAATACCACTGATCGTCCCTCCTGACATTCCGCTTTGGATGGTGGCTGTTGCAACAATTTTTGCTGTTATAATTGGTAAGGAAGTATTTGGTGGCACCGGAATGAACATTTTAAATCCAGCCTTACTTACAAGGGCATTTTTATTCTTTTCCTATCCAACTGATATGTCAGGCGACAAAGTATGGATAGCTGATAAGGCTGATGCATTTTCAGGAGCAACTCCTCTTGGAGATGCCCTGATTGGCGATATGGATAAATTACCCACTGTATCGGATATGTTTTTTGGATTTATCCCTGGCTCGGTTGGAGAGACATCCACTTTAGCAATTTTAATCGGGGCAGCAATACTCCTCTTTACCGGCGTTGGCAGCTTCAGGATTATGATCTCTGTTTTTGCCGGAGGATGGCTTACAGGCTTATTAATGAATGTACTTGCCGTTAATTCATATATGGAAATGGATGCATATTATCATTTATTATTGGGAGGTTTTGCCTTTGGAGCTGTTTTTATGGCAACTGATCCAGTTACTGCCGCACAGACAAAAAGAGGGAAAATAATATATGGCTTCCTGATTGGTGTTGTCACAATATTGATCAGGGTCTTTAATCCGGGATACCCGGAAGGTATGATGCTTGCAATTCTTCTTTTAAACGTCTTTTCTCCATTAATTGATCATTATGTCGTCCAGGGAAATATCCGAAGAAGGCTCAAAAGAATTAAAGTCAAAGCTTAATCATAGATAATCATTGTAAATAAACTAATATGAAAACATACAGTAACTTATACATTTTTATATATTCTGCCGTATTGGTGATAATTATAGCTACACTGTTATCTTTTACAGCTTTTAAGCTTAAGCCTAGACAGGAGAAAAATATTGAAATAAAAAAGGAAAGAGATATTCTTTCTTCATTTGGTGTAGTCAGCACGGCAAAGAATGCAGAAGAGCTTTTCGAAAAACATGTTATCAAAATGCTTGTAATAAATTCCAAAGGAGATATTCTGGAGGGTGATGCTTTTACTATTAACCATAAGAAAGAGTTAGAAAAACCTGCTGATGAAAGACAACTTCCATTATTTGAATGTCAACTCGATGGGCAGAAAATTTTTATTGTCCCTGTATGGGGTATTGGAATGTGGGGTCCGATCTGGGGTTACATTGCTTTAGAAGATGATTTTAATACTATATATGGAGTAAGTTTTGCAAGTGAAGCTGAAACTCCAGGCTTAGGGGCTGAAATTGACACCAAATCTTTCCAGGCACCATTCAAAGGGAAAAAGATCTTTGATGAATCAAGGAAATTTGTTTCTGTTTCTATTATAAAAGGGGGGGCTCCTCCCGGGGATATTCACGGCGTTGATGCTATTTCAGGAGGTACCATTACCAGTCTTGCACTTCAAAAAACGATTTTTGATTGTTTGGACAGCTATGTAACTTATTTTAAAAACCACGACAAATAATAAGATATGAAGGAAAAAGAATCACTATTTTCACCCAGGAATTTAAAATCACTCACAGGACCTCTTAGTGCAGGCAATCCTGTTATAGTGTTGGTACTGGGTATATGTCCGACCCTGGCAGTCACATCCCAGATGAAACCTGCAATTGTTATGGCTTTATCAGTGATGGCTGTACTTTCCATTGGTAATGTAATTATCTCATTACTCAGAAACACTATTCCGCCACGTATAAGGATAATAGTACAGTTAACAGTAGTTGCTGCTTTAGTGATCCTGGTTGATCAGGTACTTAAAGCCTATGTTTTCGAAGTATCACAGAAATTATCAGTTTTTGTCGGCTTGATCATTACCAACTGTATCATTATGGGTAGGCTTGAAGCTTTTGCAATGGCAAACAAACCCTGGGCATCTTTTCTAGATGGAATAGGAAACTCATTAGGCTTTGGGTTTATACTTATAATTCTGTCATTTTTCAGGGAGTTGCTGGGAGCCGGAACGGTATACGGATATCCGGTGTTTGAAAAGATTGGATTATACAGCACAGGCTATGTGGATAACGGTTTAATGTCGAAAGCACCTATGGCCCTGATCCTGGTTGGGATACTGATATGGATACACAGAAGCTTTAATAAGGATTTAATTGAATCAAAATAGTAAAGAAAAATTATTATGGAAAACATAATTAGCATATTTGTAAAATCTATTTTTATTGACAATATGGTATTTGCATTCTTCCTGGGAATGTGTTCATACCTTGCCGTATCTAAAACAGTAAAAACTGCAACAGGCCTCGGTATAGCTATTATCTTTGTACTTGGCATAACTGTCCCTGTTAATTATCTTATTAATAAATATTTGTTAGTAGAAGGAGCGTTGACATGGCTGAGCCCTTCATTTATTGATGTTGATCTAAGCTTCTTATCTTTTATCATGTTCATTGCAGTGATAGCATCAATGGTACAGCTTGTTGAAATGATTGTTGAAAAATTTGCCCCCACTCTCTATAATAACCTTGGAATATTCTTACCTCTTATCGCTGTAAATTGTGCAATATTAGGTGGTTCATTATTTATGGTCAATAATGAATTTCAAACTGTCGGACAGGCTACAACTTTTGGTCTTGGATCAGGTGTTGGCTGGTTCCTTGCCATTATTGGAATTGCAGCTATCCGTGAGAAGATAAAATATTCGAATGTTCCGGCACCATTAAGAGGATTGGGGATAACATTTATTATTACAGGTCTGATGGGGATGGCATTTATGTGTTTTATGGGAATTAAGCTCTAAATTCTTTCTTTTTATTAATGATATGACTAATTAAAGAATTAAAAACATAAAAAAATGATATTAAATATTGGAATAGGAACTGTTATTCTCTCAAGTATAGTAGTATTTTTAATTATCATACTAGTTTTAGTATTGCTTTTACTATATGTTAGAAAGAAACTGGTGCCTTCCGGACCTGTTAAGCTTGTGATAAATGATGATAAGGAAATCAATACATCAGCAGGATCCACTTTGCTGGTAACACTTAGCAATAATAAAATTTTCCTGCCGGCAGCCTGTGGCGGCGGCGGTACATGTGGTATGTGCCGGTGCCAGATTGAATCAGGTGGCGGGACTATATTGCCCACAGAAACAGGATTCTTCACCAGGAAAGAGCAAATAAATAACTGGAGACTGGGATGCCAGGTGAAAGTTAAAGAAGATATGAAAATTAAGCTTGCTCCTGAAATACTCGATATCAAAAAATGGGAATGCGATGTTATCTCTAACAGAAACGTGGCCACATTTATTAAAGAATTTGTTGTTAAATTACCTGAAGGTGAAACTCTTAATTTCAAGTCAGGGGGTTATATTCAGATTGACGTTCCAAAATGTGAAATAGATTTTAAGGATTTTGACATAGATGATGAGTTTAAAGATGAGTGGGATAAATTCAAGATGTGGGATCTGAAAATGAAAAACCCTGAACCTACATACAGAGCATATTCTATGGCAAATTACCCGGGAGAAGGAAATATTGTTATGCTGAACATCAGGATTGCAACTCCACCGTGGGATAATAAAATTAAAGGCTTTAAGAAAGTAAATTCAGGTATTTGCTCTTCCTATATTTTTGGAAGTAAGCCTGGTGATAAAGTTACTATTTCAGGCCCATATGGAGAATTTTTTATTAAAGAAACAGATAATGAAATTATGTTTATTGGTGGAGGTGCCGGAATGGCTCCGATGCGTTCACATATTTTTCATCTCTTTAATACCTTAAAAACAAACAGAAAAGCAACTTACTGGTATGGTGCACGCTCAAAAAGAGAGATCTTTTATGAAGATGAATTCAGAGCTCTGGAAAAAATATTTCCAAATTTTAAGTTTTATATCGCCTTATCTGATGTTCAGTCTGAAGATAACTGGACTGGACTGGTAGGGTTTATCCACCAGGTAATAATTGATGAATATCTCAGTAAGCATCCTGAACCTGAAGAAATCGAATATTATTTATGCGGCCCTCCACTTATGAATGATGCAGTAATCAAAATGATTGACGACTTTGGAATACCTGAGGAGATGCTGGCATTTGATGATTTTGGAGGATAGCTTTGCCGTAAGTTACAAGGGCTTATAGAGTGTAACACTGTTGAGAATAAATGTGCTGAACATTGATATGATGCTAAATAACAAACATTAAGCATCATAATTCAAATAAATTACAATACATGAGAAAACTCACTATTCTTTTGGTTTTATCAGCTTTGATAAGTGTCTCGTGCAGTGGTGACAAAAAACCTGTTAAAGTATATTTTTCAGGTCAGGCCCAGGGAACATATTATGCCATTACCTATTATGACATAGATGGATATAACTATAAGGCGGACATAGATCTGCTTCTCGATAATTATGACAAATCCGTTTCTGTTTACCTTGAGAATTCCATAATCTCCAGAATTAATAGTAATGATACAGCTGTTGTAACTGACAGTTATTTTAATGAGAACTTCAATAAATCTATAGAGGTTTCCGGAAAAACCAATGGAGCTTTTGATGTTACTGTTGGGCCTTTTATAAATGCCTGGGGCTTTGGATTGGAGAAAAAAGCTGACATCGACAGTCTGATGATAGATAGTATAATGGAATTTATCGGATACCAGAAAATCTCACTAAAGAATAACAAAGTGATCAAGCAGGATCCTCGAATGATGATAAATTTTAATGCTATTGCTCAGGGATATTCAGCTGATATAGTTGGTAAGTTTCTCGAATCAAAAGGAATTAATAATTATCTTGTGGATATTGGAGGAGAAGTGCTGGCAAAAGGTACAAAAGAAAATGATGATCCCTGGGTTGTTGGCATTCAATTACCGACACAAACGAAGCATGGTAAAATAGAAGCTGAAGCTAAGATTTACTTGAGAAACAAAGCCCTTGCTACATCAGGTAGCTACAGGAGGTATTATGAAGAAGATGGGCTAAGATATTCACATACCATTGATCCATCAACAGGCTATCCTGTAAAACATTCCCTATTAAGCGTTTCTGTGCTGGCAGCAGATGCAATAACAGCTGATGCTTATGCTACGGCCTTTATGGTTATGGGCGTGGAAAAATCCGTTGAATTCCTGAAAACAGACAAAGATCTGGATGCATACTTTATTTTCTCAACTGAGGATGGTAAGTTTGCTACTTATGCTACCAATGGGATTAAACAATTGCTTTGTCAGTAAATCAGTCGGCATTAAGTAATCTGCCTACTTCCTTCTAAACTCATAGAGAATAATCGAACACGCAACGGCTGCATTCAAAGATTCAGACTTTCCTTTTTCAAATGCTCTGATTCCAATTCGTTCATTTATAAGTGGGGAAAGCTCTGTTGATATACCTTTTGATTCATTGCCGATGATAATAATACCTTTATCCAGCAGTCTCTTTTTACTCAGATCTTCTCCATCCATAAAGGTTCCATATACCTTTGTATCCGGTGATAGGTTTTTAAGTACATCTTTTAAATCAGCATAATACACTCTCACTCGTGCAATAGAACCCATAGTTGCCTGCACTACTTTTGGATTGTAAACATCCACACTCTCATGTGAACAAATAATACTTGATATACCAAACCAGTCGGCTGTCCGGATGATAGTACCAAGGTTGCCCGGATCCCTTATATCGTCGAGCATCAGTGTAAGTTTGCCGGAAATAGCTTGTAAATCCGGATTTCTTGGAGGCATTTTAACTACAGCAAAAACTTCGTTAGCGTTTGTTAAGCCTGAAATTTTTTTAAGGTCTTTTTCTGTAACTTCTGTCACTCTAATATTCTTCTGCTGATATCTTGAGTTATTGATCTCCAGCCATCCTGTAGTAGCAAAGATCTCTTTGACCTCAAAATCTGCCTGAAGCAGGTCAATAACAATTTTGTTTCCTTCCGCAATAAATTCCTGATGGATTTTCCGGTATTTATTTATCTGAAGTGAGTTAAGATATTTTATTTGGCCAAGTGATAACATTGGGTCTAAAAATACAAAAAAAAATCATCTCCGGGTTTTAATATTTAAAAAGAGTAAAAAAAAAACTGCTTGGGATCAAGCAGGCTCTCATTATGATAAAATCAAATTATTCAGCAAATACCTCAAAGTTGATCTCAACTGAGATCTCTTTGTGTAAATTTATTTTTGCTTTGTAAATGCCAACATCTTTAATGTTGTCACCATCAAGTGTTATCCTTTTCCTGTCAACATCATAGCTAAATTGTTCTTTGATAGCTTCAGCGATCTGAATAGTATTTACAGAACCGAATATCTTACCTGTTGTTGCAGCCTTTGCACCAATTTTAACAGTAATATTCTCAATTGCTTTAGCAAGAATTTCGGCTTCTTTTATGATTTTTTCTTCCTTAAAGGATTTTTGCTTCAGGTTTTCAGCACGTATCTTTTTGTTAGTTTCAGTTGCAAGTATTGCATAACCCTGAGGTATGAGATAGTTTCTTGCATAACCATCTTTAACTTCGATAAGATCGTTAGTGTAACCTAATTTTGCTATATCTTGTTTTAAAATAATTTCCATGTTATCCTCCCCCTATTTTAGCAGATCAGCAACATATGGCATAAGAGAAAGGTGTCTTGCTCTTTTAATAGCCTTTGCTACTTTCTTTTGATATTTAGTACTAGTTCCTGTAATTCTTCTAGGCAGGATTTTGCCTTGTTCATTAACAAATTTCATCAGGAAGTCAGCATCTTTATAGTCGATATACTTAATGCCGCTTTTTTTAAACCTGCAATATTTTTTCTTTTTTACATCAACCGCAATGGGCGTCAGGTATTTTACATCAGAATTTCCTTGTGTTGCCATATTATTTTCTTTTAATGTTTTTACGCTTCTTTATTTTCTTCAACTTTTTGTGCTTTTTTACTTCGTTTCTTTTCATTGTAAGCCACTGCGTGCTTATCAAGAGAAACTGTTAAAAAGCGCAATATCCTTTCATCCCTTTTGAATGTTACTTCCCATTCAGAGATAATTGAACCTTCGGATTTAAATTCCAATAAATGGTAAAAACCCGTCGATTTTTTAGTAATTGGATAAGCCAATTTACGTAAACCCCATTTTTCCTCATGGACTAATTCAGCTTTGTTGTCTTTAAGGAATTTCTTGTACTTGTTTACCGTTTCCTTCATCTGTTCATCAGACAAAACGGGAGTCATAATGAAAACGGTTTCATACTGTTGTGTCATTAATTTGATTTTAATGGTTAATAATAAATATAATTTTAAAAAAGACGGCAAAGGTAGAAAGATATATTTAATTATCAAATACTTCTTTGTAAAATTTCTAATTTCAAACTTAAGAAGGATAAATAAATTATTATGTTATAAGGAATTATTATTCAAAAGTAGGTTGGTGTTAAGATATTTATTGGGAAAGTGAATTAAATATACACTCCTGAACCAATAAAATAGTCTGTCCCGGGAATCCTGATGACATATGCTATTTTCTTTTCATCCTTCCCGGTGGCTGGGTTATTCCAGTAATACTCCGTGAATCCTTGCCCGGGATTCTCAGCCACTGCTATCATATCCCTGATAAAATATGACCCCATAACATCCTGCAGATCATATAAATATTGACCCTCCAGAGTATTATTTCCCCCATGTGATATACAGTTACCTTTTAGGTCAACAATATAAAAGTAACCTGAGTTATCTTCAAAAAATTTAATAGGATCAAGTAATGTCCTGCAAAACTCTACCTGGTCGAGCGAATCTGCATATATATCTGTAAAAACTGCTGAAATTCCTTCTGCAAAGCTCAGGTTAAGATTTTTTAAAATTTCCTTATTGCTTTCCAGAATGGTTATCAGAGCAGATGATGAGCGGATATAAAAACCTGATCCGATAAAATACTCTATACCAGAAATGACCTCGATATAAGAGAGTTTTTTCTCATTTTGGCCGGTAGCCGGATTGTTCCAATAATATTCCGCAAAACCAGACCCAACAGTTGTAGCAATATCAGTCATGTCTCTGATAAAGTAATTACCAACCGGATCCTGTAAATCCCACAAGTCTGTCCCTTCAAGTGTTGTGTCAGTTGGTTGGCAAACATTCCAACCAAAAAAATCCTGAATAAAGAAGTAACCTGATTGATCCTCAAAATAACGCAGTGGATGAGTGTAGGAACGACAAAAGTCAACACGTGCAAGTGAATCAGGAATTGAATTACTAAAGACAAAACTAAAACCCTTAGCAGTGGAGCCCACAACAATAGATACTAAAAGTTTGTCACTTTCATAAAGGCTGATCATCCCGGTATTGTCAGGATCATCATCTTTATTGCACGAAATACAACAGATCATAACTGCTAAAAGAAGAAGAACTAATTGTGTAATATTTTTTTTCATTTCTTTAAAGATTTGGGATTAAAACAAGTTACAGTGTGTTATTTTCGTTGATATTTTATCTTTATTGAATTGATAATTTGATTCAAATATATGGATTTTTTGGGATATTACAAGTTGACAGGAAAAAATTTCTAATTGTGGATTATGTACCTCGGTTTCGCTCAGCATGACAGGTGTAATATTTCAATTATTAATCTCGACTCCGCTCAGCAGGGGAAGTTGGGAGATCTGAACTTTGGAAAAATTCATGAATAAGACTATTTTTGACAGCCTGAATAGTAAATAAATTTTTCCAAAATTTGGGAGTAGTTACGGTCCCAGCTAAGCTTCGCTTGATTAGCGATTTAGATCAATTCACTAATCACTAATCTCAAATCAACAATCAAAAATCTTATGAGATTCTAAGTGAATACTAAAAATCATTAGTAATAACAATCTTTCCCGCGTTAAATAAAAAAAACTCCCACCGAAGCGGGAGTATAGGATTTACATCCTTCGGCATATAGCCTTATTGTGATAAGATGTAATTAAAGCAAAAGTAAGCAAAATATGTAGGTTTTCCAAATATTTTCTTAACTTTATTGCGATAACAAAAATTACTAACCTTATTTTCAAACATATAATGACAAAAATATTAGGACTTGACCTCGGAACAAACAGTATTGGATGGGCTGTTGTGGAAAAACATCAAGGAGAAGAATTTAAGTTATTAGATAAGGGTGTTAGGATTTTTCAAGAAGGTGTGAAAATTGAGAAAGGAATAGAAAGCTCAAAAGCTGCTGAAAGGACATTACATAGAAGTGCCAGAAGAATAAAATACCGTAGAAAACTGCGAAAGATTGGAGTTTTAAAAACTTTGATTAAAAATGGCTATTGCCCGGAAATATCTAATCAAGAATTGGATAATTGGAGGCATCATAAAATATATCCCATGAATGAGGCTTTTTTGGATTGGCAAAAAACTAATGAACAGGAAAATGTTAATCCATACCATTTTAGAACATTAGCAGTGGAGCAAAAATTTGACTTATCTCAAAAACTTGATAGATATAGATTAGGTAGGGCATTCTATCACATAGCTCAGAGGAGAGGATATTTGAGTAATAGGCTAGATAAAAGTAAAGAAAGCGATGGAAAAGTAAACACTGAGATAGAAGAAATCTCCAAAGCAAAAGGTGATAAAACTCTTGGGCAGTATTTTTGCGAATTATACAAGAAAGGTGAAAAAATAAGAGATCATTATACTCATCGGGAAAAACATTATCTTGAAGAGTTCGAGCAAATCTGTGGATTTCAGGGATTATCTGAGGGCATTGTTAAACAATTACGCAATGATATTTTTTATCAACGACCATTGAAATCACAAAAAGGCTTGGTTGGTAATTGCCCATTTGAGAAGAATAAACCACGCTGTCCTTCCTCCCATCCTCTATTCGAAGAATACCGAATGTATTCATTCATCAATAACATAAAAATCAAATTACCAGAGGATGATAAATTAAGAATTTTAAATGAAAGTGAAAGAGAAATTATTATGCCTCTATTTTACAGGAAAAGTAAAGAGCATTTTAATTTTGAAGATATTGCAAAAAAACTTACACCCAAAGCTTATAAATATTATTATTTCAGGTCAAGGGATAAATCGCCGGACAGTTACTTATTTAATTATGACAAGAGAACATCTGTTAGTGGGTGTAAGACAATTGCGCAATTAATTGGGGTTTTTGGAGAGGACTGGCGGGAGGGTATTCAAAATCAATATTTATTGAAACAGAAGAAAATAGGTACTAAGACGGTTGATGAAGTTATTAATGACATCTGGCATGTGCTATTTTCTTTTGATAATGCTGATAAACTCACTGAGTTTGCTAAAACACGTTTAGGTCTTGATGATGATTTATCAAAGAAATTTTCAAAAATTTCGTTAAAGCAAGATTATGCTGCTCTTAGCTTAAAAGCAATCAAAAAGATATTACCATATTTAAAGCAAGGCTTAATATATTCACATGCAGTTTTTTTAGCAAAGCTAGAAGACCTCATCCCCGAAAAAATCTGGAATGTGGAGGGAAATAGAATATTGATTAGAGATGAGATCCATAATATTATCCAAACTCAAAATAAAGAAAAACAGTTGACAGATATCGTTAATGGTATCGTAAAAATCCATAGGGATGAAAATTCCAGTTGGAGTGAGAATGAATTTTGGCAGGATTCATTAATTAAGGATGTAAAACAGAAGCTTAGTTTGTATTTTGGTAAATCATATTGGGATCAAAAATCGGATAATGAACAGTCGCTCATAATTGCTGATGTAATTAGTCGAATAAAACAACAAATGAATAACAATATTGGTAGAGGTGACTTTGCTAAGACAAAAAGAATTGATGAAAGGATTAGAGAGTTTATCACTGACAATTTCGGTGTCGAAGAAATGTCACTTTTAAATATGTATCATCCTTCTGCAGTTGAGATTTATAGGAGAGTAAATAAAGATGAGGATGGAAATTACTTTTTAGGTAGCCCAATGATTTCTTCAATAAGAAATCCTATGGCAATGCGTGCTTTGCATCAGGTTCGAAAAGTAGTTAACGAGCTATTAAAAACCGATGTTATTGACAGTGATACGAAAGTAAATATTGAGATGGCTCGTGATCTAAAAAATGCAAATGAGCGTTTAGCATTGAAAAAGTGGCAAGGGACGAGGGAAAAGGAAATTACAAAATATAAGGATCAACTAAAAAAGGACTTTAAAGCAGCCACTGGAAAAGAAATTGAGCCTGGTGATGTAGATGTGTTAAAATACCAACTCTGGGAAGAGCAAAATCATATTTGTTTATATACAGGTGAAACGATAGGTGTATCTGAATTTATTGGGGATAATCCAAAATATGATATTGAGCATACAATTCCCAGAAGTCTTTCTTTTGATAATTCTCAAATAAATCTTACACTGTGTAATAGAGATTATAATCGCAAAATAAAGAGAAATAAAATTCCAACAGAATTACCTAATCATTCAGAGATATTACAACATGTTGAACATTGGAGAAAACATATAGAAGACGCAAAAGATGGTATTCAGAAGGCAGTACGTCAAAGCAGGGCAAATTCAGATAATAAAGATGAAAAAGACCGGGCAATTCAGAGACGACATTTTCATCAGTTTAATCTGGATTACTGGAGAGAAAAATATCGAAGGTTTGAAATGATTGATGTACCTGAAGGGTTTAAGAACAGTCAATTGGTAGATACTGGTATTATTACAAAATATGCTCGTTTATATTTGAAAAGTGTATTTAATAATGTTTATACAGTTAAAGGTAAGACAGTTTCTGATTTCCGGAAAATTTGGGGCATACAACCAGAATACCAAAAAAAAGAACGAGTAAATCATATCCATCATTGTATTGATGCAATAACTATAGCCTGCATGACAAAAGATGTTTATGAGGAATTGGCAAAAGCCTATCATGATTGGGAGGAAATGGAAATGATGAAGACTTCTGAAATGCCTTATGTGAAAAAGCCATGGCCAACATTTTCAGAAGATTTAAAAAAGGTTGAAGATGAAGTTCTTGTTTCACATTATACATCTGATAATTTGCCAAAGCAAAGCAAAAAGAAATTGAGAAAACGTGGGAAAATACAGTTAAATACTAAGGGGGAAATTATCTATCAGCAAGGTGATACTGTAAGAGAATGCTTGCACAAAGAAACAAGTTATGGAAGTATTAAAAGAATAGTGCAAAACAAAAGAGGTGAAGAAGAAGAAAAGCTACTCTACGTTGTACGTAAGCCACTTGATTCAATAACATCTTCTGATATAAAAAATATTGTTGATGATAATATCAGAGAAATAATTGAGAGAGGTAAGATAGAAGAGGAAAGATTAAAAACAGAACTTGAGATATCAGAGAGAAAATTGAAAGACACTGAGTCATTAGATGAGAAAAATAATCTTAATGATAAAATTAACAAATTAAAAAAGCAATTGTCAAACTTATATTCTATTGAAAACAAAGATGGCAGTTTCACTCCAATAAAGAAAGTACGGTGTATTGCTACAACAGTTACCAATCCTCTACAAATTAAAAAGCACCGTGATTTATCCAAACATGATTATAAACACTTCTCACATTTTGCTAATGATGGTAATTATATGATGGCTATTTACGAAGGTCAGGATAAAAAAGGAAATACAAAACGAGATTTTATTTTGGTAAATAATCTTGAAGCCGGGAAATATTTTACAGGAAAGAATCAGGAAAATCCAATACCTGATGTTCATCCAAAATCTGGATTTCAATATAGGAGTTTACTGAAAACTGGGACAATCGTTATTCTCTGGGAAAAGAATCCGGATGAGATTTGGCATGTTGATTTCAAAGAAATGGTGAAAAGAGTATATAAAGTGATGGGTTTGTCAATCAATAATATCAAAAGTGGTGGAAAAGTATATCATTTTGGAAATGTTATTTTGCGTCACATTAATGAAGCAAAACCTGCAAAGGAATTAAAAACTTATGATGGAGTTTTTAACTCTGATGAACTGTTTATATCTCAAAGAAAGCTTAGCCATAATCAGTTTAATGCATTAGTTGAGAATGTTGATTTTTCAATTTCGCCAACTGGAGTACTAATTAAGAAAAGATGACATAATGCTAAAACGAACCCTCTATTTTTCTAATCCCTGTCGCTTGTCTGTTAAGGATAAGCAAATGGTCGTTCAATTGATTGAAACCGGTGAAATAAAAACTGCAGCGGTGGAAGACCTTGGATTTGTCGTACTCGAAAATCAGCGGATTAGTATTAGCCTGCCATTGATGGATGAGTTGATTAAGAATAATGTTGCAGTAGTATTTTGCGACCGGACTTATCATCCGGCTTCAATGTTGTTAAATCTAAATGGCCATCATTTGCAACAGGAAATATTCAGTCAACAAATTAATGCTACTGTTCCCTTGAAAAAGCATTTATGGAAGCATACCGTTGAAGCAAAGATCACAAATCAGGCAGATTTATTGAGGATGCTGGGAAAGGAGTTTAAGAGTGTTGCATATTTCTCAACAAATGTAAAAAGTGGCGATCCTGAAAATCGTGAGGGAGCTGCTGCACGGACATACTGGCCCATTCTGTTTGGTGAGGATTTTATAAGGGAACGATACGGACTTCCACCAAACAATATGCTTAATTACGGATATGCAGTTTTAAGGGCAGCGGTTGCAAGGGCGCTTGCAGGCTCAGGATTGTTGGCGACCCTTGGAATACATCATCATAATAGATATAATGCATTTTGTCTGGCTGATGATATTATGGAACCATATCGTCCATTTGTTGATGGCATGGTATATAAGCTTTACGAGATCTTTGAGGATATATCGGAACTGACAACAGAAATAAAACTTGAACTTGTGAAAATACTTACTACAGATATAAGATTTGGGAATAAGACAAGACCATTGATGGTGGGCCTATCAAATACAACAGCTTCCCTGGGTAAATGCTATGCCGGTGAAGCTAAGAAAATAGTATATCCTAAATTGTTATAACAACTATTCCAAAGTTATACACTTTGGAATAGTGTAATTAGAAAAATAGAGTAAACAATTTTTGGAAAAATAAAGGTAACACTTTTGAGAAATTTCAGTTGGATTTTTAGCTAGCTAAAAATCCAACTGAAGATGAAAATTTCAAAAACAAAACGTGTT
>Ga0222657_1000121_pt1 | contig 56697 bp, 47 predicted proteins | sample AntAcemetagen474_FD_179858 | JGI IMG/M metagenome (GOLD analysis project Ga0222657, IMG submission 179858) | Saline water microbial communities from Ace Lake, Antarctica - #474 | ecosystem: Environmental > Aquatic > Non-marine Saline and Alkaline > Saline | place: Antarctica: Ace Lake... | reverse complement strand
GATAGCCGACACAATGAGTATAGCAAGAGGAGATTGGCGTTCAGATATAGCCGACACAATGAGTCAAGCAAGAGGAGATTGGCGTTCAGATATAGCCGACACAATGAGTATAGCAAGAGGAGATTGGCGTTCAGATATAGCCGACACAATGAGTATAGCAAGAGAAGATTGGCGTTCAGATATAGCCGACACAATGAGTATAGCAAGAGGAGATTGGCGAGGCGATATTTCTGATAGTACTTTTTGGGTTAAGTACGGTAGTGAACTTGTAACAGAGAATGGTATAACAGCTATTGGTATTAATACCAGCAGTCCAGACAACTCTGCTGCACTTGATATAAGCTCCACTACCGATGGAGTATTGGTTCCAAGAATGACAACTTCAGAGCGTAATTTAGTTAGCAGCCCTGCTAACGGACTTCTTGTGTATGATACCGATATGGAATTGTTCTATTTTAATGCAGGAACTAGTGGTACGCCTGTTTGGGTGCCAGTTAACACTGGCTGGCATGCAAGCAAAACACGAATTAAGATATTACCTTCTGACTTCGTAACAGGTACATATTGGGATGCCAGCAAGAGTAAAGTTGAAACGAAAAAAATTGGATATAGTGATTGGACTGGTACGACAAATTTGGGTGTACTTACTGAGGATGCACAATCAAAATTAATTGTCTTCGTAGTCATCCCCACCGGCTATAAAGCTACACATGTAAGAATATATGGAAATGATACCGGACGGACTTTTGATGTATATGAAAGCGATATAAACGATGGTGACATAGCAAGCAAGGGAAGTGCCAACGTTGGTTCCGAAGCAAATATTACTGATGTACCCAGTACCTCTACTAATTTTCTAGTAATTAGAATAAACTTTGATACTTCGAAATCCGATGCAGCCTATGGAGGTTACGTTACAATAGAACCGATATAGAAAAGCCTTCCAAACAGATAGCCATTTTGTTCAAATATGAATAATTCAGAGAAGTACCTTTATAAGAGCATCTATTTAATTGCCTTTATAGAAGGTGCTGCAGTAATGGGCATTGAGCTTGCCGGGGTAAAAATGATAGCTCCCTTTTATGGTACTACACTTTATGTCTGGGCATCTGTCCTTGCAGTAACCCTAGGTGGCCTGGCACTGGGATATTTTTTAGGAGGGAGGATTGCTTCCTCTTTTTCTGGATTAAAATCATGTCCATTGGTATTGTTTATCGGAGCTTTGCTAATTGCAATTATGCCTGTAATATCTGTGTTATCAATGGTTGCATTCAGCGATTTAGGTATTAGGTTAGGACCACTGGTATCCTCTCTTGTTTTTATCATGCCACCTCTTATTTGCATGGGAATGATATCACCAATAATTATTCAGTTAGGGACAAAAGAGATAAAAAAATCAGGGAAAGTTGCAGGAACCATATATGCGGTTTCAACAAGCGGAGGGATAATTATGACCCTGTTAGCGGGATTTTATTTACTTCCTGAATGGGGAATTAAGAATACTGTATGGCTGATTTCTACAATGATTGGCTGCACATCCCTTATATTCTATTTTCTCCGCAGGAAATATCTGGCTATTGGAATATGCGTGGTCACAGGATTGTTCTTGTATCTGGTGCTTGATTTTAAACACACATCGAATACATCCGAACTTCAAATGGAAATACTTCATCAAAGCGAAGGTATACTTGGCCAGGTTACAGTTTATGATTATACTGACAATTATGATAGAGAAATGCGATCATTATTGATAAATGGAATTCCACAATCTAAAGTTGTAAAAAAATACATACCATTCTCAGATTGGTTTTATCCTCATCGTCTTGCTACCCTGGCAAGCATTAAACCGAAAAATTCCAGTGCCCTCCTAATTGGTATGGCCGGAGGTAGTTTAGCAATGGAACTGAAGGGGATGGAATTTAAAACAGATATAGTAGAAATTGATAATCGTATGCCTGAAATTGCTGAAAAATATTTTGGTTTCACTCCCGAAGATGTCAATATCTATATTGATGATGGCAGGCACTATATTAACAATACAAGGAATATTTATGATATTGTTATTATTGATGTTTTGAGTGGAGAAGTCCAGCCATACCAATTGTTCACATTAGAAGCTTTTAATAACTTAAAAAAAATTATTCATCCCGATGCACTGGTGATGATAAATTTTCAAGGAGCAATTGATGGACCTGATGGACTTGCGGGAAGATCTTTATTTAAAACTTTGGAAAGTGCAGGATTTAAAATACAATATTTTTTTTCAGTAGATGATGTAGAACGGGAATATAATAGATATGGGGATGTACTAATTATTGCCTCCCTCAAAGAACAAAATTTTATGTACATTGATGACCAGCGTCTTAACCTCTGTTGTCAGATACTCGCTTTTGAACACTTTGAATTGATTACAGAAAAAAAACTTGATTATAATGATGGCATTGTGTTAAGAGATGATCAACCAATATTTGAGAAACTCAACATTCCCTTTAATGAAGATTGGAGAAAAAGGAGGATATTGAGTTACACTGAAGAATTGGCAAAAAATAACTTTCCGATCTTTAATTAATGGGAAGTTTGGTGGTTGGTGGTTGGGCTGAAACAGGACTACCAAGTCTTTCCAGGTTTGAGGCAGTTTGCTTCGGTCGTTCCTCCCTCGCAAATTCATTTTTCAAATAAGCTTTTACGTGACAGTCATTTGCGAAGAATGGCTATTGCGAGGAGCGAAGCGACGAAGCAATCTGTCGGTATCCCTCGCAAATTCATTTTCAAATAAGCTTTTACGTGACGGTCATTTGCGAAGAATGGATATTACGAGGAGCGAAGCGACGAAGTAATCTGTCGGTATCCCTCGCAAATTCATTTTTCAAATAAGCTTCTACGTGACAGTCATTTGCGAAGAATGACTATTGCGAGGAGCGAAGCGACGAAGCAATCTGTTGGCATCCCTGCAAAGCCTTGTTTTACTGCCAACTGCAGACTGCCTACTGGTTACTGTCTACTGCCACTGCCCTACCAACTTGTCTTCCGACTTCTGGCTTCTGGCTTCTGGCTTCCGACTTCTGGCTTCTGGCTTCTGGCTTCTGGCTTCTGGCTTCAGGCCTCTATCTAATTTAGCCTTAACCTAAAATATCTTTCCAAATATTTTTGTAAAGCTTAATTCTTTTATCTTATATTTGCAATAGCAATATAGGAATAAAATAATTCAATAAATATCTAAATCAAAATATTATGAAAAAACATAATTTTTATGCAGGCCCTTCAATATTACCACAGTATACTATTGAAAACACTGCCAAAGCTATTATTGATTTTTCCGATATGGGATTATCATTAATAGAGATATCTCACAGAAGCAAGCAATTTATTGCTGTAATGGATGAAGCTACTGCCCTCTTTAAAGAACTGCTAAAAATTCCGGATGGATATTCTGTATTATTCCTTGGTGGTGGTGCAAGCTTACAGTTTTGTATGATACCTTACAATATAATGAAGAAAAAGTCTGCATACCTGAACACCGGTTCATGGGCATCAAAAGCACTTAAAGAGGGTAATTTATTTGGTGAAGCAATTGAAGTAGCATCATCAAAAGATAAGAACTTCTCATACATACCAAAAAATTATGAAATTCCTTCCGATGCAGATTATTTCCACATTACCACCAACAATACGATCTATGGTACCGAGATCCATGAAGATTTTGATATCGATATACCTTTGGTTGCTGATATGTCGTCTGATATTTTCAGTCGCCCCATTGATGTTTCAAAATATGCAATTATTTATGGTGGCGCGCAAAAAAATCTTGCTCCTTCAGGAGTTACATTCGTAATAATAAAGGATGATATTTTAGGAAAGGTGGACCACCCTATCCCAACTATGTTGGATTACAGAACGCATATAGATAAGGATTCAATGTTCAACACTCCGCCTGTAGTACCAGTTTTTGCAGCCCTGCAAACTTTAAAATGGCTTAAAAATAATGGCGGAATAGCAGAGATGCAAAAGAAAAATATTTTCAAGTCAACTCTTTTATATGATGAGATTGACAGAAACAAATTATTTGTTGGCACTGTGGCAAAAGAAGACAGATCGCTTATGAATATCTGCTTTGTGATGAACGAAGAATACAAAGAACTAGAAGGTGATTTCTTTGAATTTGCATCTTCAAAGGGTATGGTTGGTATAAAAGGACACAGATCCGTTGGTGGCTTCAGAGCTTCTACCTATAACGCACTCCCACTTGAAAGTGTTGAAGCATTAGTTGCTTATATGCAAGAATATGAAAATTTGAAAGCATAATTTATTTTTTTACTTGAAAAATTAATTATTTTAGCAGTTTAATTTTAGAAATAAATACTTATTAAACTTAAAAATTATATTAGACTATGAAAAAGGTACTCGTTGCTACTGTTAAGCCATTTGCTCCTGCCGCAGTTAAGCAAATACAAACAATTATTGAAGATGCAGGATATGAGTTTGTATTACTTGAAAAGTATGCAGACCAATCAGATTTTATTAATGCTGTGGCAGATGTTGATGCCCTTATCATAAGAAGCGATAAAGCTACAGCGGAGGTTATCAATACTGCTAAAAATTTAAAGATCATTATCAGAGCCGGTGCAGGATATGATAATATTGATCTTGCAGCTGCAACAGAAAAGAATGTTGTTGCCATGAATACACCCGGTCAAAACTCCAATGCTGTTGCAGAACTGGCTTTGGGTATGATGGTTTATCTTGCAAGAAACCAATTCAATGGTACTGCAGGGAAAGAACTACGTGGAAAGAATTTAGGTATGCACGCATATGGTCATGTTGGAAAACTTGTCGGAGAAATTGCAAAAGGCTTTGGAATGAAACTTTACGCTTATGATCCATATATTTCTAAAGAGATCATTGAAAATGATGGGGTTGAATATGTTGATGATATTAAAGATCTCTATAGCAAATGTGATTATGTATCATTGCATATTCCTGCTAATGATGAAACAAAAGGAAGTATAAATTATGATCTGATATCTCTTATGCCTGAAAATGCAACCCTGGTAAATACAGCCAGAAAAGAAGTGATCAATGAAACCGATCTTATTAAAGCTTTCGAAAATATAAAAGGCTTTAAATATATTTCTGATATCGCACCTGATTGCAATGCGGAAATTTCCGAGAAATTCCCCGGTAGGTTTTTCTTTACACCAAAGAAAAGCGGGGCACAAACTTCTGAAGCAAATATTAATGCAGGGGTCGCTGCCGCAAATCAGATACGTGACTTTTTCGAGAAAGGAGATACTAAATTTCAGGTTAACAAATAACAATCCCCCTGGAAATTAGATCCACAAATAATTCAGCACATAACAGCTAATTTAAGAAGGTAAATTTAAGACCTCAAATTTATCTTCTTATTTTTATCTTTATATAAACTAATAAAAACAAAATAAAAATTAACAAAACTTAACAACATCAACTCATTATGAAAAGCGAAACATTAGAAGAAAAAGTAATACCTTTTTTTAGATTTGAAGACTTAAGAATTTACCACAAAGCTATTGAATATATTGAATGGGTACATTCTACAACAGGATTTTTCCCCGACAGTTCTAACAGTAGTTTATCAAATCAGTTTAAAAAAGCAGCAAATGCAATTGCTCTTAACATAGCAGAAGGTTCTGCAAGGAATAAAAGCCAGTTTATCTATTATCTGAAAATGGCAAAAAGTTCTGTGAGAGAATGCCTTGTGTACACTACGATTGCATACAAATTAAATTTACTTACCGATGATACTGAACAAGAATCAAGAGGTGTCCTTATGGAAATGACAAAAATGATAGGTGCACTGATAGGTTCTTTACAAAGAACATATAACGGTGGTAATGGCGCGGAATCTGAGAACAGTAACAATCAAACTCACGGTCAAGTTAGTGAATAATATTTTTACACCAATCCACCCTCGGAGAAAGTGGCAGGAGCAGTGGCAGTGGCAGTGGCAGGAGCAGGAGCAGTGGCAGTGGCAGGAGCAGGAGCAGTGGCAGGAGCAGTGGCAGGAGCAGTGGCAGGAGCAGTGGCAGTGGCAGGAGCAGTTGGCAGTTGGTAGAGAATAAAGGTGCAAAGGTTCAAAGATATAGAGACTGAGAGACGTAGAGACGAAGGGATGGGGCGAGGAATAGTGAGTGGGTTCTGAAATTACGAATTACATTCATTAACAATTTAGCAATAGAACAATGGAACAATTGACTCTTTGTATATCTGTATATCTGTATATCTGTATATCTGTATATCTGTATATTTGTATACCTGATATCTGTATAATTATATTTTTCTAGTGGATTTATAATTCAAATTAGAATCTTAATCAAAACACATCGAAAAATGGCAATATTAAAACCTTTTAGAGGATTAAGACCACCCGTGAAACTAGCCGAACTTATCGCATCAAGGCCTTATGATGTACTAAACTCTAAGGAAGCCAGAGAGGAAGCCAAGGATAATGAGTACTCCTTGTTACATATAATCAAACCAGAAATTGATCTTGATAAAGATATTGATGTTCATGATCAGGCTGTATATGATAAAGCTCTTGAAAATTTCACCAGGTTTCAGAATGATGCATACCTCATTCAGGATGAAACAGAGAACCTTTACATATATGCCCAGACAATGAACGGTAAAACCCAATATGGAATTGTTGGTTGTGCTGCAGTTGAGGATTATATGAATGAGGTAATCAAAAAACATGAGCTTACTCGTCCGGATAAGGAAGAAGACAGGATGAAGCATGTTCGGATTAACAATGCAAATATTGAGCCTGTTTTCTTTACCTACCCTGCTGTGCCTGAAATTGATGTCATTGTAAAGAGTATCGTGAATTCAAAATCTCCTGAATACGACTTTACTGCTGTTGATGGTGTTGGACATCATTTCTGGGTAATAGATGATAGCAAGGATATTCAAAATCTTATTAAACAATTTTCTAAAATACTCAGCACTTATGTTGCTGACGGCCATCATCGTACTGCTGCAGCTGCGCTAGTTGGAAATGAAAAGAAAAAAAATAATCCTTCTCATAACGGGACTGAAGAATATAACTTCTTCCTGGCTGTACACTTTCCTGATGATCAATTAACAATAATCGACTACAACAGAGTTGTTGAAGATCTTAACGGATTATCTAATGAAGAGTTTTTTCAAAAACTTAGTGAGTTTTTTGAAATTGAAGAAAAGGGCAAGGAAATATACAAGCCTGCCAATCTTCATAATTTTGGTATGTACTTTGAAGGGAAATGGTATTCATTATCAGCAAAAGAAGGAACATACGATGATAATGACCCCATTGGAGTTCTGGATGTTACAATATTATCAAAGCTGATCCTTGATAACATTCTTGGAATACAAAACCTGAGAACCTCAAAGCGTATTGACTTTATTGGTGGTATCAGGGGTCTTGGTGAACTTGAAAAAAGAGTTGACAGTGGAGAGATGAAAGTAGCCTTTGCTCTATACCCAGTATCAATGAAACAACTGATAGATATTGCAGATACAGGTAATATAATGCCACCCAAAACAACATGGTTTGAGCCAAAATTAAGAAGCGGCTTGGTAATACATAAACTGGATTAACTTAAAAACCCATTCCAATCCTTACTTCCGGCTTTATGCCTGAAGATTTTGAATATTTTGTCACAAAATCAACACGCAGAACTTTTAAGATATGCTCTATACCAGCGAAAAGTTCTGTATATTCTTTCTTATCTGAAGTATATAAGAAATTAACACCACCAACTACCTGCATTTTGGTTTTTCTGATCAGGGGGAATTTATTGATTATCCATCCATTAAAATGGTGCTCATAATGAGTTTGAAAATAAGTATTATTAGTACTGTGGTTATAATAATCAAGAGTCTGGAAATTATTATTCCCACTGCTGTTGAATTCTGACCCCCCGGACCCAATTGAAATGCTGCTGTTTCTCTGAGACATAAAAATAGTTTGGTTGCCGTTAAAATGCTTGAAATCCAGAAAATACATTTTCTTCTTATTGAAAAAACCTCCTGTACTAACTGATATACTTGATGTTCCAAATTGCTTAAAACTAATATTGTCGGAAACTTCTACCTCCCACTGATCAAAATTCACATCACATCCAAAAACCATCGCAGCTTTTCTGTATTTGAGCCTTATTATTGGATATTTTGATCCATAAACGATTTTTCTCTTTGGATAGATTGCATACTTCTGTTTGAATTTAATTACAAACCCAAAATCAAAGATCAAAGCATTATTTGTTTCAAAAGCAGGTGTATCATGAGATATATCAAGTGGATTATTTGACAGAAACTCCTTATCAGGATATTTAATCAAACTGTAATCCGTATTATTTACCAGTGCTTCTCTTTGTGAATATTCTGTGGTGAAAGAAAAATTCAGACCATTAATTATCTCCCTTCCATAAGTAGCTTTTACATATTTTTTGCTGTAATACTTAGCATAATTCTCCTTTAGCAATAATGTATAAATTGAATTAAGAAAATCAGATATTGGATCAGGCCTGCAATACTGTACAACATATTTCCCTCCTGAAAGGCTTATATACTGATATTTAAAATTATCAAAACGGTAGCGGGCTGCCATATAGTAATTAAAATCATGAATGGTAAAACTATATTTCAGGGATGAAGATACATTTAGCCTTTGCTTATTCTCAAATGTCTTTCTGTACCATGGTTTAATATTTATCGACAAGCCTTCTACTGTATTAAAAGAAGCGAGTCCATCAACAATAGAATTAATACCATAAGAATATTTTTTAAACCAATTATTGTAGCTGTAACCATCCATAAATAATTGTAATGGTTTAAACATATTGTTCTCTTTATTTACAGAATCCTGATATTCCTTTGATTCATGAAGGATCAGTAAACTATCACCTTCCTTATAATTGGTCAGTTCCTCCTCAGTAAGCACATTTTGCCGTTTACTTTCCCAGTATGCTGAATCTCTTTTTGTGCTTTCTTCTGTCACTTTAAAAACTTCATTACTAAAAAATCCTTTTGAAAACTCTCTGTTTACATTATATTCTGTAAAAAAAGCAATAAAATTTGTTGATGCCCGGAAGCCAAACACTTTGAAGTATCCAATAAAATGTAGGGAAAGCGGCATCCAGATACTATCATGGGCCGGTATATAAATCTGTCTTATTCTAATACTATCTATCAGTTCAACCTGTGAATCACGTGTGATCTTAAGATTAATGCTATGAATATTCCATTTCTGATCAACAATATATATGTATCCTAAAAACACATTATCAGATTTTCTTTTAGGAATAACCTGAATTTTATGGATAAGGAGTTCATTTTCCTTAAAAGAATCTATTAATCGGTACTTATAATAAAACAAAGCATTATAGGCTATTGGAGAGATAAATCCTCTTTCTGAGAATCCAATAAAAATTAGGTTATTATAGAAATTCAGAAGTACAATATCTGCTCTGTTAAAGCTGTAACCGGCTTTAGTTCCGGCTACTTTAGATGCTATCATCTCTTCCTTTTGAATATTGGGTTTCTGAAAATTATAAATACTTACTGATTCGGAAAGATAAAGCAATCCAAGGTCAGATGAGTCAGGCATTTCTTTTTTAGGAATCAGGAAGAATTTTTCAGGTATCTCATCAAGAGTAATATTGCTTTTCATGTACATCTTAGTGGAATAAGACTGAACCTCGCGTAGAAAATGCTTACGCATTTCTATTGCATTTCGGATTATCGGATATGCCGGATCTTCACGATTAGCAGTAATTACAGCTTCTTTAAGTAATATTTGTTCAGGAGAAAGTACTACATTCAACGGAGAAGGATCAGTACCGGCTGGTATATTAATAATATATTTTTTATACCCCACATACTGAAAAACAAGTTCATTATCCTTGTCATTTCTAATGTTAAGGGTAAATCTTCCTTCAATGTTTGAGGTTGTTCCTTTTGTTGTTCCTTTGATATATATGTTCACAAAAGGGAGAATATCTTCATTTTCTTCTGAAACGATCCCTTTAACGACATTAATTTTTGAGTTTTCGTTCTGAGCGCTCAGCGGGAATATATTTAATCCAATTATTAAGAAAAATAAATAGGAAGTGACTTTAATCATATTACCATTACTTGGGAAGCATTAAGAATATACAAATATACAGAATTGCTGTAATAACTTTCGTGATATTTGGTGATTTAGTGTTTTGGTGGCAAAATAAAGGATAGCCACTAATACACATAAGCACAAAATTGCACAAAAAGGATAAATCAAAAAATATTGTAAATTTGCTAACCACAGCAAATAATTATGAGCATACAAACCAATCTTACAAAAATACTGGATGAGATTCCGCAGCACGTCAAACTTATTGCAGTTTCAAAAACCATGCCCCCATCAGATATTATGGAGGCATATAATAGTGGTCATTTATATTTTGGAGAGAATAAAGTTCAGGACCTGGCTGTCAAACAGGCCGTTTTGCCAACTGATATTCAATGGCACTTTATTGGCCATCTTCAGTCTAATAAAGTAAAATTTATTGCAGCATTTGTAAGCCTTATTGAAAGTGTTGATAGTTTAAAGTTATTGAAAGAAATCAATAAGCAAGCTTTAAAAAACGACAGAACAATTGATTGCCTTCTCCAGTTTCATATTGCAAAAGAATACGAAAAGTTTGGACTTGACTTAGCTGAAGCGAAAATTTTACTTGAAAGTAATGATTTTGCGGAGATGCAAAATATCAGGGTAATCGGGCTTATGGGGATGGCAACTTTCACTGATGATCTGGGAGTTGTAAGTAAAGAATTTAGAACACTAAAGGAATATTTTTCATGTATAAAAACAGAATATTTTCCTGATCAGGAATCTTTTGCTGAAATTTCTATGGGCATGTCGGGAGATTACAAAATAGCTATAGAGGAAGGGAGTACAATGGTTAGAATTGGGAGTTTGATTTTTGGGGCCAGAAATAAATAACTCGCAACTTTTAACTTTAGGAAAGTTTGTCAACATGAAGGTAGTACAATGATCCGTATTGGTAGTTTGATATTTGGAGAGAGAAAGAAAAGTGAATAAAATTAGGAATGACTAAAGTGGTAAAACTTTGGAAAATTTTCATATAGAAACGATCATTTTTCGGTAGTGAAATTTTCCAAAGTTTAGTATTAATTTAATTTCACCTCGAAATTCAGATAAATATAAGAAACATCCGGTTGTTCAGCATCTGAAGAAAACCAACCCTGATAATTTAAAGCAACACGGACTTGTTTTATCATTTGATATTGAACACCTGTAATAACAGCACTTCCATCATTGTCAATATTCCACTCTTCTACATCACCATTGATTGTATTTGAGGATAGCACATCATACCTTCCAAAAACCTGAAATTTCGAATTAATATTATAAGAGGAATATACTGAAATGCCATCAAGATTTTGATTTTCGATAAATTTACTATTTAGTTGAAGATTATATTCAGCGCCAACGGAAAGTTTATCCCTATATTTGTAGGCAATGAAGGCTGCTATTGTCGATTGATGCCTGCTTTTCACAGATATATCATAATATGCTCTCAGAGTAATGCTTTTTACCGGATTGATGGTTATTCCTGCACCACCTTTTATAGTATTATCACCTTGCAAATTCTTATATCCTTCACCATTACTTGCTGTAATATCAAAGCTAAATGTCTTATTGATCTTACAAATAATATTTGCACCCAGGTCGGCTTTTGGGCCAAATCTATGTTGGTCCTGAAATGATCTGATAATATACCTGTGACCCCAAACTTTTTCCTGCATCAAAAATGCCTGCATATCAATAAGGCCAAAATTAAGTTGCAACGCATTTTTCTGATACCTGAGGTAAGCATTTTTGAAATATGCATATCTTCCAAGGCCTAATTCCATCAGTTCATCATGGGCTGCACCTATATCGATTTTAACTTCGGCTGAAAATTCACTGTTTAAATAATATTTATAACCAAAGTATGCCCTTCGCATCTCAAAAGCCATCTGATCATCTGCTTTATTTATGCCGGCATGAAAGTTAGTAAACAACTTCGCATATACATTCCCATTGGGGGAAAACGAATTATCAGTAATGGTATCCTGTCCTAACAGAGCTGTTGGAAAAAGTAAATAAAAAACAATATTGAGGAAAATTCTTTGCGTCTTCAATTTTCAGATATTTAATTTTTATAATCGATTGCAAAATAATACATAATACAAATAATTACAATTAAAGCTTTCAAAAATAATTAACATTAATTTAACATAAATTTAATATTAACTTAATTTACATATAACGTTTGCTCCAAACATTGCCTTAAATTTGTGTCAAAATTCAAACTTATGGATAGTATTTACCTGATCATTGTTGTTATATTATTTGCTTTAGCTATTTCAGATCTTATCGTTGGAGTGAGCAATGATGCTGTCAATTTCCTAAACTCAGCTATTGGAGCAAAAGCTGCTCCTTTTAAAGTTATAATGATTGTTGCTGCATTAGGTATATTAGTTGGGGCAACGTTTTCCAGTGGCTTAATGGAAGTTGCCAGAAAAGGGATTTTTCACCCCGAACATTTTTATTTCTCAGAGATAATGATCATTTTTCTGGCAGTGATGATTACTGATATAATTCTATTGGATGCATTTAATACAATAGGATTACCCACCTCTACAACTGTTTCTATAGTTTTTGAATTGCTGGGAGCTGCAGTTGCCGTTTCATTAATAAAAATAAGCTCATCATCTGAGGTTTCGCAGGATATGAGCACCTATATTAATTATGGTAAAGCCATGGCAATAATCAGTGGAATTTTGCTTTCAATTGTTATCGCTTTTTCCGTTGGAAGCATTGTTCAATGGATCACCAGATTAATTTTCTCGTTTAATTATAAAAAGAATTTAAAATATTTTGGAGCAATATGGGGAGGCCTTGCCATAACAGCCATCACATATTTTATGCTTATTAAAGGTGCAAAGGGCTCATCATTCATGACTCCCGACAACCTTGAATGGATAATAGAAAACACTGTACAGATTTTAGTTTTAAGTTTTATTGGATGGACAGTGATATTTCAGCTATTGAGCTCACTAATTAACTTTAACATCCTAAAATTGGTGGTTCTTGTTGGAACCTTTGCACTTGCAATGGCATTTGCAGGAAACGACCTTGTAAATTTTATTGGTGTTCCTCTTGCCGGATTCGAATCCTATAAGGCCTTTATTGCAGACCCGGCTAGTGATCCCAATAGCTTTGTAATGATTGCCTTAACGGAAAAAGTTAAAACTCCAACATTATACCTGCTCATTGCCGGTGCAATTATGGTAGTTACACTATGGACTTCAAAAAAGGCAAGGTCAGTACTTGAAACTACATTGGATCTTGCACGTCAGGATGAAGGTGAAGAGCGTTTTGGGTCTACATATTTTTCAAGATCCCTGGTTAGAAACACAAGAAATTTACATGGTACTATACACAAATTTATTCCTGTACCAGTAAAAGCCAGGATAGACAGGCAATTCGACCACTCTTTAGCAGAGAAACCCGGTGATGTAAGATTCGATATGATAAGAGCATCAGTCAATCTAGTTGTTGCCAGTATTCTTATTGCAATTGGAACATCATTAAAACTACCTCTTTCTACAACATATGTCACTTTCATGGTTGCAATGGGAACATCTTTATCCGACAGAGCCTGGGGTCGTGAAAGTGCTGTTTACCGGATTACAGGTGTTCTCTCTGTAATCAGCGGATGGTTTTTTACTGCTTTCTCTGCTTTCACAGCTGCATTTATTGTTGCATGGTTAATTCATTGGGGCGGCTTTATAGTTATTGTTATTCTAATATTGCTTGCTCTTTTTATAGTTGTCAGAACCCGCATCATTCACCGCAAAAAAGCTAAAGAAAAAGAAAAGAAAGTCAGGGAAGAAGAACTAACACAAGAATTAGAAGATGAGGATGTACTAAGAAATTGCACTGTTAATGTAACTAATATATTAAGTGAAACTCTTGGAGCATATAATAAAACCTTCGATGGTTTAACACAGGAGAATCTTAAGGATCTGAAGAAAGCTAGTAAAAGTATTAAAACTTTAACACTGCAATCAAAAGAACTAAAAGACAATATCAATAAAACTATTAAAAAACTCAGGGAAGATTCTATTGAAACCGGATATTTCTATGTTCAGGTACTAGATTATCTGCGTGAAATAATACATAGCATTTATTATATTTCACAACCCAGCCTCGAGCATATTGCAAATAATCTAAAACCTCTTACTGAAGAACAAATAATAGAATTAATTACGATCAAAGATGAGCTGAATGACTTGTTCAGTTCGATACTTCAGGTTATAACAGATAGTAAATTTAAAGATATAAATATAATTCTCCAGAAACAGCAGGCCCTGTTAGATCTGATCCAGACTAGTAACAGGAATCAATTAAAGAGGATAAAAAATGCTGAGAGCGGTACAAAAAACAGTCTTTTATATCTAAATATTTTGTCAGAAACAAAAAACCTGATACTGTATGCAATTAACCTTCTAAAATCGCAAAGGGATTTTGCTCAATACCAGGACAACAAGAAAAATAGCAAATAACATTACAATATTAACACCTTTGATGGAATTGGATTATGAATTATGAATTACGGATTACGCAATACTGCTACTGCTACTGATCTATACATTCACCTTCTTCACAGCATCCAGCACAGTACCATCAACCCACTTGATAACAGCAACAAGTTCGTCTGATAATTCAGGTTTTGCAGGTACACCACAAATTTTTTCAGCTTCATCTTTTAACTCTTGAATGCTAACAATTGGTAAGCCTGAGTTTTTTGTTTTCTCAATCAGGTCAGTACGCAATGGGTTAATTGCAATACCTCTTTCAGTTACAATAACATCAATAAGTTCTCCCGGTCCGCATATAGTAGTAACTTCATCAATGATAACAGGAATTCTATCACGAAATAACGGTATAGGCAGTATTGTACATTTCGAAAAGAGACAATTTTGCCATCCTCCTATTCCGTGTAGGAGATAACCATCAGAGTGAGTTACAACATTAGCATTAAAATTAACATCTACCTCTGTGGCACCAAGAACAACTACATCCAACAAAGTTGAGAAGTTTCCCTTAGAGTGATAATTATAGCTGGTAAAAGGGCTGGTATTAATATGGCCAGGATTTTCGCGCATAGATCGAACGCCTTCCAGATCAAATGTTTGTCCATCAAGGATATAATCAACCAGTCCATCTTCAAGCATCTGTACAGGGTATTTATTGCTCCCTGCCCTTATAAATCTTGCTTTCATTCCTCTCTCTTTGAGCATGTCAGCAAAAAACATCCCAACAGATAAAGCTGTACCACCTGCTCCTGCCTGGTATGAAAAACCATCTTTAACAATCCCGGCTGCATCACAAAATTTTGCAGTCAGCTCTGCTATCAGCAATCTGTCAGGGCTTTTGGTGATTTTTGTTGTACCGGAAACGATTTTTTCAGGTATCCCAATCTTATCAACAAGAACCGTATAATCAACATAATTACCATGAATTTGCCAGGGTATACAAGGAAAAGGCACAATATTATCAGTTACAACGATAACTTTGTGTGCAAACTGAGAATCGGCGAGGGCAAATCCTAGCAGGCCACATGCAGCATCCCCGTCAACACCGTTTGCATTACCAAAGGTATCTGCAGTAGGAGCAGCGATTATTGCTATATCGATTATCACTTCACCATCATGAACTGCCTGATATCTCCCTCCGTGTGAGCGTAACACTCCCATTCCTTTCATCTTTCCTTCAGAACAAAATTTACCAAGAGGGCCATTCATGCTTCCCTCAATTCGATTGATGGTGCCATTTTCAAGATGTTTTACAATTGGAGCATGGCATGGAAATGATGCAGATGGAAACCATCGCAAATCCTTTATTCCCATTTTATGTAAAATATCGAATACCTGGACTGCCAGAATATCTCCATTTCTGAAGTGATGATGAGTTGAAATCGTCATTCCATCTTTTACACCAGATTGTAATAGTGCTTCTCTTAAATCTGGAAGCAGTTTATTTCCGTCATCTGGATAGTTTGTACAAGATGCTAGTGGTGGTCCATATCTTCTTCCATCAGGAATATGCTTTCCAACACCTTTATAAGGGATTTGAGTTTCACCATTTATTTCGGTTGGTACTAAACGTCCAGCTGCATTCTTTACTAATTTGTCGTATTTGTTCATGAAATGGTTAAATGGATAAATTGTTATATTGTTTCTATGTTCGATTATTCGTTTGTTCGATCTTGCCATCCTTTTGATAGTTTTCCAAGCCTGACAGCAACTTCAATTGTGTTTTGTGCCCTCTTAACAACTGGAGGATCAATCATTTTTGTTCCAAGAGAAACAACACCAAGTCCCTTCTTTGTAGCTTCATTGAATGCATTTACAATTTTTTTGGCTTTCTCGATCTCAGAATCAAGTGGAGCAAAATTTTCATGAATAACACTTATCTGACGAGGGTGTATACATCCCATACCGTCAAAACCCAGGGACTTGGATTTTAGCACATTTTTTTTCAGTCCTTCCATATCTGCAACATCCGAAAACACAGAATCAATAGGTTGAATTCCAGCTGCCCGAGCCGCATTAACAATCTGGCTTCTGGCAAAAAAGGACTCAGTTCCTTCATTTGTCCTGAGTGTTCCTATATCGGCAGTATAATCCTCAAGCCCGATTGCAATTGCAACTATGTTTTCAGCTGCTGAGGCAATCTCATAAGAATTAACAATACCGAGAGCACTTTCAACAATTGGCATTAACCATACTGGATAATCAAGTTTTTCTCTTTTTTTAATACTCTCAATCTTTTTATTGACTTCATGGATCTGCCCGGGATTTTCACATTTTGGGACCAGGATGAGATTTACATGATGAGGTATAACAAAGTCCAGATCATCCAATCCTCCTGGTATCTGGTTTATCCTCACCATCCTTTCAGCGCCGTAAAAATTCACCTGTCGCAGTGCATTCCTCACCAAAAAACCAGCTTCAAATTTTTTATCTGCAGCAACTGCATCTTCAAGATCAAGAATAATTCCATCGGGTTTATGAATCCCTGCATTAATCATCAGGCTTGGAGTGTTTCCAGGAAGATAAAGTCGTGAGTAACGATTTCTCTCTTTTGTAGTGAAGTTTTTGTTCTCTGCTATTAATTCAGGAAGGTATTCCACTTTTGTATCTGAAACCTTTTTTACAGCTGCCTCAAGACGACTGGCAATGACATAAGGAAGAGCCCCACTATCATCAATCAGAACATTAGCATTATCAATTCCCAGTTTATTAAGCACTTTATCTGATAACTTAAGAATCTCATCACCAAACATTTCCTTAACCTTACTTTTAAGATCAATATTGAGTCCTCCTGAATTTGTAATTTCAAGAGATACAAAACAATCAGAGCGTACTTTCTCGCCCCTGTTTCCTGCTGTTGCTATATTTTTCATTATGTCGAATAAAGGTTTATGGTTTATGGTTTCTAGAGATACAAATTTACTCCATTTTGAATAAAAAAAAGGAATCCACAAAGAATCCCTTTAATTATTTAAATATGATAGCATAAAACCAACACGCTATTTTTAGCATTACTCTGATAAACCAATTTGCAGATGCCAATTCATTTATCTTCTTAACTTACCCCTGCCCTACTCTATACTATTTAGCTTTTCAGCTTCTTCAATAAAAAAACTTACTCGGTCTTTGCTTCTTCAACTTCTGTTTCAGCAGCAGCATCATCAGCTTCTTCCTGAACTGGAGCAATTGTATCCCCTTCTGTTGCCTCAACTTGTTCTTCTTCAATCACTGCATCAGCTTCTGGTGTTGTTTGGTCTTCTACCTGTACTTCTTGTTTTTCCTTGTCAGCATCTTGACTGTCATTGTCACATGTGCCACAGGAAAATAATGATACCATTCCGGCAATCATTATTAATGATAATAATTTTCTCATACTAATTTTGATTTGGTTAGGTTATGTAGATGCAAAAATATAATTTTTTTTATAAAATGTAAGATAAAAAAATTATTTTTGCAAAAAACTTATCACCACAAAATTAATTAATCAAAAATTATGAAAAAAATCACTGTAATCTTAATGTCTTTATTGCTTATATCTGGATCAATTTTTATTACCTCTTGTGAAAAAGATGATTCTTCTGCACCGGTTGTTACCTTGACAGGTGATCCAATAATCACACACATTCTCAACCAGTCTTACGTTGATCTCGGTGCAACTGCAATAGATGATGGCGAACCAATTGAGGTGATAATAGAAGTTAATGAGGTTGAAGTAAACATGGTAGGTACTTATAAAGTTATATGGACAGCTATTGATGCGGCAGGTAATAAAGGCAGTGCCGAAAGGGAGGTTACAGTATACAATGAAGCAAATTATATGATTGGAAACTATATTATACATGGGGAATCTGATTCAAATGGAGTTGTTGATGTATTTAGTTATAGTGGGATGATAATTGTTGATGGTAATGTAAATAATCAGATATGGGAAACCAATTTTAATAATTACCATGGTGCTGCTGTGTATATGCAGATAGACGGTTCTAATATAACTATCGAAAATCAAACTGTTGGAAATCCGCCCAATCAGCGAACCTTTTCCGGATATGGATATGTTGATGAAAATACCGGAGACTTTGAAATTCACTCCATGGAGATATATACTGGTCCTCCATATTACACAAAACAATGTGTAGCAGCTTATTTAAAGCAATAATATTCACTATTTCTTTTATAGAATTCCATCCCTGCAAGAAGGCTGATAATACATAACTAATGTTAGAGTTTACTGGCTCTGCATTAATTTACCGTATTCTTAATTAGGAATATATTGACCCCATTGTTAAATTAAGTGATAATACGGATGAAAATATTGAAGCATCCCCCGCTTCAACGACACAAACATTTGTCATTCTGGGCATTACGAAGTGGATCGAAGAATCTATCATTTGAGATATCTCGCAATCGCTCGACATAACAATTTCACTTATCCTCCTGAGGTTCTTTAAGTTTGGCTTGCCTTTTTGAAAAAAATTTTTTATCTTTGAAGAAAAATATTTTTATACAAAGAAACCTTATAGTTAATGTATAATTTTTAAAAAAAGAAAATGAAAAAGTACTTTGTTGTATTAATTTCAATAATTCTTTTATCAGGATCAATTATTATTAACTCTTGTGACAAGGACAAGAATGATTCCACAGAACCGGTTGTTACCTTAATAGGTGATGCAAAAATCACGCACATTCTAAACCTACCTTACGTTGACGTTGGCGCAATTGCAACAGATGATGGTGATCCAATTGAGGTAATAATAGAATTTAATAACGTTGAAGTAAACATGATAGGCACTTATAAAGTTATATGGACAGCTATAGATGCTGCTGGAAATAAAGGTAGTGCAGAAAGAGAAGTGGCAGTATACAATGAGGCAAATTTTTTAATCGGAAACTATAACATACATGTTACTGAAACTACTAGTGGCATAGAATATGATTATACTGACATGGTACTTGTTGCAGGTAATGTTAATAACCAGATATGGGTAAATAAGTTCAATAATTACGTTGGTGCTTCAGTGTATATGCTAATAAGCGGAGGCACATTGACAATTCCAAACCAGACAGTGAGCGCAGGAACTCCACTTGTTCAACGTACATTCTCAGGGACAGGTGTTGTTGATATAAACACTGGAAATTTTGATATCCAACCATGTGTTGAGATTGGTGCTGAAAATAAAACATCTGCAGTTAACTACGTAAAGCAATAATATTTACAAAACTTCAATAAAAAGAGATACTTTTGTAGTATCTCTTTTTTTTATATGGCAGGAAGATATTCAATATTAATAATATTTACCCTTTCTTTTTTTGCATTACAATCTTGCAAGAAGGTTGATAATACATTGCCAATGATAGAACTTATTGGCCCTGCATTAATTTACCATATTCTTAATGAAGAATATATTGACCCAGGTGTTATAGTCAGTGATGATACTGATGAAAATATTGAAGCAGCACCTGATATCAGTGTAAATGAAAATAAAACTGGCTCATATCAAGTTCTTTGGACAGTTGTTGACGAAGCTGGAAACTCAGCCCAGGTAAGTAGAACAGTTATTGTATACAATGTTGCAGACACTCTTAACGGGTATTATGATGGAGATTGTACCAAGCCCTTTCCTTCTGGTAATATTTTCGTTCTTGACAATGAGTTTATTTTTGCTGATTCATTGCAAAATAATAAAATATGGTTCTCAACTTTCGCTGCTTACGATAGTTGTTATGTGTATATGATAGTAAGTGATTCCCTGACAACCATTCCCGTGCAAACTGTGACGATAGTTGTTGATTCAGCTGTTGAAATTAGTTTTTATGGAGTTTGTACTGTCGGCACCAACTCATTTGATATTGATTTTACCGAAGCAAATTTGAATGATACTTTAGAGTGCAGGACTTTTCTAGTCAAGGAATGATAGCTTTATGAAGAAGTGGCAGTAGCAGTCCACAGCAGGTAGTAAATTTTCAGACTGGAGACTAAGGGACTGAGAGACTAAGAGATAATAAACAGTTAAATTCGTAATAAGCATGAACAAAATTAAAACAAGGTTAATACTAAGCATGATCCTTTTAGCAATCCTTATGGTTACTGCTTGTGATAAAGATAAAGATCCTCCAGTAATAACACTATTGGGGTCTAATCCTGCAGTTGCCGGATATGGGCTTGACTATGTAGATGCAGGCGCCACAGCTTATGATGAAGAAGATGGAGATATCACAGATAAGATCATTGTTGATAATGGAGTGAATACAGCAGATACAGGCACATATTATGTAAGATATAATGTTGAGGATAACGCCGGTAACACAGCTCAAGAAGTTAGTAGAACGGTAAATGTTATATATTTTTAGTGAATAGATAACTAATTACGAATTACAAATTACGAAATTACGGGTTGCTGTTGACTGATTTTTTTACTAATGTCTAAAAAAATAATCCATACAAAAAGCTTATTCTACTTGCTTATATTGAGAATACTTACAATCTTAATATTATTCTCATTGAGCAGGATGGTGTTTTTTTTATTTAATCAGTTATATTTCTCTGATCTTTCAACTGCTGAAATTCTTTCAATCTTTTTACATGGTTTAAGATTTGATCTTTCCGTTATTTTAATGATTAATTCACCATTAATAGTCTTTTATACTCTTCCATTCAGGTTCCGAATGAAAAAGGCTTATATGCTCACAATTAACACATTCTTTCTGATCATAAACTCTATTGCAATTGCTGTTAATTTAATAGATGTTATTTATTTTAAATTTACTTTTAAGAGAACAACAGCTGATATCCTGAACTATCTTGGTGCCGGGGATGACTTTACTGCATTAATTCCGGTCTTCATTAAGGATTTCTGGTATATCTGTCTCATTTGGATAGCATTGATTATTTTATTGATCTATCTATTTAAAAAAGTTAGATTGGATTATAACTTAAGAATCAGGAATAAATTAAAATATTACATTTTTCATTCACTGATCTTTCTGATCACCATATTCTTTACAATTATTGGAATTCGAGGTGGTTTTCAACTCAGGCCATTAAGTATAATGGTTGCAGGAAAATATACTAATTCCAAAAATGTTCCTCTTGTCCTGAATACACCTTATACCGTTCTCACAACAATAAACAAATCAAATTTATTATTGGCTGATTATTATGATTCCAAGACACTCGAAGAAATTTACACTCCATATCATAGAGGCAGTATAGATAATGTCTCTGGTAAAAAGAATATTGTTATTATTATTATCGAAAGCCTGTCTTTGGAACATATTGGATCATTAAATACTTCAATTGATGAGGGTAAATATAAGGGCTATACGCCATTTTTAGATTCATTAATAGGACATAGTCTTGTTTATAAAGGCTTTGCAAATGGAAAACGATCTATTGAAGGTCTTCCGGCTATTCTTTCAAGTATTCCATCACTAATGAATAATGCCTTTATTACTTCTCCATATGCAGGAAACAACATTAACAGTATTGCAAGTTTACTTAAGGAAAAATCTTATTATTCAAGTTTTTTTCACGGAGGTAATAATGGGACAATGGGGTTTGACAACTACACCAAAATGGCTGGTTTTGATAGTTATTATGGAAGGGATGAATATAATAATGAAGAGGATTTTGATGGTAAATGGGGAATTTTTGATGAAGAGTTTTTGCAATTTACAGCTAAAGAGATCAATACTTTCGAAAAACCTTTTGTCGCAACAATTTTCACATTATCATCACATCACCCCTATACTATACCTGAAAAGCATAAAGGGAAATTTAGAAACGGAAATCTGGAAATACAAAAGTCAATTCAATACACTGATTATTCTCTTAAAAGATTTTTTAAAACTTCATCAGAATTACCATGGTTTAAAAATAGCATTTTTGTAATTACAGCAGATCACACTTCGGAGGCCTATAATCCATTTTACACAGGTAATGTAGGAATGTATGCTATCCCTATTATTTTCTTTGACCCCGATTCAAATCTAAAAGGGGTAAGCCCCCTGATTGCCCAGCAAATAGATATACTACCATCTTTACTTGAATACATAAATTATGATGAGGACTATATTGCATTTGGCACTAGTGTTTTTGACTCCACAGCCTTGAGATTTTCAATAAATTATTTAAACAATTATTATCAGTTAATAATGGATGAACATTTATTGCAGTTTGATGGCAAACAATCAATTGGTTTATATAATATAATTAATGACAGTCTTTTAAAAAACAACCTGCTTAATAATAAAATGCATAAAGTGCAACAGATGGAGAAATTTACCAAAGCTTTGATCCAGCAATATAATAACCGTCTGATAGAAAACAGGCTTACAGGGGAATAATGAGATAATGTGTTAATATGGTAATGGAAGAATAGTGGCAGTGGCAGTAGCAGTGGCAGTAGCAGTAGTAGTGGCAGTAGCAGTGGCAGTGGCAGTGGCAGTGGCAGTGGCAGTGGCAGTAGCAGTAGTAGTGGCAGTTAGCGGCAAATACTACAATTTTAACTCCAAACTCCTTTATTGTATAATTGAATAATTTTATTGTGAAAAAAATTAAGATCTTATTTATCATAAATCCTATATCGGGAACGGGCAAACAAAAATCCGTGGATGCACTCATCGACAAGCATATTGATCGTGATAAATTTGAATATTCGATAGTTTATACTAAAACCGGTGGAGATGCTACCAAAATAAGTAAAGAGGCAATTGGTGAAAATTTTAATATCATTGTTGCTGTTGGTGGAGATGGCTCGATCAATGAAATTGCCAAAAGTATTGTTAATACAAATGTCAGCCTTGGCATCATACCAACCGGTTCAGGAAATGGACTGGCGAATCACCTGCATATTCCTATAAAGCTAATCCCTGCAATTGAAGTTATTAACAGAAATAAAACAACAAATATCGATACTGCAAGCATAAATAAAAATTTATTTGTGAGTATTGCCGGTATGGGTTTCGACGGACTTATTTCAAAGAAATATGCAAACGTAAACAAACGAGGATTCTGGCCCTATTTCCGCTTAGTCACAGAGGAGTTCCAGAAATACAAACCAAAAACATATAAAATCTTCATTGATGGAAAAAAAATAATGGTCGACGCATTGATGATCAATTTTGCGAATACAGATCAATTTGGCTACAACACAAGCATTGCTCCCGAAGCTAAAATTAATGACGGGATGATAGATGTAGCTATTTTGCAAAAACCTCCATTAATTAAGATCCCTTACCTTGTTCATTTATTGTATCATAAGAAAATTCATCATTCAAAATTTATGCAGCTTATTAAAGCTAAAGAAGTTGTTGTTTTCCAGAAGAAGAAAAGAGTTGTCAATGTGGACGGCGAAGCAATTAAACTTGGTAAAAGAATCAAAGTCAGGATTAAGCCTGCATCCTTAAAGATAATAATTCCATAATTAATAATTAAGATAGATATGAGAAATTTCTAATTGCACTAATTCATAAATAAATCCCAATGCCCAAATTCCAATTTATTAAATAGATTCATTAAGTTCCAGATATGGTTGTAAAAAAAAATAAAACAGGAATAATATATTCAACAAATCCAGATTTCCAATATGAAATTGAGGAAGATGAGCAAATGGAAACACTGCCTCCTCAACAGCAAAAACTAAGAGTTCTGTCCGACAGAAAACAACGTGGCGGTAAAGTAGTTACATTGGTACAGGGATTTATTGGTAGTAATGAAGACCTAAAAACCCTGGGAAAATTATTAAAATCCAAATGTGGTGTAGGAGGTAGTGTTAAGGATGGTGAAATTATCATCCAGGGTGATCATGTAAGAAAGGTTGCTGATATTCTTATTAATCTTCACTATAAAGTTAAATCTTCCAGTAACAGTTCACGGTTTTAAGTTTTAATTCAGAAACATTTTAAATTGCATATAGTTTATACCATATATTTATTTGTCTTTCAATATCATACAAAATCATTAAATGACAATCTTTTTAAATAGAATAATTGCGTTTACAAAATATGTTATTTTTACGCAAATTTTAAATAACAGCCTATGAAAAAGAATTTTATTGCATTAATTATTATTTTATTGCCTGTTGTATTATCAGCCCAGAGTGATAATAAGTTTGGAATTAAGCTTTCTGGTTTTGTGAAAGCTGATTTCTTTTACGACACAAGACAAACAGTTAGTATCAGGGAAGGACATTTTTTACTTTACCCTACACCAGAATTGAAAGATGTTGAAGGTGAAGATATTAACAAAAAAGCCAATATGAACTTTCTTGCTATACAAACCAGAATAAGAGGAAAAATGACCGGGCCTGATGCTTTTGGAGCAAAGACTTCCGGTATGATTGAAGGTGCTTTCTTCGGACATTCCAATGGAGATATCAATGGCTTTAGATTACGTCATGCATTTTTAAAATTAAACTGGACTAACACAGAGTTGTTATTTGGTCAATACTGGCATCCAATGTTCATCACCTCATGCTTTCCGGGTGTTGTATCCTTCAACACAGGTGTGCCTTTTCAACCTTTTTCAAGAAATCCCCAGATAAGACTTACCCAAAACTTTGGAGAAAAAATAAAGCTTATTGTTGCAGCAGTGGAACAAAGAGATTTTGTCAGCACAGGCCCGATAGGCCCCAACTCAAGGTATCTTAGAAATACATCAATTCCTGACATGAATCTTCAGCTCCACTATACATCAAAAAACACCGACAAAAAAACTGAATTTCATATAGGGGCAGGTGGATCTTATAAAACTCTAACACCAAGACTGGAGACTGATAAGTCATATGTAGCTAACGGAACTGTTAGCGGGCTCTCAGGCCTTGTATTTGTTAAATATAAAAGAGCTAAGCTAACTTATAAATTTGAAGCAGTATACGGGCAGAACCTTACTGATATGGTTATGCTTGGTGGCTATGCGATCAGAGAGATATCAGATACTGCCAAAGACTACCGGGATTACACTACTTTAAATAATATGTCATTCTGGACTGACATTCATACTAATGGCAAAAAATTCCAGGCAGGAATATTTGCCGGATACACAAAAAACATGGGATCTGATAAAAACATTAATGATTGGAATAATTTGTCTTCATACTATACCAGGGGACGTGATATAGAATTTGTATATCGTGTTTCTCCAAGAGTTATATTTAATGCCGGAAAAACCAGGTTTGCCGGAGAAATTGAGTATACAGCTGCAGGATATGGAGATAGTGTAAACAGTCTGGGTGAAGTTCAGAATGCTGAGAGCATTGCTAATATCAGATTCTTATTTGCAGCATACTATTTCTTTTAAAAAGAAGAATGGAATACTGGAATAATATTCACCCAACATAAGATATCATAATTTAATTATAAACTAAATATAACATTATCATGGATCATGGACCAGCAGTAGAACTAGGTGTCGATCTTGCCTCAAAGAAAAAGGCAAAACTCGGTGTTTGGTTGTTTATTTTGTATACAATAATGTATGCTATTTTTGTTGCAATTGGAGTATTAAAATATGAAGCAATGAGTACAATTGTTTTGGGCAACCTTAACCTCGCAGTAGTTTACGGCTTTGGATTAATTATTTTAGCCATTATTATGGGATTAATCTATAACTGGATATGTACAGGCTATGAAAAGAAATTCAATAAGGAGGAACAATTATGATATATGAAGTTTCGACCTTAGCAATAGTTTTGTTCATATTTTTTGTTGTTATCGTTCTGGCCCTTTCATTTTACTTTGCCAGAAAAACTAAATCTGCCAGCAGTTATTTTGCTGCAGGCGGAACTATTCATTGGGCAGTTAACGGTATAGCTTTTGCCGGAGACTATCTATCAGCAGCATCTTTCCTGGGAATTTGCGGTATGATAGCATTCTCAGGCTATGATGGATTTTTATATTCTATAGGCTACCTTGCAGGATGGATAGTAGCATTATTCTTAGTTGCTGAACCTCTAAAACGCTTAGGAAAATTTACTTTTACTGATGCATTAGATGCTAAATTTAATTCAAAAGGGATTCAGCTAACTGCTGCAATTAGTACACTTATTGTATCACTTTTTTATCTCATCCCACAAATGGTAGGTGCAGGTGCACTTGTGACACCATTATTGGGCATGCCTCACTGGGTAGGGGTTGTTATTGTCGGTGCAATAGTTATAACTATAGTTGCTACAGCAGGTATGACATCAACCACTTATGTGCAGTTTATTAAAGGAGGTTTATTAATCATCTTTTCAACGATATTAGCTGTATACATCTTTAATAACGGTTTAAATTTAAATCCTGAAAATGATGAGCAGCCATATCACAATTTTATTACGTTAACTGAAAGTGATATGCAAGGTTATAATATAGTTACCAATATTGAATTAAAAGACCATGGGTTCGTTAAAATGGAGAAAGATGGCATTTACCGTTGGTTCGAACAAACAAATGATACCTATATTGAAGTTCTTTCTATAACTGTTACTGCTGATGGTAAACACTTATATAATGGTGAACCAAAAGAAAACGCAAAATTCTTTCAGGTTGGTCATTTGAGCAAGATCATTGTTGATGGCAAAGAAGTTGAAAAAACCGGATCTTTAGGACCTTTTAAATTCTTATCAATAATTGGTAAAAGTGAAGTAGTGAGGTTTTTGAAAGAAAAATTTGATGATGAAGGAAATAAAGTAACAATATGGCGACAGTCTATCACTGCCGGTTCTGATATGTTAATGCCGGGGTTAAGATTTACAAAGATCAAAGAAAATAGCCTGATCGGTAAAATCAATTTTATCTCCCTGATGTTAGCTCTATTCCTTGGAACAGCTTCATTGCCACATATTTTAATTCGTTATTACACAGTACCTAGCCAAAGAGCTGCAAGAAAATCCACTATCGTTGCGATTGCAGCTATTGGATTTTTCTACATTTTAACACTTTTCATGGGACTGGGAGCTGCAGCTAACGGTGTACTGGATGTTGAAAGTAGTAATATGTCAGGTCCACTTCTTGCAAAAGCATTTGGTATCGGCTTGTTCTCAATTATTTCAGCCATTGCCTTTGCCACAGTTCTTGGAACAGTGAGTGGGTTGATAGTTGCATCATCCGGAGCTATTGCACATGACTTTATTGACAGATATTTAGGCAGGGATCTTACAGATAAAGGTAAAGTATTTGCAGGAAAAATTGCTGCTTTCTCAGTTGGAATAGTTGCTATAATATTAGGAATATTGTTTAAAGGTATGAATGTATCGTTCCTGGTTGGCTGGGCTTTTGCCGTTGCTGCATCTGCAAACCTACCGGCTATTCTTATGGTATTATTCTGGGCCAAGACAACTGCAAAAGGTGTAGCATGGTCAATTGTTGTTGGTATTATTACCGCACTTGGTATTATCATAACAGGACCAACAATTGGAGCTCAATTTTTTGGTATCGCAAAAGAAAATGCAATTCAGCCATTGGATGCTCCAGCAATTATTTCATTCACATTAGCATTATTAACTTTGATTGTTGTTTCATTACTAACACAAAAAGATAATGTAAATAAAATAGATGTAAAATAATTCTATTTTCTAACATAAAGAATCCCTGACATTTTCAATGTTGGGGATTTTTGTTTTTACTAGGCTGGCATTTATAATGATTATTTTGTATAGGAGTCGAAATGTGAATAGGTCTTTTTATCTAAATGATCTTTTGGGAAAAATATCACTTGTTTATTCTTTAATTTAACGAAGAAATATTTTTTATTTTCCAGCACCTTATTCGCTTTCAAATCTATACTATCTTCCCTTAATCTATCCTTTATATACAAGCTGTTATTTTCAAGTTTAAACTCAAATGTCTCGTTGCATGAAGATAGTGCCAGAACGAGTATTAAAGGCTTGATGGTATAAAATAATCCATAAGCAATAACAAAAGCCAGCAATAAGAAACCAAAATTAGAACCTTCTTTAATCGCAGTAAAAATATAAAGATACAAACCCACCCCTGTTAATACAGGACCCATAAGTCGACGCATATTATTAATAAAGACGCTTTGGCCAAAAAAGTAGTCGTAAATATAAAATTGCTGAAACTCTCTCTTTGTTATTGTAATCTCCATACTGGTTACTGATAATTGATAATTGAGAACTGATAATTGATAACTGTTTACATACTTCCTGTAAAATCAAGTTTAAGCTTTGACTGAAATGTTGATATCTGAGAGAAAATCTTTTTTAGCATAGTTTGCTCAATATCGCTTAATTCACCAACCTTTATGTAATTATGGAGTGTTTGATTGTTTTGAATAGCAATTGCCTGGTGTTTAAACCGCATTAGCATTAAATAGTTATATGCCTCTGACATTTCCTCAAATGTTGTATTTGAGAGAACATGCATTTTGTGTAATTGATTAATCCTTTCAATAGTATTACCGATCACAAGGCCGTTTTGCAAAGCATATATCCTGGCAAAAGTCTGTATAGGCATTAAGGCAGTTTTAATATTAAATGACTCAGCATGTTCGTTAGAAGATTCAACAGCAATTTTTCCAAAAAAACCAATCGGAGGTTTTAATTGTAACGCATTTTGAGCCATATGGAACAGAAACAGGTTTTTCCCTTTAATCAGTTTATTTAAATATGTTCTGAGTTCACCCGGAAGCTTTTGTTCTCCAAAAATAAATCTAAAATCATAAAAGATGCTTACATCAATAAGGTCCTGAGGAGATACTGTATTTATCCACTCATAAAAATACTTTTTCCAGGTGGATAATGGCTGACACCATTTGGGGTTTTTCGCCATCACATCACCAACACAAAAATTATATCCTGCTTCATCAAGCCAGTTACAGACAAGCTCACCCAGCTTTATAAAATATGAATTCACCTCTTCAGAATTCTCTTCAACATCTTTATAAATTATTGCATTATCCTGATCAGTTAGCAGAGTTTCTTCCTCTCTGCCTTCACTACCAAGAGTGATGAATGCAAATTCAACAGGTGGTTCTCCAAGCTCTGCTATGGCTAATTGAATTAGTTTTATAGTAATTGCATCTGATATCCTTGTAATTATTCTTGTAATATTTCTCGTTTTCGCGCCACTGTCTATCAATGCCTTAACAATACCAGCTACACTTGAATGACTCCCAATTACTTCTTCCACTAATTCAGTATTCTGAATTTCACGTATAAGGAAATTTGATGAATGTCGCTGAACCTGCATCAATTCATCATTACTGATAACACTAATAATTTTTCCGTGATCGTTCTTTACAGCCAGATGTCTTAATCTTTTCTCCTGCATCAGTAGGGTCGCCTCAAAAATGAGAGCACGATCAGATATTGTTACTACTGGTGAGCTCATTACTTTAAAAGCCGGCTTGCTTACATCAAATTCACCGGCAACAACCCTCTGCCTCAAATCACGATCAGTAATTATACCGACACATTCAGCATTGTCGGTAAATATCAGTGCTGCACTGTACTTCTTACGACTCATCATTTCTGCAACTCTTTTAACCGGCAAAGCCATATTGCAAATAATGGGATCCTTGATAATATGCCGGATCGGCTGATTCAAAAATAATAATGAAGTCTGCAACTCAACAATCAGGCTTTCTCTCTCATCTTCAATTTTTTTCTGTTCAGTAATATCTTCAACTATCCCATCACAATAATGTTCATTTTTTTCATTATCTGTATTGATAACTGCAGAAACAGTAATATTCGATATACTTCCGTCCTCACTGTTTAGCTGAATAATCCTGTTCTTCACATTTCCATCTTTGAACAAGTCTGAGATAAAACTTTTTTTACGGTCACTATCATAAAAGAGGTCGAGAATATTTAATTTAAACAGTTCATCGCGCTTGCGAAATCCAAGTATCTTAACTGCTGCATTATTGGCCTCAATAAATTTGCCATGACGTCCTAAGGTAGTTCTAAAAATACCTATATTCAGGTTATTGGTAAGAGATTTGATTTTTTCTTTGTTTTCATCCAACTCATCTCTGAATTTTTTATCCCTACCAATGTCCTTTGCAACTATAATATATCCATTCTTTCCGAGATAAGAAATTTTAGAGATCGTCATTAGCACATCTGCAGGATTACCATCCTTTTTATTCAGCTTTGTTTCGAATTGTGTAGAATTTTCATCAGCCTTAATTAACTCTTTAAATTTCTCCAGACCACTCGATTCCCCCTCTCCGTAGAAAACATCAAATATATTTAGCTTAATAAACTCATCCTCTGTATAATTAAGAAGATTAAGTATAGTTTGATTTACATAAATAAAATCTCCTTCAAGTATCATTATTGACCCTTCAGTTGAAGCTTCAACAAGGGTTTTATATTTTTCTTTAGCTTCAATACTTTCATCGTTAGCAATTTTCCTTTTCAGCTCAATCCTTAGTGACTGTCTGATAAGATATGCAAGTATCAGAATAATTATAAAAATGATAGCCAGGGATATTCTTACTAAACGATTAGTCATATGAGAAATCTTTTCCTTCACATCCTCCAGATAAATTCCTGTCCCAATAACCCATCCCCATGGCTCAAAAGCTTTGACATATGAAAGCTTGGGAACAATTTTCATAGAATCATCCTTCCATTGCCACATATAATCAATATATCCACTGCCTTCCTCCTTCACTTTCTTTACAGATTCTAGAAATAGTTTTTTTCCATTGGGATCCTGATAAAAAGTAAGATCGTCACCATTCATTTCCGGGCGATAAGGATGCATAATCATTGTAGGATGCATATCAGTAATCCAGAAATAATCCTTAGCTTCATCACCATATCTAAGGTTCTGAACACGAAAAATTGCACCATGCTGAGCCTCTTCAAGACTCAGGCTATCTTGCCTTTGTTCAAGTTCAAACTCTGCAAGTATGCTCCAGGCTGAGTTAGTAAGCTCCCTGATCATTTCCTGTTTCTGATCCATGAGGCTCTTTTCGAAATTTGGAATTATTATCACAAACATCGAAACGATGAACAAGGCAATAGCAAATATCGTTGGCAGGACAATCCTGACAGAAAAACTTTTCCAATTAATCTCAGATTTCTTACTTTTCATTATCACATTACCATATTAACACATTATCACATTAATTTAATAATTGAATAACCTCCAATTCAAAACTATCCGTATCAAATATCATAAACCCATTAGCCCTTGAAGAACCAGCAATGCATGGCCCAACAATCCACGATACGTTTTTTTTCAACAAATGTTTTCCAAAATCTTTCCATCTAATACTACTTTTTGTTCCTGATAGGTATCCTTCAATATGGGCATGTCCGGCGATTCCTATATTGCAATTGTTTTGAGTAATAAATTCGGTATGTTCTCTGATATCTTTCTTCTTGCTTCTCCAGGTTCGCTCAGAGCCGGATATATCAGGATATAGATAATGAGTGAATAAAAAATTAATACCATCATACTCTTTAATTGCATATTCTGGAAGCGAATCCATATATGCCCGATCACTTTTATTTAGTAAAGGGGATAGTTCTTCATCCTCATAAAGCCACAATTTATCCTCGGATATTTTCTTTCTTTCCCTAAAATCAAGCTCAAACCAATTATCCGGATACTGAAATCCATTTCGAAATTCCGAAAGTTTCCGGATTGCATAAAGGTCGTGATTACCAGATATAACAACACTGCATGTTGACCTGACTATAGAAATACATTCACTTGCATTCCTGGTATTCAAATAATTATAATGAGGAACACTGTATCCAACGATGTCGCCGAGGCATACTATCTCATCGCATTTACTCTTTTGCAAAAGCTTAAGAGCCAAACGCAAACTTTCTACATCTTCATGAATATCGGAGATGATACCTATTTCCATTCTACTACAAAATATGTTTTAATATTATTACAACAAATATACTAAAATTCTATAATTCATTTTGCCACTAAAACATGAAAGGACTAAATCCCACAAAAATTATTTAGTGTAATTTTGTGTTTTAGAGCTTTTATGACTTTTTTCTTTTTTATCAATTATTTGCATTTTTTTTTACTTTTGTCCTAAAGATTATAAATGATATTTTATTACATCATAATACTCTTTGTGCGACTTTGTGAAGTACATTGTGTTCCTTTGTGGTAAAAAAAAAAAAATTAACCACAAAGGTGCACCAGGGATAACACAAAGGTTCACCAAGTATTAAAAATTAACTACTTATTAAATAAATATTAAATGATGAAGTTTATTAAAGCATTTTGTTTTTGTTTAGCATTTCTTGTCCTAAATAGTTTTTTATTTGGTCAAGAAAGTATTGATGATAATATGATAAAGCAGTTTAAAGAGGGAGTAAAAGATAATGCCGAAACAAGAGCATTACGAAATGCAATAACAAATAATGATATAAAAAAGCTTGCTCTTAACCGCCTTAATATCGATAAAGTCAATCATTATTTTTCCAATAAAGTTGCAACAAAAGGAATCACAAACCAGAAATCTTCAGGCCGGTGCTGGCTGTTTACAGGTTTAAATACAATAAAACCTTATGTCCTGAAAAAGTATAATATTAATGAATTTGATTTTTCACAAAACTATTCATTCTTCTGGGATCAGCTCGAAAAGTCCAATTTGTTTCTTGAAGGCATTATTGAAACAAGAGATAAAGATCTGCAGGACAGGAAAGTTGAATGGTTATTAAAGAATCCTGTTGGTGATGGCGGACAATGGACAACTTTTACTGACATCATCCAAAAATACGGACTCATCCCAAAAACAGCAATGCCTGAGACAAATAATAGCGAGAACACAAGGTGGATGTCGAGACTTATCAACAGGAAGCTCAGAGAAGATGCAATGAAGATCAGACATATGCATAAAGACGGAAAAGGCGTTAATGCAATCCGAACTGCTAAAGTTAAAATGCTTAGTGAAATATACCGCATGCTTTCCCTTACACTTGGAGAGCCACCTGTGGAATTTACCTGGCAATACAAAGACAAAGATGGTGAAATCAGCAAACCAAAAATATATACTCCTATGTCGTTTTATAAAGAAGCGATTGGAGTTGATCTGGATAATTACATTATGTTTATGAATGACCCTTCAAGGGAATATTATAAACTATATGAGATAGATCTCGATAGGAGTGTTTATGATGGCAAAAACTGGAAATACATCAACCTGCCAATAAATGAAATAAAAGAATTCACCAAACTTTCCATCATTGACAATGAAGCTTTGTACTTTTCATGTGATGTTGGCAAACAGTTAAACACTGACGAAGGTACACTTGACATTAACAATTACGATTATGGAGACCTCTTTGGAACCACTTTCGGGATGGATAAAAAAGAGAGGATACAAACATTTGAAAGCGGATCGTCTCATGGAATGGCCTTGATCGGTTTTAATGAGGATGATAACGGCAATATTGATAAATGGCTGCTCGAAAACAGCTGGGGATCCGATAAAGGCTACAAAGGTTATCTGACCATGACGGATAAATGGTTTGATGAATATATGTTCAGGATAGTCATTGATAAGAAATTTGTTTCTGAAAAAATCTTAAAAATACTTGAAGAAAAGCCTGTAATGCTTCCACCCTGGGATCCGATGTTTGCGCCAGAGGAATGATTTACTATAGTATCAATAATAATGAATCATAGTATTAAAATAAATTAAATAACGATGGAGAAGTTATCAGAATTACTTGAAAAATTATTTTTAAACATTGGCTTGTCAGAAGCTTTCGCAGTAGTATTGAAGGACATTTCCTTAGTACTTCTAGTACTGATAATAAGTATAATTGCATTTTACATTGCAAAAAAAATCTTTCTCAAAACATTGAGGGTTCTCACAAAAAAAACAAAAAGCAGATGGGATGATGAACTGTTTGAGCAAAGAGTTTTTCATAAGCTAGCATACCTGGTTCCTGCCTATATTATGCAATTATTACTCCCTGTTGTTCTAGTTAATTACCCAGACATAAGTTTCTTCATTGAGGCCGGCATTCACCTGTATATGCTGATAATTCTTATGATTACGATCAATGCATTTTTTAATTCAGTCTACAAAATATATCAACATTATGAGATCTCGAACGATATTCCAATAAAAGGCTATGTACAGGTTGCAAAGATCATTCTGTACACGATTTTTTCTATTCTGATAATTTCTGTTTTGATCAATAAAAATCCTGTTAGTCTTCTTGCCGGTTTGGGTGCCATGTCAGCTGTATTAATGTTGATATTTAAAGATGTTATCCTTGGCTTTGTTGGAGGCATACAATTATCAGTAAATAATATGGTGAGGCCGGGCGACTGGATCTCCATGCCCAATTATGGTGCAGACGGGACAGTAATTGACATAACACTTACGACAGTTAAGGTACAGAACTGGAACAAGACTATTTCGACTATTCCAACCTATTCTCTTATTTCTGAAACCTTCCAGAACTGGCGTGGCATGGAAGAATCAGGCGGCAGAAGGATCAAGCGATCGATCAGCATTAACACGGAAAGTGTAAAATTTTGCACAGCCGAAATGATTGAGCGTTTTAAAAAGATACAAATAATCAACAAATATGTTGTAGATAAAGAAGTAGAACTAAAAGAATATAATACCAAAAACAATATTGATAAAACAGTGGTGGTGAATGGTCGCCGTCAGACCAATATTGGTATCTTCAGAGAATATCTGAAAGCTTATCTCAAGAATCATCCATCGATCAATGTAGGCATGACATTTCTGGTAAGGCAACTTGAGCCAAGCGAAATGGGTATCCCAATTGAAATTTATGTATTTAGCAAAGTTCAGGAATGGGCTGAATATGAAGACATACAATCAGACATCTTCGATCATATCTTCGCATCCGTTGGCAGGTTTGATCTGCAGATATTCCAAAATCCCAGTGGTACTGATTTTAAAGCATTGGCAAAATAATGTGTTAATGTGTTAATAAATTGTACTTGATACTCTGTACTTGATACTCTGTACTTGATACTCTGTACTTGATACTCTGTACTTGATACTCTGAATTGCCTCCAGATTCATCTGGAGGATATAAGAGTATAAATAAACATTATGGTTTTAACCAAATAAATACTTCGGCTAAAGCCATTTTTTGTTTTAAACTCTGGTCAACTGGATGAATCCAGTTGTAATTCATAACCAACTAACGAATTAACTTATCACTACTGCCCGACAAAATTCCATCGAAGGGTTTAAATCCCTGAGGCACGAAGGGATGGAAACCCTGGAGAGAAATTAGAAGTTGGAAATCAGGTTGTTAAGATAAGTTTTTTAAAATTTCGAATTTCAAATCTCATACATAATGAAAAATAATTGCAAATAAACTTGACAAACGAACATTATTATTTTATCTTTGACCGGTCGTTCAGTCAAAAGAATGTTTCGGGTTACAAGTTACGGGTTACAGGTTAAAAACACGCAACCCGTAACACGCAACTCGCAATTTTATAATAACCCAATGTCACCACGCACTCAGGAACAATTCGAAACAATCAGAGAGGAGAAAAAAGCTCTCATACTCGATAACGCTCTTGAACTATTTGCTACAGAAGGATATCATAATTCTACCATTAGTAAGATATCTAAAAATGCTGGTATTTCTAAAGGTTTGATATATAACTATTATTCTGGCAAAGAGGAACTACTGGAAACTGTTATTAGAGATAGATTTTCAAGAATGATGGAAATGATGGTCCCTGATGATGGCCTTCTTGACACAAAAGAGGAGTTCATAGAACTTATCGATAAGATTTTTGATTCAGTACAAACTGATAAAAAATATTGGAAGCTATATTATTCATTGATGTTTCAGCCAGGATTTGAAGCATTATATAAAAAGATATTTTCAGAAGCCATGATAGAATACGATAAGATTGTATGTGGATATTATAAAATTAACAAGATTGAAAAACCTGAAATCATGGCTCATACTTTTGGAGCAGTCATTGACGGTGTATCCTTAGGATATATATTAGCCCCGGAGTTTTTTCCTTTAGAAGAAATTAAAAAGATAATTATTGAGAAATTTAGCTAGAAGAAAGTACTTAAAGTGCGCTTGAGTACTTAAAGTGCCTTAAGTTTAATAATAATAAAAAACATTATGAAACATTTTAAAATTATACTGATCAGTATAATTCTGATCTCTCCACTATTTCAAATCAATGCTCAGGAACTATCTGCAAAAGAAATTATTGTAAAAGCTGACAATAAAATGAGAGGTACAAGCAGTGAATCTACAATCACCATGAAGATCGTAAGGCCAACATGGGAAAGAACAGTTACATTCAGATCATGGGAAAAAGATAGAAAATATTCTTTAACTCTGATCACTGCACCGGCAAAAGAAAAAGGCCAGACATTCCTAAAAAGAGATACAGAAATGTGGAACTGGATACCAAATATTTCCAGATTAGTCAAGATACCGCCTTCAATGTTATCACAAGGGTGGATGGGCTCAGATTATACTAATGATGATATCCTGAAAGAGTCATCTATAGTAGTTAATTATGTTCATACCATTATCGGAGATGAAACTATTTCCGGTAACGAATGTTATAAAATAAAGCTGATCCCGAAAGAAGACGCAGCTGTTGTTTGGGGGCATATCATTACCTGGGTGAGTAAAGAGGAATTTCTTCAACTTAAATCAACATATTTTGATGAGGATGGATACCTTGTTAAAACCGAAACAGCCTCGGAAATAAAAATGATGGACGACAGGAAGATCCCCACTTATATGGAAATTATTCCTGAGGATGACCCAGGTCATAAAACAATTGTTATTATTAACACTGTTAAATTCAATACTAATATTGATGATGGATTCTTTTCACAACAGAATATGAAAAGAGTTAGATAAAAGTACTTAAAGTGCCTTGAGTCCGTAAAGTGTCTTAAGTTAAAACAACTCTAAATGCTTAAAGTACTTTAAATACTCGAAGTACTTATTTATAAAGAACCAAATAAGTTAATGTAAGCTGATATGAATAACTATTTAAAACTAGGTTGGAGAAACATTTGGAGAAATAAAAGGAGAACCCTTATAACCATTGCCTCTATCTTTTTTGCAATGTTATTTGCTTTAGTAATGCGGTCATTCCAGTTCGGCAGTTATGATCATATGGTAAATAATGTTGTGCAATCGTACACAGGATTCATACAAGTTCAAAATAAAAACTATTGGGATGACAAGGTTATTGATAATACCTTTTCAATTTCTGATTCGCTTATTGATCTCGTAAAAAGCTCATATAACATTACAGATGTTGTTCCAAGGCTTGAAACTTTTGCTCTTGCATCATATAAAATGCAAACAAAAGGAGTGATGGTGATAGGCATACAACCCTCCGTTGAAGATCATCTCACTCATTTGTCGAAAAGGATAATTAAAGGAAATTATTTAGATGATGAAAATAGTGGTTTGCTTGTTTCAGAAAGACTGGCAGCATATTTAAAAATTGACGTAAACGATTCTCTTGTATTGATTGGTCAGGGATATCACGGAATGAGCGCTAATGGAATATATCCTGTAAAAGGCATAATTCATCTCCCGACACCTGACTTAGATAATAAAATGATATACATGAATCTTAAGTCCTGTGAATATCTTTATTCTGCTCCGGATATGCTAACATCTCTCTCACTTAACATCAAAGATCCACATGATCTGGATGCCACGGTTGCAGAATTAAGTAAAAAACTCAACAGCAATACTTATGCAGTTCTCAGCTGGAAAGACATACTTACCGACCTTGTTCAACAGATTGAAATTGATGATTATTCCGGACAGATAATGCTTGGGATATTGTACATGGTAATCACATTTGGCGTTTTTGGTACAGTGCTGATGATGACTTCTGAACGCAAAAGGGAATTTGCTGTGATGGTTGCTGTTGGAATGCAAAAAACCAAATTGTCAATTATTGTCTTAATTGAGATGATATTTATTGGAATAATCGGGACAATTGCCGGTATGATTGGTAGCCTCCCTATTATCATCTATTATTATCTTAATCCAATTCGTTTGACAGGTGAGTATGAAAAAATGATGGAGGCTTATGGTATTGAACCAATTATGCCTATGGCTCTTAACTGGGAAATATTCTTGAATCAATTTATTATAGTATTGATACTGGTTTTAGTTGCAATAGCATACCCTTTGATCTCAATTTCGAGGATAAATGTGATTAAGGGACTTAGGGGATAAGATAATTTGAAAATGAGTTAATTTGAAAATGAAAAAAAATTGCGAGTTACGAGTTGAAATATGAAACCCGAAACCTGTTACTAATAACTAATAACTTATAACTTAATAATGATTTGGTCAATTGCATGGAAAAACGTTTGGAGAAGCAAGGTAAGAAGCCTTGTAGTAATGACTGCAGTAACCCTGGGGCTTTTTGCCGGCATCTTTTCTTCTGCCCTGATGAATGGCATGATGGAGCAAAGAATTAAAGCCGCAATAAGTAATGAAATTTCGAGCATTCAACTTCATGAGCCGAAATATCTGGAAAATAAAGAGATACAATTCTATATTAATAATGCAGATTCAGTCGTTGCAAATATTGAAAAAAATCCTGAAGTGAAAGCTGTCAGTAAGAGGATTAAACTTGCCGGAATGGCTAAAACAGCAAGAACCGGTACAGGCATTATTATCTACGGTATAGATCCGGAAAAAGAGAAAAACGTTACTGCCATAAACTCAAAAATTTGCGATAGTACTTCTTTAGCAGAGAAAAGACTTATCACAGATCCCTCAGTGATTCACAACTATCTTAAAGACAGTTGCGGGACTTATTTCGAAAATGTAAGGAGCAACCCGATAGTCATTGGTGAAAAGCTCGCAAAAAAACTCAAGGTAAGGATACGTTCAAAAATTGTTATTTCTCTTCAAAGAGTTGATGGTACACCAACCGAAGGAGCCTTCCGGGTAATTGGTATTTACAAAACCAATAACACTATGTTTGATGAAATAAATATTTTCGTCAGATCAAAAGATCTTGAAGACCTTACCGGACTTGATTCCACAAAAGCTCACGAAATTGCAATTCTACTCAATGATAATGAAAAATGTAAGGAGGTAGAAAAAACACTCCAATCAGAGTATCCCCTTCTTAATGTAATGACATGGCAGGAAATACAACCCGATCTTGGAATGATGACAGAATATATGAATGTTATGCTTTATGTATTTATAATTATCATCCTTCTTGCTTTAGGTTTTGGTATTGTTAATACCATGTTGATGGTGGTGCTTGAGCGCATCAAAGAGTTAGGCATGCTAATGGCTGTGGGCATGAACAGATCCAGGGTTTTTAAAATGATCATGCTTGAGACAATATTTCTCAGTATTTGTGGTGCTATTTTAGGGATGATAATAAGCAGCATTGTAATTGATTATGTAGCAGATAAAGGAATTGATCTTACAAAATGGGCAGGCGGTCTGGAGGCAATAGGATATGAAGCGGTTTTATATCCCAGCATCAATTTAACTTTCTACTTTGGTGTTGCAATTTTAGTTGTTTTAACGGGTATTCTGGCTTCAATTTACCCGGCAATAAAAGCCCTCAGATTGAATCCTGCAGAGGCTGTGAGGTCGGAGTAATAAAAATTGAATAATGGAATGGTGGAATAATGGAATATTGCTAAAAAATACTGTATAATATTAATCCCAGTATTCCAATCTTCCAACATTCCAGTCACAATAAGTAAATAATTTAAAATCGAAGATATGAACGTAATTGAAACAAAACAACTAAAAAAAGTCTATGACGAATCCCATATGCCGGTTTATGCTGTAAACGGCATTGACATTACATTTGAAAAAGGTGAATTCGCAGCAATAGTAGGCCCTTCGGGTTCAGGAAAAACTACTTTTCTAAATATGCTTGGTGGCCTTGATAATCCTACTGAAGGAGAAATAATTATTGATGGAATTAATATTTGGGATATGAAGTCAAGGAAAATTACAGACTTCAGGATGAATAATATTGGATTTGTCTTTCAGGCATATAATCTTATTCCGGTACTTACTGCAAAGGAAAATGTTGAATTTATTATGCATCTGCAAGGAAAATCTAAAGCTGAACGCCACAAAAGAACAAGGGAACTGCTTGAAAATGTTGGACTGGGAGGCAGGATGGATAGCCGCCCGAATAAACTTTCCGGAGGTCAGCAGCAACGTGTTGCTGTAGCACGCGCGTTGGCATCAAAACCAAAGTTCATTCTTGCTGATGAACCCACTGCAAACCTGGATTCAAAATCAACAGCAACACTTCTGGATATCATGGAAAGATTAAATGAAGAAGAAAATATAACTTTTATATTCTCTACTCATGATGCGAGAGTGGTAAAAAAAGCCAGAAGAGTTATTACTCTTGAGGATGGAGTTGTTATAAGCGATGAGGTTAAATAGGTATAAGGTATAAGGTATAAGGTATAAGGTAAAACGTAATTTGTATATGTTATTGGGAAGAAAATATTGCATTATAGTTTTTCTTATCATGGTTTTGTTGCCAATTGTTACATGGGGACAGGATGGTAAAAAGCCAAAGAAATGGTCATTGGATGGGTATCTTAAGAATCTTCAAAATACCTGGATTGAAGATTTTGATAACAGCTGGATTATTTGGAATTCTATAAACAACCGCCTTGATTTTAAATGGTACCCAAACAATAAGATGTATGCTACAATTGGAATACGCAACCAATTACAATTTGGACAGTTAATTCAGGTAGTTCCTGACTATGATAAAATGCTGGATAATGATTATGGATTTTTTGACCTTACAAAAGTTATTGGTAGTAACGATAACTATGTTTTATTTACTAATATTGACAGGCTTTATTTCAAATATACTGCAAATAAAATTGAATTTCAGATAGGACGCCAGCGAATAAACTGGGGACGAAATCTTGTCTGGAATCCAAACGATATTTTCAATTCATTTTCATATTTTGATTTCGACTATGAGGAAAGGCCCGGATCAGATGCAGTTTTGTTACAGTATTATCCAAATTACACATCTTCCATACAACTGGCTTGCAAATTGGATCATAATAATAATGTTACTATGGCTGCTTTGTATAAGTTTAATAAATGGAATTATGACATGCAGTTTATGGGAGGTGTAATGCTTGAAGACATAGTTCTGGGAGCCGGATGGGCGGGTCAGATAGCTGGAAGTGGTTTCAGGGGAGAATTCTCATACTTTATAAACACAGACAACTCAATTGATACCACTGCAACGTTTATTGCCTCAATCGACTGGGATTATACTTTTAGGAACAGTCTGTATATACATGCATCCGCACTTTATAATAACAATGGAACAACCGGCAATGCAGGATTTAGACCAATATTTATTAATGAAGATATTACTGCAAAAAATCTGACTCTTGCGCGTGCTTCACTTTTCGGGCAAGTCACCTATCCTGTCAGCCCTTTGGTTACTGCCGGTATAGCATCAATTTTCAACCCATACGACCTTTCCGCATTTGCCGGACCTTCGGTTGACATTTCCCTCCGTGATGATCTGTATTTATTTTTTATGGGCCAGATCTTTACAGGTGCAACAGGAAGTGAATATGGTGATTACGGTAAATTATTCTACATACGCCTTAAATGGAGTTTTTAATTTCCGAATCATTTAACATCTAAAAACTTGATATTCGATTTGTTTTTTCGTATATTGCGCTCATAAGTTTACTTCTGCTTTCTATTTGTTTTGTAAATATATTTCATAAAAGCATAGGCGTTCATAGAACACTAAAATTGGAAATTTCAAACCGTTCACGGTTACCACATAAAAAATAATTATCAAGCTTATAACTTATAACTCATAATTAATAAAAGGAGGTATAAATGAAAACAAGAGTACTTTTATTGTCTGCTTTAATTTTTGGATTTTGTATTATTACGGCTCCTGCTCAGGAATGGAAAGGCACATCCTCAAAATTATACGATCATATTGATGCATTATGGTTCACAGATGCACAAAATGGTATTGCCATGGGCTTTCAGGGTTGTTATTATAAAACAACCGACGGGGGTGATTCATGGATTCAACAAACTGCATTTACAAGCAATTATGTTTACGATGTGTATTTTATTGATAATACTACAGGTATTGCTGTAGGGGATTTGGGGGATATTTATAAAACAACTGATTTTGGAGTTACGTGGATACAAAAAACCACTAGCACAACTAACCCACTTAAATCAATTTATTTTGGTGATGCAAATTCAGGATGTGCTGTAGGATTGATTTATACTGCTTATAAGACAACTGATGCTGGAGAAAGCTGGCAAGAATGCTCTCCTGGTGGACCTAGTTGGTTTGAAGGAGTATATTTCAAGGATGCGCTTAACGGTTTTATTGTCGGATCTATGTATATGATTTTGAAAACCTCCAACGGAGGGTCCTCCTGGAGCGAAGTTCACAGCGGAACTACAGGTAGTTTTCATGCTATTACATTTCTGAATCCTTCAACCGGAATTACCGTAGGCACAGATGGAAATGTTTTCAAAACTACTGATGGAGGAAATACATGGACTCAGATACAAAATACACCTCTTAAACTTTTTAAAGATGTGTGGTTTGTAAATGAAACAACAGGCTTTATTGTCGGAATGGATGGTTCGATCCTTAAATCAACTGATGCAGGAGAAACCTGGTCAACCAAGGCATCAGGTACAATGGAATACTTAAATACGTTGTTCTTTGTTGATGCAAACATAGGTTATGCTGCCGGGAATTCACTCACTATCTTAAAAACAACAGACGGTGGTGAAAGTTGGGTAATCCAAATTTCAGGTATTGGTGAGGATATTTCTTCTAATAATATTTTGCTTGAACAAAACTACCCAAATCCATTTTTAGAAAGCACAACAATTAAATATACTATCAAAAATGCAGCTAATATTTCGTTCGAAATATTCGATCTTAACGGAAGGAAGATACAGTCATTCACAAATAAATATCATATCCCCGGAGTTTACAACATTGAGATTAATGATCCCAGGTTCTCAGCCGGAACTTATTACTACACATTAAAATCTAATGAACAGATCATAAGCCGAAAAATGGTGGTTTCAAATTAGAAGTACTTAAAGCACTTAAAATATTTAAAGTATTTAGAGTTAAAGTTTAGAGTGCCTAATTTAGGTAACTAGCAATATTTTATTTTTAAATTCTCAAATTCTCGTATTAATTTTCTTTTCGACTTTTCGACTTTTTGACTTTTTGACCTTAAATATATTAAATAAAGTTTGTTTTATTAAAACGAAAAAATTAATTTTGCAGCCAATTTTGAAAAAGTAAAATCACATATAGATGTATTTAACACAAGAGACAAAAACAAAAGTATTCAAAGAATTTGGTAAATCAGAATTTGATACAGGGTCAGCTGAGGGACAGATAGCCTTATTTACCTTTAGAATAAAGCATTTAACAGGACACCTGAAAATTAACAAAAAAGATCTCGTTACTGAACGTTCCCTGATAAAGCTTGTTGGAAAAAGAAGAAGATTATTAGATTATCTAAAAAGAAAAGATATTGAAAGATATAGAAGCATAATCAAAAAACTAGACTTAAGAAAATAAATATTTATCTTAATATCCAAAAGGCAATTAATTTTGCCTTTTTTTGTCTGTGAATATTCACACAATACTTATAAAAATACACCTTCTAATAATTTGACTTTGAATTCCCCCCCACTATGCGCTTAATTAAATAGTGATAAAGGAATGATGGAATAATGAAAAGGAAAAAACATTAACACCTTCAAAGAAGGTTAATTTCTAATTCAAAACAAAGAATATCTTTGAATCTTTTCTAAAGAAATTTAAGCATAAACAAATATAAACAATTTCTAATTACTCTAAAGAAACTACGCTTATGGTTTCTGGTAATTAATGAAAAAACAAAATTATGAACGTTATTACAAAAGAATTAAAACTTAATGATGGAAGAATTATTTCCATTGAAACCGGTAAACTTGCTAAACAGGCTAACGGAGCCGTTGTTGTAAAAATGGGTAACACTATGTTACTTGCTACTGTTGTCACAAAAAAAGAAGCCAATCAAGGTGTGGATTACCTTCCACTATCAGTAGATTATAAAGAAAAATATGCCGCCGTCGGAAGATTTCCAGGAGGTTTTTTTAAGAGAGAAGCCAGGCCTTCTGATTATGAAATATTAATTTGTCGCTTGGTAGACCGGGCACTTCGTCCCCTCTTTCCTAAAGATTATCATGCTGATATCGTGGTGCAGATCGCCCTTATTTCTGCCGATAAAGAGATAATGCCCGATTCATTGGCAGCTCTGGCTGCTTCTGCTGCAATTTCAGTATCTGATATTCCATTTAATGGTCCAATATCTGAAGTACGTGTTGCCAGAATTAACGGAGAATTTGTCATAAATCCAAATTATTCAGATATTCCAAATGCTGACCTCGACATTATCGTTGCGGCAACAATGGATAATATTATGATGGTTGAAGGTGAAATGAAAGAAGTTGCTGAATCTGATCTTATTGAAGCTATTAAATTTGCTCATGAAACAATTAAAGAACAATGTCAGATACAAATCGAATTAGCTTCAGAAGTTGAAAAATCAAAAGTTAAACTTGAATATCAGGGTGATGAAAGTGACCAGGATTTATACGATGCGATAAGAAGTTCCAGCTACGATAAACTTTATGAAGCTTCAAGAAAATGCATAAATATAAAATCTGAGAGAAAAGATGCTATTGATGCTATAAAACAAGAATACATTGAAAGCCTTGATGAAGAAGTAAGAGAAGAAAAAGCAGTATTAATAGAAAATTATTTCCATGATATTCATAAAGATGCTGTAAGAAATATGGCCATTGATGAAAAAATACGTCTGGATGGCAGAAAACCTGACGAGATCAGGCCTATCTGGAGTGAAGTAAATTACCTTCCTGGAGCCCACGGTTCTGCAATTTTTACCAGAGGTGAAACACAATCACTGACCAGCCTTACACTTGGATCAAAAAATGATCTGCAAATAATTGACGGTGCAATTATTGAAGGCAAAGCAGGATTTATCCTTCATTATAATTTCCCGGGGTTTTCAACCGGAGAAGCTAAGCCAATCAGAGGCACATCCAGGAGAGAAGTTGGACATGGGAATCTTGCACTTCGTGCATTAAAAAGTGTTGTCCCAAATGGCCCTGAAAATCCTTACACAATAAGACTTGTTTCAGATATTCTCGAATCTAACGGATCTTCATCTATGGCCACTGTATGTGCGGGTACACTTGCACTTATGGATGCCGGGGTTCAAATAATTAAACCTGTATCAGGCATTGCAATGGGATTAATAATGGACAATGAGACTGGAAAATATACCATATTATCAGATATTCTGGGTGATGAAGATCACCTCGGAGATATGGATTTTAAAGTTACAGGCACACGTGATGGTATAACTGCCTGTCAGATGGATATTAAAGTTGACGGCCTTCCATATGAGATACTTGCTGATGCTCTTGAACAAGCCAGGAATGGCAGAGTCCATATTCTGGATGAAATGGCCAAGACTATTGACAAACCAAATGCTGACTACAAACCACATGCTCCACGAATAATTACATTAACTGTTGCAAAAGAATTCATTGGTGCAATTATTGGCCCCGGAGGAAAAATCATTCAGGAAATTCAAGCTGAGACCAACACAACAATTAATATTGAAGAAGTTGGAGAATTTGGAATTGTAGATATCATGTCAAATGATCTTGAATCAATTGAAGCCGCTAAAACATGGATAAAAAATATTACTGCAATCCCCGAAATTGGAGAAGTATATAATGGAACAGTAAAAAATATTACTTCCTTTGGTGCATTTGTAGAAATTATTCCTGGTAAAGATGGTTTATTACATATCTCTGAAATTGAATGGAGACGTATTAATGATGTAAATGATGTTTTGAAAACTGGTGATAAAATTGAAGTAAAACTCATTGATATAGATAAAAAAACGGGTAAGCTAAAATTATCCAGGAAAGTTTTGTTGCCAAGACCTGATAAACAATAATAATTCTGTAACCAAAACATATGCATTTCGTACAATTTGCCGCATTGTCAATAGAAATTCAAAATAATTTATGAGGCAACTAAAAATTACCAAGCAAGTTACCAATAGGGAAACTGCTTCATTAGATAAATATTTACAGGAAATTGGTAAAGTTGAATTGATCACTGCTGATGAGGAAGTAACATTAGCTCAAAAAATCAAACAAGGTGATCATTTTGCCCTGGAGAAACTCACCAAATCAAATTTAAGATTTGTTGTTTCTGTTTCTAAACAATACCAAAATCAAGGATTAAGTCTTCCGGATTTGATTAATGAGGGTAACCTCGGACTAATTAAAGCTGCCCAGAGATTTGATGAAACAAGAGGATTTAAGTTTATTTCCTATGCTGTTTGGTGGATACGTCAATCAATCTTGCAGGCCCTTGCTGAGCAATCCAGAATTGTTCGCTTACCTTTAAACAAAATTGGCTCTATCAATAAGATTAACAAGGCTTATGCACGCCTGGAACAAGAATTCGAAAGAGAGCCAAAAGCAGATGAAATTGCACATCTACTAGAAATCTCTGAAAATGAGGTCAAAGAATCAATAAAAAATTCAGGTCGTCACGTATCAATGGATGCTCCATTATTACAGGATGAAGATAATAATATGTACGACGTATTACGTTTTGATGAAGGGCCAACGCCGGAAACTGAATTATTATATGACTCCCTCAGAAAAGAAATCGAAAGAGCTGTATCTACCCTGACCAGAAGAGAAGCTGATGTTGTTCGTCTTTATTTTGGACTGAATGGAAGCCACCCAATGACCCTTGAAGAAATTGGCGAAAAATTCGATTTAACAAGAGAGCGCGTAAGGCAAATCAAAGAAAAAGCTATTAGAAGACTGAAACACACTTCAAGAAGTAAAATACTGAAAACATACCTTGGGTAATAAAAATGAGTCACTTAATTGCACCATCGATATTATCTGCTGACTTTTCCAATCTTCGTAACGACATTGACATGATCAATAAGAGTGAGGCCGACTGGTTTCATCTGGATATTATGGATGGTGTTTTTGTTCCAAATATTTCATTTGGTTTTCCTGTTATTGAACAGATTAACAAATATGCTAAAAAACCACTCGATGTCCACCTCATGATCGTTGATCCTGACCGTTATTTCGGGAAACTAAAAAACACAGGGGCGGATATAATAAGCGTACATTATGAGGCAGTAACACATCTTCACAGATCTATATCTGCAATTAAATCGCTTGGAATGAAAGCCGGAGTAGTACTAAATCCACACACAAATATTATTTTACTGGAAAATATTATAATAGAACTTGACCTTATATTATTAATGTCAGTTAATCCCGGTTATGGTGGTCAAAAATTCATACCAAATACTTATTCCAAAATTGCCCAACTTAAAGAACTTATTCTCAAAAAAAACTCCAAGGCTCTTATTGAAATAGATGGAGGTGTAAGCTTTGGTAATTTCAAGAAATTGATCGACGCCGGAGCTGACGTATTGGTTGCAGGCAATGCAGTATTTGGGAGTGAGAATCCTACTGATGCTATCAGCAAATTAAAGAGAATTTAATAAATTAAATCGTAATGAACACTGAACTCCTCACTCTAAAACCAGAAAAGCTTTGGTTTTATTTTAAAGAAATTTTAAATATTCCCCGCCCTTCAAAGCATGAGGAAAAGATTATAGAATATATAGTTAATGTTGGTAACGACCTTGAATTGGAAGTTCTCAGGGATGAGATTGGGAACATCCTGATCAGAAAACCTGCTACACCTGGCATGGAAAAAGTAAAGTCTGTTGTTCTTCAAAGCCATATTGATATGGTATGCGAGAAGAACAGTGATACGGTTCATGATTTTTTCAAGGATCCTATACAAACTTATATTGATGGAGAATGGGTAAAAGCAAAGGGCACTACACTCGGAGCTGACGATGGTATTGGGATCGCAGCACAGCTGGCAATCCTGGCATCTACTGATATAATTCATGGGCCAATTGAATGCTTATTTACCATTGATGAAGAAACTGGACTTACGGGAGCTTTTGGCCTGAAACCGGATTTTCTTGAGAGCGGTATCCTGATAAACCTGGATTCTGAAGACGAAGGGGAATTGTTTATCGGTTGTGCCGGTGGTAAGGATACACTGATTGAAATGAATTATTCAAAAGATAATATTCCTGAAAATTTTGTTTCATACAAAATTAGTGTCCAGGGTTTGAAAGGAGGGCATTCAGGCGATGATATACAAAAAGGACTTGGAAATGCTAATAAAATATTAAACAGGCTTCTATGGAATTCCGCTAAGCAATTTGGTTTAAGATTATCAAATTTCGATGGAGGAAACCTCAGAAACGCAATTGCACGGGAAGCCTTTGCGGTTATTGCTGTACCTGAAAAACATACAAATGAATTGATTACTTATGTTAATGATTATAATAATATAATTTCTTCCGAATACAAGATCACCGAGCCTGATTTTAATATTAGCATTGATATCACTGATATGCCGAATCATTTAATTGATGGTGCAAGTCAGGACAGGCTTTTGAACTCCATTTATGCATGCCCACATGGTGTTATAGCATGGTCGCAGGAGATACCAAATTTTGTTGAAACATCAACCAATCTCGCTTCTGTAAAAACCGGAGACAGTTCTATAAAAATCACAACAAGTCAGAGAAGCTCAGTTGAATCAGCAAAGAAAGATGTTTGTGATATGGTGGCAAGTGTCTTTATTTTAAGTGGTGGGCTTGTTAAACATACAGATGGTTATCCGGGTTGGAAACCAAATCCAAATTCATTAATAGTAGGGATAACAGAAAAAATATATATGGATATTTTCAAAGAACAGCCAAAAGTCTTGGCTATACATGCAGGTCTGGAATGTGGGCTTATAGGTGATACATATCCTAAAATGGATATGATTTCCTTTGGCCCCACAATAAAGGGAGCACATTCACCGGATGAACGCTTAAAGATTAATACCGTTACAAAGTTCTGGGATTTGACCCTTGAGGTTTTGAAAAATATTCCCAAGGAAAAATAGAAAAACTACTTATATCTTTTGATTTCAGAACAAGTATTAACGATTGTTGATTTATTTAATTTAGAAATGTTTTGCAAATAAAGCCTTCATACTAAGTTTAATTATGTGCTTATTAGCTACTATATTAACTTCAAATCAGGTAAGATTTATAACACCTATGTGTTTAAACAAAAAAATAATAAACCATACCTGAAAATTTTCAAAAGCACAGGAAAAACTTCATATCGAAGGAGCTATACGAGGAGCATATAGCAATAACGGTGCAATAAAGGTGAGCACTGGTTTTGGGTACATTGACATTGGACCCAAGAATTATGATTTTGCTACTTTCTACACTGATAGAGCTAAGTACTATTTCGATAAAGAGATACAAGTAAATACTGGGCAAATAGGTAGTGTTAATACTAATCTATATTTAAGGACTGGTGGTACAACCAGGTTAACTATTGAAACAAATGGAAACGCCACTTTTACTGGAAGTGTTACTATTCCTCCTAATAAATGGATTGGCTTTGGACCATTTCTTGAAGACAATCCTAGGTTGGCTCTACATCATAATGGTACCCATGGCTATATTGACTATATGGATAACCTCCATTTTCGAGCAAATTATAACTGGATAAGTGCATTAACTTTATATGGAAATGGGACTGTAGGTGTTGGCTTTAGCACAACGTATTCAAGTAATGATTATAGAAACCAAGGATACAAACTAGCTGTTAATGGAGGAATTGTATGTGAAGAAGTTATGGTAATAAATGATGTGCCTGATGCCGATTTCGTTTTTGAACAAGATTACAATTTGATATCAATTCATGCATTGGAAACCTTCGTTAATAAAAATAAGCATCTACCCAATATCCCATCAGCTGAACAATTTAAAAAGGAGGGTTATAAAGTTGGAGAGATGAATGAGATGCTTCTACAGAAAATTGAAAAGTTTAGTTTATATCTTATTCAATTAAACAAGCAAGTGGAAGCATTGGAGAAAGAGAATAGAGAATTAAAAGCTTTGATTACTCAATAGTATTTTCTTTGTTGAAATATCTAACAATACATTCTGATATCTCGTCACCAATCATATTATATCCCATTTCATTAAAGTGACAACATTTGTCATTGTACACTGTCCTCTTTTCCTTTTTAAATATTAAGGTCAAATCATAATAATTTACCCCTTTTTCAACAAGCTCCTTTCCATAATTAACTAAAATCGGATATCCTGTTTGTGCTGCAATTTTATAGGAGTGCCTTCCTGGTTCATATGCAAATTCCAGTTCCTCTTCTGTTAAAGTCTTAGAGTCCAAAAAATATTGATTTGGCTGCAAAAAATGAAAATATCCAAAACCAAAAGATTTCCCAAGTGAACTTATAAGTACTGATGACGTTTTCCATAATTCAGCACTTTCCATGAAAAACTGAGTTGTGTCAGAAAAAGTAATTCGTGGTCCGGTTGACTGATAATCGGAATCACTCTGACTAACTGCTCTCCTCAATTCTTGTTCAACTTGAGCTAGTGCCACCTTGTTATTATTGCTTAAAATATTCCATAAAAGCAAACCGAAATTACTATATATCAGATGTGTTTTTACAAAGAATATATTTCGGTCGTTTTGCTTTTCTTCCAATAACAATTGTTTTAACAGGACTAATTGAACCTTGTTGTCGAATGATTTTCTTGAATAAATATTCCAATTTCTAGGATAACTAGGGAATACATTAAATGGTAGATTATCCACAAAAGGTAAGACTATTTCATTAAAACCATCAAGATTTATTACAATATCGTAATGAGCTCCCAGTGAAAGAAAATAATTAAGAGCAATCAATTGCTGCGGTTGTTTATAACCTCCCAAGCAAAACTGAACAATGTTTAGCTTCTTACTTTTAAAATAATCAGACTGTTTTAAATTTTTAATTATTCTATCCTTTGATGTACCATAAAGTCCTAATGCTACGGATCCACCCATTAAACATATATTAATTGTATCGAAAGATGCTTTTGTTATGGGATCAGGGCCATGAAAACCAAACCTATTACGATCTTCATAAGGTATACTAATAAAACCCAGGTAAGGGTGTAATAAACTACTACCAAGATAGTCATCCTTTCTATTTTCGTTTTTTTTATCAGATTTGGAGTCTGCACTCTGCTGATACTGCTCGTAGAGTTCTTTTTTTACCTGTTTTCTTGAAAATGCTTTATTTAATATTACTGGAGAAATTATATATGGACATACTTCAAGGATTATAACTGTTATTATTAATATGAACAATAAATATTTAAGCAGATTTCTTGTTTTCTTTTTCATGAATTTACAAGTCAAATTACAATCAATGACACTTTGTTTTTTGCAAAAGTGATTAGAACAAAGTATAAATAAACGGTGCGATCACCGAACCCTCTGCAAGAATTATCAGAGCACCAAAAATGACAAGGAAAAGGATAATTGGAATTAACCACCACTTTTTTCGGTGTTTAAGAAAATCCCAGAATTCACGTAAGATTGAGAGCTTTGACATTTTTCCTCCTATTTATTAAAATTGTTTTTCATATTTTTCTTTTTCAAATACACTATTGGAACGATAGTTCCAGTATGTACTATCTTTTTTATTCCACTTTAGTTCAATAAACTGCTTTCCAAATAAGCGTGAAATTAAACCAATTGATGTAAATATGACATAAAAGAAAAGGCCAAGAATTATTCTTGTCATAAACCATCCCAGGACAGTCGCAAAAACCATCCACACCCAATAAATAGGTCGGAGTATAATAGGTATAGCTAATCCAGCTACAAATAAAATTATCCCAATAATGAGCCATACTTCAAAATTTTCTTTTTCTTTCCAGAATAAGATTCCTCCAATTATCATTAATATGATTCCAACAAAAATTCCAAATTTCCGAAAATCTTTTTTTTCTGTTTTTATGTTTTTTATTTCTTCCAACATAATTAATCTAATTCAAATTCATTGCGCCAATCAGAATCACTTTTCAAAGATTTTTGTTCGGTTTTATCCAATAGATAATTACCCATTATTAAATAATCCATTTCTGTTCTCATAAAACAAAGATAAGCGTTCCTTGGTGTACAGACAATAGGCTCTCCACGAACATTGAATGAAGTATTTACTATAACAGGACATCCGTATATATTATTGAATTTGGTAAGCATTTGATGGTAGCGTGGATTTGTCTGGCTATTCACTGATTGAATCCTGGCTGAATAATCCACATGGGTAATTGCCGGAACTTTAGAACGGACTACATTAAGTTTTTCCAATCCAAAATATGAGTTTTGTTCCTTCGACATCTTTATCTGTTTATCTTCTTTAACATTAGCAACAAGTAACATATATGGGCTTTCACGATCAATATTAAAGTAATCTGAAATATTTTCAGCTCTCACCGAAGGTGCAAAAGGCCGGAAACTTTCACGGTATTTTATTTTCAGGTTCATCTTTTTCTGCATCTCAGGTGATCTGGCATCACCAATGATAGTTCTTGAACCCAATGCTCTGGGGCCGAATTCCATTCTACCCTGAAACCAACCAATAACTTTCTCCTGCGCTACAAGATCAGCTATTTTCTCAGGAAGTTCAGTGTCCGATAATTTTTGATAAGTGTAATTATTCTTATTAAGGAAAGATTCAATACTATCATTTTTATACTCCGGGCCAAGATAAGCACCATTCATAGAATCACTTTTGTTATCTGCGTTTCTATTATTTTCTAAATACTGATACCATGTAAACATAGCACAACCAACAGCACCTCCTGCATCACCTGCTGCAGGCTGTATCCAAATGTCTTTAAATAATCCCGACCTCAATAATTCACCATTAGCAACACAATTTAGTGCAACACCGCCAGCCAGGCACAGATTCTTCATTCCTGTTTCCTTCTTAACATGACTTGCCATTTTTAAGACCACTTCTTCTGTTACTTCCTGTACAGATCTGGCTAAATCCATTTCCCTTTGAGTGAGCTCACTTTCAGATTTACGAGGCGGGCCACCAAAAAGCTTATGGAATTTCGAATTTGTCATTGTTAAACCTGCACAGTAATTGAAGTAATCCATATTCATCTTAAAGGAACCGTCTTCTTTGACGTCAATAAGATACTTATAGATTAAGTCCTTGTATTTGGGTTCTCCGTAAGGAGCAAGTCCCATAACCTTATATTCCCCTGAATTTACTCTAAAACCAGTATAATATGTAAATGCCGAATAAAGTAAACCTAGAGAATGTGGAAATTGGATGTCTGCCAACAAATCGATTTTATTATCCTTCCCAACACCAAAACTTGACGTTGCCCATTCACCCACACCATCCATCGTAATGAAGGCAGCCTCCTGAAAAGGGGAAGGAAAAAAAGCAGATGCTGCATGTGATTCATGATGTTCAGGAAATATAATTTCCCCGGAATAATTTAATTCTTTTTTTATCAGTTCTTTAATCCAGAGTTTTTTCTTAATCCATAAAGGTATAGCCTTTATAAATGAAGCTACTCCAAAAGGAGCAAAAGCTAAATACGTTTCCATAATCCGTTCGAATTTCAGAAAAGGTTTATCGTAAAAAGCCACATAATCAAGTTCTGAGCTGTTTATACCAGCCTCTTCCAAACAATATTGAATCGCATTTGATGGAAAAGAATAATCATGTTTATTCCTGGTAAACCTTTCTTCTTGAGCAGCTGCAATAATAACTCCGTCTCTTACCAGACAAGCTGCACTATCGTGATAATAGGCTGAGATTCCAAGTATATTCATTTATTAAGAGTCAATTATCTTAAAGACATCCAAAAAGCAAAACTAACAAAAAAACATTAAGGAGCACCATCCCTTTAATCTTCGGGCTTACATCCCTCTAACAAACTCAAGGCAATCAAAGTACTCTAAGTACTCAAGGCACTCTAAGTACTTTAAGTACTCTTTCCTATATTCCCACATTTATTCCTATACGTATTATTGGATTCTGATATAGGGAATATATTGATTCATTAACATTCCATAATATTTCAATGCTCATAAATGCATTATCACTAATCCATTGTCGGTATCCGCCCCCTAAAAGGATATTTTGAACATTAATTCGGGAATAATCTTCTAAAATACTGTAGGCTTCATAGTTCAGCCATTCATATTCTGCGTGGCCAAAAATGTTATCAAAGATGTAATATCTACCAAACACTCTTGCACCATAAATATCTGTTGAGTATTCAGGGAAATATCCATTATCTTTATAGTATTGATAAGTAAAGCCAACCCCTCCGGCAAGTTTATCAGTAAACCAGTATCCGATAAGAGGAGAAACATCAATAAGAGTGATACTGCCAAATTGGAGGCCAAGGCTGCCTCCAACAAATATACGGCTTTCCATAGGGCTTTTCATTTTTTGCCCAGGAGTATTTTGGGCATTAACATATCCTGAGATCAGAATTATATTAATGAATATTACTAAATATTTATACATTTTTATTTCTCTGTTTCGATAATACCATGATTAAATCTCGAAACAAAAGTAAGCAATCAAAATAATTTTAATACAACCTTTTCGCTATTGTTTCGTATTAAACTAGATATCAACGTTATGTAGCAAGAGATTAATACGACTACAAGATTGTTAATAAAAAAGTTAATAAAACTAAAACATTCTTTGTTAGGTATTGATTTTTTTTCTACATTTGCAATCCTCTTTTAAGGGGATTAGTTCATTAGAATAATTAGCAAAAAACTTTTTTTAAAAAAGTTTAATAAAAGTTTGCAAGTTAAAAAAAGATGTTTAATTTTGCACCCGCTTAAGAGACAAAAACATCTCAAAAGCGAGTAAAAAAAGATAAGAAAGTTCTTTGAAAATATTGAAGCAAGTCTAGTAGTAACAAATATCCCAAATCAATTTTTTTGGAAGATAGCAAATCTTTGAGACATTTAAAATTCTTTTACAATGAAGAGTTTGATCCTGGCTCAGGATGAACGCTAGCGGCAGGCCTAATACATGCAAGTCGAACGGTAAGTCCCTGCTTGCAGGGAACACGAGTGGCGCACGGGTGAGTAACGCGTATGCAACCTACCTTTAACAAGAGGATAGCCCCGAGAAATCGGGATTAATACTTTATAATAATAAGAATCGGCATCGATTTTTATTTAAAGCTCCGGCGGTTTTAGATGGGCATGCGTGACATTAGTTAGTTGGTGAGGTAACGGCTCACCAAGGCAACGATGTCTAGGGGTTCTGAGAGGATTTTCCCCCACACTGGTACTGAGACACGGACCAGACTCCTACGGGAGGCAGCAGTAAGGAATATTGGGCAATGGACGCAAGTCTGACCCAGCCATGCCGCGTGCAGGATGACAGCCTTATGGGTTGTAAACTGCTTTTATATGAGAAAAATTCTCCCGACGTGTCGGGAGTTGATTGTACCATATGAATAAGCATCGGCTAACTCCGTGCCAGCAGCCGCGGTAATACGGAGGATGCAAGCGTTATCCGGATTTATTGGGTTTAAAGGGTGCGCAGGCGGAATGATAAGTCAGTGGTGAAATCCTACGGCTCAACCGTAGAACTGCCATTGATACTGTCGTTCTTGAGTACAGTTGTAGTGGGCGGAATATGTCATGTAGCGGTGAAATGCATAGATATGACATAGAACACCGATCGCGAAGGCAGCTCACTAAGCTGTAACTGACGCTCAGGCACGAAAGCGTGGGGAGCAAACAGGATTAGATACCCTGGTAGTCCACGCCGTAAACGATGATTACTCGTTGTTGGCGATACACTGTCAGCGACTGAACGAAAGTATTAAGTAATCCACCTGGGGAGTACGGTCGCAAGATTGAAACTCAAAGGAATTGACGGGGGCCCGCACAAGCGGAGGAGCATGTGGTTTAATTCGATGATACGCGAGGAACCTTACCT